>Ga0126338_10003077_pt1 | contig 11635 bp, 3 predicted proteins | sample OrbCmetagenome_2_FD_92529 | JGI IMG/M metagenome (GOLD analysis project Ga0126338, IMG submission 92529) | Coral microbial communities from Petempiche,Puerto Morelos, Mexico - Orbicella C C metagenome | ecosystem: Host-associated > Invertebrates > Cnidaria > Coral | place: Petempiche,Puerto... | reverse complement strand
TTCAACTGGCAAACACCGTCCCGTCCCCTAGTAAAATAATCTCAGAGGACACGATCACAACGCATTTTCATTGGAAGAAACAACAACGCATACAATTGGTCAAAAGGTGTTAGACATGTCTGCTACGCAGGACGAAAGTGCAACGCTACAGTGATAAACGCGCCGGAAATCTTCTACAGGACTCGTTCCCAGTCTCTATTCAGCTGTTACTCAAAGCCGACAAAAGACTGGGCGTGAAATGATGTCATTGCGAAGCTGAGGGTATGCTGAGAAGGATTATTTAAAACACTATATGTTTTAAGACTAAAAACACTGCGTCCTTTTTTCTAAAATTAAACTTTGGATTAAATAAAACCTAAACTAAATCGTAAACACTCTTTTTCCTTGGCTATCGTAGCTTTAGAAGAAACAAAACACAAACCGCGTTTATCACCGCGATTTGTGTTTTGTTTCTTCTAAAACCTAAACTACTTAGATGACTCAGCATGCAGTTAGGTGCCATATTCTGACAAATATCTATTGAAAATTAAATGCTAGGAAGATAGTCGCTCCCACTCTGAGATATTTTAGGACGCTTTTCACGTTTCATGATATACGGCATGACTTCACATGACAACCATGGGAGCTTCGCAACCATATACGCACGTGCGGACGTGCGTACCTCCGGAAATCCAGGAAAAAAAAGCTCATTATATCTTTACTGGTGAAAAGGGTCTTTATTAATTAAATCGCCAGTCGGCTGGTTTAATTACTTATCAATTATCCAACATGCAAAGAACATAAGTTATTGAATACTCAACGTTTTTCAATGTAGGAAACTGTTGCTTGAAAAACGACATTTTCTAGCCTCTAATAATAACATTCCCTGGGGCATGTCCTCAGGCCTCTCCAGCGGGCCTCGAGCCTTTGTGCGCTCCATTAACCTTCTTTTTGTGTGTAACCCATGTCAAAGCGAACCTCACGCCCCTGCATTTGAGCGTTTTCATATTTTGCTGTCAATCTGTCATCATTATTTTGAAATAATTGTTTTCTTCCAAACATACACCTGAAATTTTTCTTTGCTGTCCTCTGCAAAACAACAAAGTGAAATGACCAAAAAAAAGCGTTGCTGGAGAACGTGAACCAAGACAGCTAATTTTATAAATTTCTATTTCGAATTTAATTTTTTTTTTTCCATATTCAGTTTTTTTTCAGTTTTGACAGTGATAAACAAAGTGAACGTCTTACGAGAATAGCGAGATTGGTAGGTAAAATATGTACTCACTTTTTGTTGGCGTCGCCTTCGTGGTTACTTAAATTCCCTGCTAAATATGTAATGCAAGTGATAAATTTGAAAAAGAATGTGACAAATGAGCCGTCGTGTGGATTCACGTTATCCAAAATACGTAGAACTTGGACATTTCCGGTTGTTGTTTTGCGGAGGACAGCTACAGAATAAAGAATGATTTATAACGCGCGTACATAACCATTATTCTGCTCAAGAAACATTGTTTCGGTTGCGTTCTCGTTGCCGTTGCCGTCGTTGGTTTGCTAAACCCATCCCTATTCGCCAAGTTGTTAGACGGCTGTAATAGCATTTCGTAGCAGCGCATGAGCAGTGGCGCTGCTATTTAATTGGCTCACTTAATTCTAAGCTTTCTTATTGGTTAGAACTCTTTTTTACCTACTTTAATCCGAAGAAAAGTCCAATTTCATTGTATTTTTCCCAATAATAAATTAATATATGATCTGTTGTATCCCGAATTAGAAGTTTGGTAAGATTTAAAATAATTACGTCCCCTCATCTCTTGTTCTCGACGGAGGGCTAATCGGTGACGAAGCTTAGGGTATTCGAAGAAAAAATATTGGGACTGAGAAACATCCTGAGTGGTAAGTCATTTTTGTAACAGCACGAATTTACGACGATAACAGCTCCGGTAATATTACTGTCCTCTATATTCCCTGGGCTCGCGCTAAGCGAGTAGCAGAAAATAGTCTTCTCTGAAAACTGTTCCCGTTTGATTCGCGATTCGATTCCTGGTTCAAGCAATAAGACTACCTTCAGAAATATCCATTTCAATTTCAGAAGGAAAAGAAAACAAACAGCGGTTACAAACATTACAACTAGACAACGCAAGGTCTAAAAAACGTAACTGTACCTTGTAATATATTTCAGTTAACACACAGAAAGCTAATCTGCAACCAAGAGTCTACAAACAAAGAAAAGGTGTCAATTCTAGGACCCTTTTTACTTGGTTTATGAAGTGGGGACAAAGTGATCACTGGGAAAGGTGCGTTTCCTTGTTTAAAGTAGCAAAATGGAATCTGATATTATTGTGTTTATAGCTAAATGAAACTTGATACCATCAATTAAATCTTGAGTTGTAACAACATATCTTCAAAAGTTGACTATCGTCGAATAGTGATATTAACGGAATCGCGCTATACTCTAAGACACGAAATAGTATATAAATTGGAGTATCTATTCCAAGGCATCTTTTAAGATACATAATTCACTACGAAATATACTGTCAATGGAAGATATATACTTGGTTGCTGTCATTAAGGGCTTGTGAAAACTATTACATCCTGCATTACTGTCGTCAAGGGCTCGAAAAGTTATCTACTTTTTTGAACTCAGTTTTCTTCCTCGGCCAAACGATTAGGGGCAAAAATTATCCCTCCCACTACTATCGCGTATGGATTTAAACACCCCCTCGCTGGACTTGATGAATAGGAAAAAGGGAGTGTCGGTAAAATGTCTAAAAATTTTATGACCTCGGGATTGAACGGGCGTAGTGACAATAGACGCACGTACGCACGTGCGGACCTATATATTTACTGAGGACAGTGTCTTTGGTTATCAAATCGGCTAGTTTGACAGTCTCTAGACTCTCCTATTAACCTACTAATAATCATCCCAAAAGTTGACATATAAACAACCTACGTTACTAATACTTAACGTCAGTTTGATGGTTTTGATTTATGAAACTGTTGCCTGGAAAACAGCATTTTTCCGGCAGCCCCTAATCATAATATTTCTTGGGGCATGCCCCAGACCTATCTAGCCGCTCGGGCCCTTGGCGCTTCATTAACTTTCTCACTTGCTAAACCATGAAAGATGCTTGGTACCCCCCTGATAAAGATTTGGATTCGACACAAGTTTTAATCAACTAAAGGCGATGATGGCTTGAAAATTGCTGGTAAATAACCTGATTCAACTCTGTCATTAGAAAAATAATTGCATTTTTCTCATGACAAGCTGCAACTAAGATAATGCCGGGAAAATAATCTTCGCATTTGAGGACTGATGCCAAACACGTTGAACGAAATCGGAGACGCATCTCGCTCAGTATATGCCAAAGTTCAACAGTTATATTTAAAACAAAAACAGTAGCTGTGCTCCTCAGCCTCCTACGAATGGTATACACTTTAAAGTTAGAACCAGCTTGTTCAATAGTACCACATGAATGTACTGCTTAACCGCTTTCATTTGAATGGTCACACCGCTAGGGTTTAATCCACAGAATCAAAATGTCAGAACCACCTTGTACAGCATAACAAACAGAACCACATAAAAGTACTGCTCAATAGCTTTCATTTAAATGGTCACACACCAGGGTGTTATCCACAGAATTATAAAGTTAGAATCACCTTGTACGGTATATTAAACAGTTCCACACATGACAGACTACCGTAATACTCGGACTTTGTGACGAATGCGTAATTAACCTCGTTCCCACGATCATAGGAACGAGGTAGGAGCTGATACACTACATCACACGCATAATTTAGTATTTTAATTCCATTCTCCTTCTTATAGTCCTCAAGTGTCGTTTCCGATAGCGTTTATCATGGAATCAACAAGGAATCTGTTCATTTTCATCGGATTAAAAGTTTATTTTGGGAATCTTCAGTGGATTATTTCTACTCTTTCTAAGAGTTTTCATCCGCTCTACAACAACGTTCTGGCATCTGTTTCTCTCGCCATGTTTGTCCAAGAGATTTAGACAAAAAGACGTAAATTCTCGACCCGATCACAGATTTGTAATTTTTTTTCTCCGAAACGAAGGTTAGCCCTTTATTAAAACAACAGATCACGTAAGTTTGTTTGCAAAATATATATTAAAATGCCCTGGTATGTTGGTAGAACATGTTTGCCGATACAACAAGAGAACTGTGTGTAAAGTACCAGCGAAACCCAACGATAAATAAGACATTACGGCCATCTTTTGAAAACACACACGTAAAACTACTTCCAAATCGAAGAAATTATTAGTAAGAAAGGAAAACACTTAAGTTGTAATGCTAAAGCCAAAAAGAACGAGCATGGAGAAGATTGAGAGGGCTTATCTCCGATTCTTCGAATAACTTCAAATAGCTCGCAAGATTAAATTGTCTCGTATTTAGTTCTAACTTGAAAGAATTAACATTGAACTTGAAACACAGGATGGGGGTACCGAAATAGGACAATTCTAATAGTCTTAGTATACTTTGCGCACGAACAATTCTACGAAACCTGGCCAGTTCTAATGCACGGTATGCCGCTATTAAAGGATCTTAAAGATGTTGGTTGAGTCGGTGTAAATGCTGTGGGAGATTGCGGTGTTTTTCCATGACTTATCGATCAGGCAGGCAGTCGGCCAGGTGACAGTAAAACTCACTTGAACTTCTAAATCTGAGCTTTGTAAGATAACAACAAAAATATGTAAAATTCTGTTTTACTTTAAGTGAGTCGTAAGTAGCGGTATGGGGCCGAGTACAGATTGGGTTATAATTTCACGCAGTTTAAGCTCAACCTAACCACTTCATCACAGTTGACGACGATCGAGAAGACTACAGGCTGATATGTTCATTTGGGCATGTGAGTCATGGCACGTAAACATATGAAAAACCTAATAGGCAAGCAATTACCCGACTGTTACCTTTTACTTGGCAGAATACAAACCAGGACGAAGCAAATGAACTATAAAAAGCAGCATATATTCTCAGCATTGTCGGTGTCGCTTTTTGTGTAAGCAAATTTAAGCTGCAAATTTCATGCCAAAGACCTCCACTTAACGCCCTCAAGCTCATAGCGAAAGGCTCAAGATAGGTTTTGTTTCCGGATGAATTCAAGAAAGGTTCTAGACTTTTTTTTTTTAAGGAAACAGGATTACATTACCAAATACCGAGAAGTTACCGTTATCTTAATTTGGGCGGTAAACTGAGCAAAATTCCATTTGATCCAGTGATAAGTAAACTGTGGAAAGATTAGAACTTAAATGCAGCTTAAAATTAGAGGAATTTCACCAAGTATTTGTTCAGCTATTTTAGTTTTCGGTTTAATATGGTGTTAAAAAAAAAACGCTAAACGCTGGGAAAGCATGAGGCTAAAAATATTTTAACGACAACAAATTGCTTCGATCAACGTCTATCCACATGCTTTATTTTAGTTATAAAACACTCGGTTGGTATGAAATGTCCACTCGATCGTTGTCGTTGTTTGGGGCCATTAGTCCCTCGGAAATAACTTAAAAATTAAGCAAGAGCACTTTTTCCGTGTTTTCAAAGCCTCATCTAAACACGAGGGGAGTTCGGAGAATTCGAGACAGTTATGCAAACCCGAGACGCAGTCGAGGGTTGTATAGAGAATTCTCACAACCCCCCATGTGTTTAGTTGAGGCTATCAGTGTAAACACGGAAAAACTGCTCTATTGCGAATCCGCGCGAATCTAAAACGTCGCAACCGTGTTTACATATTCTCATCTAAGCACACCTACCGACCAATGAGAGTGCGCGTAGTATCTCAGTTATTTATAATAATGTATAAATAAAACTCTGAACCGAAAACCTGCCGTTGAAAAACAACTAACTGAGGCGGACTTCGGCCTTTCATGTGTTTAGAAGGCAGAAATAACATATACGTATGGGATATTGATCAAGTGTGAAGTCAAGATGGCTGGATATTGGCCAAGTTCTTTTTTTGCGTGTTTATGGACCGAGACGGAATTGAGGTCCATGTACTCGCAAAAAAGAGGCCAATATCCAGCCATCTTGACCGAACAAGCTTAGTCAATAAAGGATTTATTATATGGCTTTAGGGGAAATTTTTCTTGCGGGACACGGCGGGTAGTCCTGAGCGGGCAAGATAGCTCCGTCTTGCCCGCTCGGGTAGCCAATCACAGCGCAGGATTTGATTCATCTTGCCCGCTCACGGAGCTGTAGCCATATAATAAAAAGTTTTATCCTTGAATTCCGTTTAAATCCGAGAGAAAACTGGGCGAGAACCATTCCATTGAAGCCATATTGAGACACTTTCATCTTTCATATTTCATGTGCTTCAAGTCGAATAATTCGTTTTCTCGTAGTTATCACAACATCGCCTTCGAAAGCCCCTTTAACTGAACTTTGAGACCGGAATGACGATGAAGCTAAGTTTTTTGTCAAAAATGTCAGCTGATCTGAATGAGGACAAAGTTCAGTTCTTTCCAAAAAATGTTCCGCGCCAACTGCTACTCTGTACTGCTCCGTGATGAAAGGAATCTGCTTTCAATTTTGTTGGATTTTTAGATTACATACAAGCATGTACGTGCAATATCCATCAAAAATACAGCAGGGTTTTCCAATTATGCTTTGTCCGGTCACAATCCATCACGTTCTCGCCGAGGGCTTCAGTTGAGACAGCATAAACGACTTTTTGAATAGAGTAAACATCTTTCGTCTGTGAATGGGATTAAACGGCAAGTGCGATATAAAGCTCTCCTGTTGTTCGTTTATAAGCGTTATGTGGGGTTGAAAAATCTTTACAGTTATATGTTTGGGCTAGGCGGGTTTGAAAACAAAGATTAAACAGTGTTTCAGATTATGGGGTGATTATCACGCTCCATAAGAGAGCAAGAAGGTTCTCATATGGTTTCTATATTAGCAGATTAACTTACGAGAAAATTATGGATTACAGCAAGAGAAAATGAGCACGAGCTCGGACCAAACGAAAAGCTTGTGTACAGCCGAAAGTGAGGTTCAACGGTACTCAAATTCGTATAGCCAAAACAAAACGTATTCTGTCTCAACATTTTTAGCTGAACGTAAAATAGAATGGAATCTGCAAATCAAAATATAAAATGGGGACATGTCGACCTTTGTAATATTAGTTGGTGGGGTGATGTTTTAGTGAAAAAAAAAAGTTTCCTGTGTGTTGATACAAGTGATGTTGAGTTTATAAACTTTTATTACGGTTTATAGATAAGTAGCAAAAGCTCGTGAATAAAAGTTATTTATAAATTGATGACTATAAAAATTCTGCCTTCAAATATTAGATGAACAAACTTAAGGAAAATTACAAGGCTGACAAAACAGCTGAATAAACTTGCATTCTTTCATTTGTCTCCGCGTGTCGATGGACAAAGCTTACAACTGATTAAACGTGAAGTTTTAAAACATTTACAACGTTCAAACTGGAGATACCTCGAAAGAGAATTTTCTGTCTAACATGTGAGCCAATTAACTAGCTCAAAACAAAATTGTTAGAAAAGTTATAATCCTAATTAAACATAGGACACCCAGTGGGTTTTTCGTGGACTTGAATTACAAAGATTTGACTAAATTGTTAACATCAAATGAGTGTTGCTTGTAACCACGTTTTGTTTCGGATCACTGGTTGATCTATTTTAGGCCCCAGTTATATGGTCTCGGGCACCCGAGACCATCCTTCCCCCGAGGCGACTTTATCGAGGATTTATATGTAAAAACGTAGTCCCTGTAAGCCGAGTCAAAGTTGACCCTGCATGATTATTCCTAACCCTTATTGAATAATCAAATGTGCAAATATCCCTCTTTCTTTGAGTTTCCCTCGATCATTCGATCACAGGGGGAATTGCCGAGTTCATTTTCACTTCTTTGATACGAATTTCTGCTTTAAATCCTAAATCTGAGCATTACGTGACACTCGCCACGTCGAGAGTTGTCCCGGTTAGGCGAGCCGAAGCGCTTACATGAAGAAAAGTTGACCCGCTTGCAAGGGTTACCGGCTACCTGCCGAGGCGAGACAACTAGCCCACCCGAGTTGTCTCGCCCCCCGAGTCTTGTTCGCGATCCTAATGTAAACGGTTGGTTGAATTTTGCGAAGAAATAAGCTAAAAGTTACTTTGGCCAGGGTAACTCGGGAGGAGGGTTGTCTCGGGTGCCCGAGACCTTATCATGAATGGGGCCTTAGTTGCTAGTTTCGCATTCGGTTTCCCGCACTTTTTTCTCTCAAGCTGACTATAGAACGCTTTATTTCTTTTCGGTTTCCTCGTTGCCAGACGCCTTCCGTTAGATCTCAATTTTCCCGAAGCGAGTAAGAAAGATTTTCTGAAAGACACCCCCGAAGGACTGCAGTAAACTTAAACTGTAGTTTGAGCATATGTTAACGACTATAATTTCCCAGAAATTATTACGAAAACGCATGGGAAACACTATATGGTTTCGCGTCCTGTTTGTTCTACTTTTGCAATTACTTCCTACTGACAACATTTACTGATGAACAAGTCTGAAATCTTGTCTTGGTAATTTCGGCTTCAAACTGGACAAAGTTCAGATCTGCTAGAAACTGAAAATAGCCTCATACCACATTAGGCCACCAGTGAAGCCTGAAAAGGGCGAAAATGTTGTATCAGAGGAAAGTAAACAATTTTCTATTCTAGCCTCAATAGGATCATTATCGGAACTGCTTCGAAACTCGCGAGGGTCTAGTTTACAGCAAAAATAAAGGAACCCCCAGTAAAAACGAAATTTAAGAGTTGAATTAAGCTTATGTTATGGCTAAGGGTTTTTTCAAAGTATTATCCCCAGAAATCAAACGATCACGATTTCGAAACTTGTGACTGTCTTGTTTATGCTACAACTTAAAAAAAAAAAGACTGGTAAAACGTAAATATAAGAGCTAAATTCAGCAACATTTAGCCAGTGTTATGTCTAAATCAAGAAACGCGTTCTTCTTCTAGCCCCAGCTCTTTAAATGTGAAATGAAAAAGTTTACTCTATAAATGGAAGCGCTACCAAAGTCCAACTTTAAAACTACCATGTTGTGACTAAAACTCCTTCGACGTGTTTATGCTAGCTTTCATTGTAGAGTATAAAAAGCAGAGTAACGTATCATCTTCAACATTGCTGAGGAAGTCGCAAGTCGAAAGTTCTTCACAATGAATTCCTTTGTCTTGATCCTTCTGACGCTGAGTGCAGCTTGTAAGTAAACGTTTTCTGCTATTATCGCTGTTTTATAACGTAGAAATATGGTTTAATTATCAAGTCTCGCGCGGAATCTTTACTATTACAGTACAGATTTTACATTTCAGTATATTCGTCTGATAATGTTTGACCCTTTCAACTCTCGTTTCCTTCTCTAGCAAACAACTGATTTATTCTAGAGCAATATAGCATTTAAGTGTAGCAACCTGGTTCATAGAAACCCAGAAATAACGGTTTAAATTTATAGAACAGTACTCTGAAAATTGCTAGAATCCGAAGAAGGAGAACTCAAAACGATGGCACGATTGGAAATTTATTACAATATGGAGAGACCTGAAAAGCATGATGCCAGGCTCATTTTTTTTTAATGTATATTCGGGCTTGGATTCTAATAACTGAAATTTTGATCCAGCATAGAACTGCTTGAAGATATGTCTAATTTTGTCATTTAGTTAGTATTTATTGAATTTTACATTTCTGTTAATTGATTTACATTGAAGTTAACTTGCTGCTTTTCTCTTTTCCTTCAGCTGCCTCTATGCGTCTTGGTAAGTGCGATTTCATTTTGTTTGTTGTTAACAACATAATCTGGATTTGGCAATGATTGTGTTACAATTGATGCATCTAACTTTAAATGCTGGAAAGACCTGGAAACTATTGTTAGCTACCTTAAAAGCACTTTTATATGAATGGTCGGCCACTAAGGTTTCATCCACGGACTTCAAAGTTAGAACCACCTAGTATGACATAACAAACAGTACCACATGAAAGTACTGTTCAATAGCTTTCATTTGAATGGTCACACACCAGGGTTTCATCCACAGACTTAAAAGTCAGAACCACCTTGTACAGTATAATAAACAGTACCAGATGAAAGTACTGCTCAAAGCTTTCATTTGAATGGTCACACACTAGGGTTTCATCCACAGACCTAAAAGTTAGAACCACCTTGTACAGCATAATAAACAGTACCACATGAAAGTACTGCTCAATAGCTTTCAATTAAATTGTCACACATTAGGGTTTTAATATTGAAACCACATTAGATGACAATTAAGCTTTCCATTCCATTGATTATGAAGTTTAAAGTAATTCATATCTTCAATCGATGTTTACTAGAACCTGCATTTTTTCAGACGTAATTTTATCCCTCTTTCCTCCTCCGTGGGAGAGATTCATTGAGGTCAAACTACAGTAGCATTGTTTTAGAAATATCATTTGCTTATGATATTTTTTTTTTCTTTTATCAACTTTTGTTAATATATTTTTGAAAGAGAAGTGTGGCGATTTTGAAAATTATTTTCATGAACTTGCCCAGGCCCTGCCGGCTAAGAGACGCGAAAAGGGCTGTGGGGACGAGAATGAGAAACTACTTAATCATGACGTCATTCCTCATCCCCAGGCTACGAGAAAGGCAAGCGATACACGTACAACTACCAAACTGATGTGACCCATGCTGTTCGGAGCGGATCGGCGAAGACCCTGGGACTGAGAGTAAAGTGCCAGGCACATCTTGATGTCCTAAAGACGAAGCCGAAGGCCCAGTTTCAATTTACGGTAAGCGGTCCTGGGGCCCGTTTCTTGACGGTCCCGAAAAGTTTTCGCACCCGAAAAAGCTTTAGCAAACTCTCAGACCTTATGATTACAGTGTTGTTTTATTCACATATTCGTAATATGAACAGAGGCACCCTTTATACAAGAAGTTTCAGGCGTATACACCTCTCTGTTTAACAATTTTTCGCCGAAGGCGAGGTGAACATTGCTGAATATTCACCGAGATGAATTCGAGGGGAATATTCACCAATGTTCACCGAGCCTAAGGCGAGTAATTGTTTTAGTATAATTTTCAGAGGTGAAACACAGAATAACGTCTAAAACAGACTGTTCGTTTGCATACACACATGCAGCCGTAGTTTTAATATAAATAAGCTTACATGTAAGCTCACATCGATTGTGAATCAATTTACACTTCAAGCTCGGCAGTAAAACAAACAAGCGAAACACTACGAAAAATAAATTCATCCGGTACCTTTGTTTTATCGTTGTTGACCTCATTCACAGCTGTCATCATCGTCTAAAAATGATTAGCTTTAGTTTGAAGGAAAATAACTTTCGGTCAATCGATCTGGCCTGCTCGCGATCAACGTAACCACTGCGTTTGCGATTCTTAAATTCCTTGAATACGAGTGCTTAAGGCGGGGGTACACATGAGTATAAGTGAAATTTTAGGAAGTTTAAAGAGGGATTAAAAAGATAAAAAGGAGTTTGGAACACCACCAGACAGTTGATTGCCCCCAAAAGGGCACCCCGGGTTGGTGGGCAACTTTTTGGTGTACGTCTACCAATTTCTAACTTCAAATTCTAATTTTAAAACAACATCAAATCTTCAAAATTTCCTATTTCCATAAATTTTACTAATCCTTTGAGAAAAACTATTTATCCCCAAATA
>Ga0126338_10003075_pt1 | contig 11635 bp, 6 predicted proteins | sample OrbCmetagenome_2_FD_92529 | JGI IMG/M metagenome (GOLD analysis project Ga0126338, IMG submission 92529) | Coral microbial communities from Petempiche,Puerto Morelos, Mexico - Orbicella C C metagenome | ecosystem: Host-associated > Invertebrates > Cnidaria > Coral | place: Petempiche,Puerto... | reverse complement strand
GACTAGCATCCCATCCAGGGGGGAGTAGAAATACTCCTAGTCGCTTCATGCTACAGAAACCGGGATAAGCTCCGGCCTGATGGGCCACTTGGCTCGCATGCAGACTTTACCTTACCTTACCTATCGTTTCCGTATCCTAAATACTGCTGAAAACCACTTACCAAATGTCAGGAGGAAATGAATAGTTTTTAATTGTGTTCAGATCAATTGGTCAACAGTTTAAACCTAAAAACTGCAAGCAATCTCTTCATACCCAAAATTCAGTGGTGATAGTGACGAAGACGACAATAACGATGCTGCTGTCCGTACTGTTTAGACAACAATGCTTGGCGATATAATCAATTCTCAAACTGTTCATTGTTAGCATGTAACTGAACAAGACTATATAGGTTTATCTCTATGCTTATAACATTTTCATTAATAGACGCAGATATAAAGATTTTCAACTCCCCTCTGACTCACGAACAAAGAAGACGAACTTACACACGGAATTGTCTGTTCTGCTGGGGATTGCCCTTTGTCACTGTTGGTATCTGCGTGGTATTAGAGGTCACCAGCATCGGAAGTACCAGTTATGGTGAGTACTTATCCTAATAAATAAACATACTTAAGATTTGATTTCTACTTACAAGGCTAAAAAAGGTAAAAAGTAAATGGTGTTTTTTCCTTTTTTTTCCTTTTTTAGCCTTGTAAATAGAAATTACTTTTAAAGTCAAAGCGAATATTATAGACATTTGTTGCAATGACTTTGGAAAACGGTTCTAAAGAAGGGAGAAATTGGCCAATAACAGCAGCTAAACGAAATGAAGTGCAAATTCAATACAGGTTAAAAAAAACTCCAAAGATTAAAGTGAGTAGGACTGCTGGGACTGTAGCGCTACAAGACTCACATGAAAAGAAAGGACCAAGAAAAAACCATCGGTTAAAGTGTGTTCAATGATTTGAGCGCAGTCTTAAACTGGGCACGTGAAATCCAGGAAATTAAAAGATTTTTGATTTGAAGAAAAGTTACTTACAAACCATCTGCTCTTATACTTAATTCTTTTACTTAACCACAGGAAAAATATTTCAAAATAGTTAATGTACTCATTTGGTCTTCAAATGTAAAGAAAAATTCTTTATTCCAGCGATGAATGCGTTGTGTTTCAAAAATGTTTTAGGAAATCATGACGGATGTCAGCTGAACCTTCCCGCTCGTACATTTGCCGTGGCGATCCCTGTTTCATTGATGCTGGTTTTTAACATTGGTGCTCTAATCCAGACCGTTGTTGCAATGAGAAAAAGTGCACAGGTATAAATGTTACCAAAATCAGATTAATTCGCAAGTTATCCTGAAAGAGCAAAGGTTTCCTCTGACTAAAAATAGCGAATACAGTGAGTAGCGAGCGAGTGGGATCGCCACTTCAGTGACAGAAGTAAACCGATTTCTACGAATCGCTGGTAGACGACGATCGCAATTGTAAGCGCTGCTTTCACAAGGAAAAGTGTTCTATCGTCAAGAAAAACCTAATATGACCGGATTTATATCACAGTTGTGCATGATAACGGCTCGCAAAAGATATACTGAGCGGAATGTGAAATACTTAGGAATAAACAAACACTGGACCGGGTTGTTCGGAAGCCGGTTAACGCTAACAAAGACAGTATTAAAAGTAAGCCGCAGTATAAATTTTCTTGAATACAAATGTTTTCACTGTTTATGTTTTTTGAAGTTTAACATAATTCAAACTTAAAAACTTAAAAAAGGTCAAACGATATTAACAGAAACCATCACGGAAAAGTTACAAAACTGAAATCAAAATTCTCGCAAATCCTGGGTTAGCTTAATCGAGCTTTGAACAACCCGGCCCAAATCTTTTTTGAAAGATAACATATTTAACTATTTATACTGTGAGGAATGACGAGTAGCGTAGACGGGTGATTATAAAATAAAAAAAATTGTGGTTTCCTTGTGAATTTGAAATGTTTTAATAAGGTATTTGTAAGAATTTATCCCAGGACTCTTAAAGTATGTTACGCATTTAACAAGACAAATGACCACGCCTGAGCTATAATGTTTCTTTTATATTTCTACCCAATTATTCATTTGTTAAACATAGTTACAATGAATTAGATTCGTGAAAGGTAACATTTCCCATTTATCACGCCACCATACTCTCACAAGCTAATATTGTTTTCAAATTTAATACGCAAACAAACAATAACCATTGCGTATAACACTTATTCCCCGAGGGAAACAAGGCTGCCTCCACTCAGAGAAATCTGCCTGTTATCGTGTTGAAGCTGACGTCAGTGTTAGGGGTCACGCGGATCTTGGGTTTTGTTCTTGCCTTCTATCAGACTCCTTATTTGGAATACCCGTATGTGCTGGTGAACAGTTTTCAAGGTAGGCATGGGATAAGCCAAATTGTTAAGATTTACAATGATTGATTGAATGTCAGTCGCGTGATGTTTCATTCCATTGCATCGACTAAATGCATAAGAAAAGTAAAGTAAAATCCTTTATTTAAAACACGATTATCGTTTAATCACTACATGCTTGAGGGGTCGTGTATTACAGAAAATCAGTCAAAAATATATTTATTATACCTGGCAAACCAGATCAAAAGGAGACAGCGACACTGGATGCATGTGTATGTAAATAAACTATTTAAATAGAAGGATAAAAACAACGATTGTTAAGCAGTCCATAGCTCAATTCGATGGTATTTATTTTAATGGTTCTTTTAATACTCTAACAATAGATTAATGCGTCCGTGCGATCTGTTCTCAATAAACGACAAAATTAAACATTTGTCCCCCAAATATGCAGGAAAAATATTTGTACTTAATAACAAGCTGCTACTAATTCTGTTACCTCAACAGGCGTCCTGATCTGCCTTTCATTTGTGTTTACGAGGAGAGTATACATCTTATACAAGCAAAAGTTCCTGTGCAGCACGGCAGCTTCTCCTAATTGAAACGAAGATAATAACCATGGATAGCGATGAGTTGAAATAATATTAATCATAACTATTCAAGAGAAAATTCCCAATGTAGGCCTTATATCCAAGGTTATCCCTCTTAAGTTATTTTCAGGCTTGGTACCCAGTTCTTACACGGGTGCTCGTGCAATGTATGGACGGCCCAAGCGGCTTTACACGCAGGTACTTGCTCATGTTTGGTTTACAAAAAGAAGGAAAACCTCCAACGCTGTGGGGATGCCTATTTTGATATTAACCCAAAAGGAGCTTCGGCAGTTGCTAGTTTTTTTAAAATACATTTGGGAACTTTCTCTCTCCTATCCAAACAAAAACAAACTGAATGAACGGCAGAAAAATGAACAGCCAACCGAGCGCAAAGCAAACGAAAGTGCAGCTTTGCACGGAGGGTTACTCCCTTGTATGGACTATATAGGTATGTGCGGCCCCAAAGGGTAGGGTTTTTCAGCCGTTTTGGCCGCAAATAGGGTATCGATTTTGGCCATTTTAGTCTTAAATAGTGTGTGGTTTTAGCACTCTAGTCATGAATTGCGTCTGTTCCTTAGAAGAAGCTACTTTTTCATCATTATTAATAAGACCGTCTACAAAAGCCCTTCCCCATTAAGGCAACTGTGCCAGCTGCAAAGGTCATAAATAGGGTATCGAATTTTTGGTCAGTTCATTAACAGGGTAGCAAAAATCGCAGATTTTGGTCATGAATAGGGTAAGGGTTTTGGGAAGTGGGCCGCACAACCCTACCCAACTTTTCTGGGAGTACCCCCCGGGATGGGGGATTTGCTCTCTTACTAAAGATCTTTTCTTGAGCCACGATAGCTCAAGTCTTGAATATTTCCCGCAATTTAATCACGACCACCCTAGTTCTTCCAGATTTCCTAAAATTGCCACAAATAAAAGTTTTGCATCGTAGAGCAGAAATCAAACCTATGCCATACCGTTCTCATGCTGCTCATCGATTTTTTTTGTTATTTGCACTGCAGTGTAAATTAACGCACACGCATTCGTACTTTTCTCAGTCATATAATAAACGAGTAATAGTTTCAAAGCTTGGCAGTTAAGGATTTATACTAAAAGCGATATTTGAACGTTCTTTAAAATTGCACTAATTGCTTGAATGCTCGTGCAATTTTAAGGGAATTTCCAAATGTTACTTGTAATATAATTGCACATGCATTATTACGATTGCCTACTCTCTATTGCGTATATTACTGTCCAACAGTGTTTAAAAGCATTACGTCTTTTCCTCAGCTTAAAAATATAAGAGGTAGGTTATGTCTGCATACTAGCCAGGCCGGAGCTCATCCCGGTTTCTGTAGCATGAAGCGACCAGGAGTTTTTCTACTTTCCCCTGGATGGGATGCTAGTCCATCGCAGGGTCACCCCCAGCATTAAGTTTGCCGGTACCCATTTATACACCTGGGTGGAGAGAGGCACTGTGAGAGTAAAGTGTCTTGCCCAAGAACACAACATAATTGTCCCCGGCCAGGGCTCAAACCCGGACCGCTTGATCCAGAGACGAGCGCTCTAACCATGAGGCCACCGCGCCTCCCTATAAGACCAATTGCATAAAATGTTCTAATCTAACTCAAAGGAAGAACTAAGTAAGGAAAGAAGTAAGTGAGTAAGTAAGTAATAAAATATTAGTAAGTAAATGATAAAATGTTAGTAATAAATAAGCATCCATGTTCAGAGCTAATTTAGTTCCATTTGACTCCTGTTATTGTGGTTCCACGTGATTCTCCGTGCACTCAACACAAGAGGTGACTTGATGCTCAACGTACTTTACGAGCATGAAACACTTATGTCCAGGATTGAACACAGTTACAAATTTTACAAATTTTACGATTTTTCGTATGAGTTTCAAATTCAACAAATTTTGCGATTTTTCGTTGAGCTCTACACGATTTACAAAAATTTGCTCCTAACGTTTTTGTGGAAGATAGGCTATCAATAACAGGCTCGAACTATGGCAGATCATTGTACATCCAGTGTAGTGTCGACTCGCCGCCATCTTGTAGCTTTGGTGATAGCAAAATTCTTGACTACAGGAACTAGGGCCGATTCATACCGGGTAGAAATGCCAAATGGAACAGGAAAAAGGACAACCTCGAGAGGTCTACCGAGATTTTCGAAACGAATTTCCTTAAACTTTCTGTTCCATTCGGCTTTGAACCAGAATTTCCGGAAATTTTGGTCGAATAAAACGCGGCCTTGGACTTAGACTTTGATCGTTACACGGTAGGCTCGCTTAAACGCAACAGCTATGTTGGTGAGCGCATGCGTGCGAGCTTAGCTCAAAGGAACGAACGGTTGCCCGCAGTGCCGGGTTTCTCTCTCGTTCGGCTTAGGAGAAACCAACTGCTCGTAGAGTATATATGTTTGCAACCTAAAGAGAAAACCAGACAAGCTCATATTCTCCCTTGAGAGAAAAATGGTGGAATGGTTTATTTCCGATCTTCGCTGACACACGCCTTTCAGAATTTTCTCATTATTAATTAAAACTCTCTCTCTGTAGATAGACAGACAATTCCACGCCGGGGTCCTGAATGGAAGAGCTGTTCTCTGTTGATGAGTTCACCTTCCTTTCAGCATACAAGTAAAATAATGACAATTGTATGTATTCCTTTCTGGTTGAAATCGAGTGGGCAGTGTTCTTTATCATGTACATGGAAGCAGAATTTGGTGCCTTATTTGATACCTCCTCTATTACATTTTTATCCTCTGATAACGTATTTCTAGCCTTCTGTTTGGTTCAAAGAATCTCAGTTATCAGCCATTTTTATCCATCAGATATTTTCGCTCGCTCACGATTGGTCTAATTGGTCTGAGCGCCTCACGTGACTGAATGTCCGCGGGTTCCGTCGGAAAGAAATGGCTTAAAAGCTCAATACAGCAGATTTCGCCAGCTTTGTAACGCGAGATCTAGAATACAGGAAACAATTGTCAATACTCTCCCGGAAACTACTAAAAGCACAGCTATGCAGAATTTGACACCAAAGATTTATACGAAAAGGACTTTTTACATTCATAAATACATAACTTTATTTCCATTCGGATTTCAGTGTAGCATTGGAGTGCTAACATCCAACAAAACCAATTGAATGAAGACGAAAGGCAGTAAAGTCTGCGAGAAGATCCAAAACTTAAAAATTATCTTTCAGTGTTAAGCGTAGTACTCCAGTTAAGTTCTGTTATCCATATCTGGGTCTGGGTATTTTATGCTTTAGTGAAATTGATCTTTGCTATCGAGTTCTGAGCAACACAATTGTACTCTACTGATTCTAGCAGCCTGGTAAAAAAGTTAACTCTTGTTCCCGCCATAATAAGGAGTAAAACTTTCAGCGAGGCTATTATTTCGGATCTCCCAGCAAACCGTTTTCGTTTGCCACAGAATATCGTCGACTTTAGAGGAGATTGCGGGCGGAATATTTTTGAAGTAAACTCTGTTTTAAAAAAGGCTGACAAATTAGTACATATTACATGCCATATACAAACAATACATGTCGCTTTACAAGCTCGATACTAGTCAATAGCAAGCATTATAATGATGCGTGCAAAAATAAGTACACTGCCGCAACACTATCATTGCATAAGAGAAGTATGGATGAATTGTGTAATCTCAGCCAAATGACAGCATTCGAGTTTAACAAAAATTGTTTTTGTAACAGTTTTCCAGACAGTTGGAATATTATCTACAGTAGGTCTCCTTTTCATTGTGTTCTTTTGACGATTGATCTTCTACCCAGTGCTGTTGGTTCTTCGAAGCAGTTCAAAAAGCGCTTTGCGAAGTACTGAGCTTCGCCAACAGTAAATAATAGGATTGTACAGCGAATTGAGCAAAATGCAAGACAAAATAAGAGGCTTAGAACTAAGGAGTGCATTACCAAAATATCGTTCAAGAAACTGATATACAATAGAAGGAAAATATGAAAACAGAACGAATCCAATTATAATGGTTGTGGTTTTTACAGCTTTGGCCTCTTCTAAGAATTTTCGCTCTGTATCTTGTGAAACTTGTATGGCTTGAATCTGGTTCCTATGACGTCGACTTACGAGATATACAAAAATTTGACAGTAAATGATTACTAAAAAGCTTATACAAGCTATGGTAATTGTCAACGACGTAGGTAGCTTGGAAAGGGAAGCAATTAGCCTTATACCCGCTGGAATAGCTGCAGTTGTTAAGCAAAAAGTTACAGCAACATTTAAACGAGATTTAGTTACAATTTCGAAGTAGCGTAATGAATATTTCATAGCTAAAAAACGTTCAATGCTCAGCAACGCGAGTAAAAGTAGAGATGCTAAAGATGGGTAAAGGAAAGCAAAGACTGTTTCTCTATAGAGTCTGCAATAATCATCTAATGAAGAACAGGTGATGAGAGATATCTCGCCGAATATAAAACTTGGCTGTACGGCAACTCCTACTGTCAGATCTGTTGCTGCCAAACAAGCCAGTAGCATGTTGTACGTGGTCTGAAGTCTTCGCTTCTTTATTACAGCCACTATTACCAGCGAGTTGATGAAGACAATCACTGGACAAGTCAACATGTTTAAGATGATGGAAAACAATGTGAAAATGTAGTCTTCGTGGTCATATTTTTCTTTCCAAATGCGGCAGTCTGCCGCAGGTGTAATGGAAGAGCTGTTTTCTGTTGATGAGTTCATCTTTCTTTCAAGCGTTTCCAGCTTTGATCAGTAGATAAGTTAATAATTACCGTTAAATGCAATCCAGCAAGTCGTTCACTTTATTTGATGAAAGCGGAATTTTGTGCTTTATTTATACCTTTTAATCAGGGACCTTTCCTGCGTCAATCCCGATACCTAAAGAAGAGAAATTCTCAAACTTACTTATCCCAATCAATGAAGGTTGGAAATGAATAACAAGCAAAATCTGAGGATAAAAACTGACGTCTCGGTGTCATCGTAGCACCGAATCCTATTGTCTTTAATACTGATAATACAATAGACTGATAACTGCAATTTTCTTTGATATTACAATTATTTTTTCAATAACGCTAGATGAACCGCTTTTCAAAGAGACAAGACCGAGCTACACTCATTTAGTCTGCAGTAATTCCATTCTTAAAGGAAACTCCTTCCCAAATATGATATCGCAGACATGATTGGAATAAATAGATAGCTTTCTTACACCTAGGCCCTGTTTGTTACGAAGTCGACAGTATGCTTAAAAGTCTCATAGATGATAACAGCAGGTAAGCCGCCAAAAACGCCGGCTTATTGTGCTGGATAATGCACAATATATACTTTAACACGTGCTTTGCCATCTTACAGAAAAAGAAACATCAATTGTTTTAATTGAAAAGTCCAAATTTTGCTAATTTAAGATTATTAGCTGACCATGTCGTTAATTCCGTTTAAAAGTCAACGCTTGCTTCTAATTTCTGCAAATTTCAGGGACACAAAATGTGCTCTATATCCTGACAAGTTTCTTTGGTACTTATGCAAGTTTAACTGTCTTTGACCATCCTGCAAAGACCGACTTTGAATTTTAATTATTTTATACTGAAATTATATCGTTGTATGTTAAAAAGAATTTTTTTTTAATCAAAATATCACGGCCAAGACAATTGCCTTTGAATCACTGTAATAACAGATATTTCATTCTAAGCTAAACGTGTTGATAATCCGATATTCTTGACAGTAAGTCGAAATCGCTTATATGTGCATGAGAAGAAAACAGCTGGTGAGTCCGAAACGGCTTATGGTGGATATCACACAATAAATATTTCCAGATTTTCTCTGCTATCTCATAGAATGGGAGATATTTTTTCTTCCTGGCTTGAACAAATGAATTTAGCATTAAATTTCAACTAGAAATGATTCCTTAACGTTTGGAAGAAGCCCATTGCGTGTTTGAGTTAAGTTCCTTAGGAATTAAACCAATCGCTATTTAGCATAATTATTCATTTGTTCGACATAAATGCCTTCCTCTGACACCTAATTATTTTTTTAAATCTCCTTGACCAATCAAATGGCATCGAGAAGAGCTGCACTAAATATGACTTCCTCTAAATAGTGAAGTCAGTAATGCTACGAAAAAATAAGAAATAATCAGAAACAATGCGCTGCGATCACTTAAAGATCAAGCTTTTTTCATCTGCATAGATTCCACGTGTTCTTTGCGTATAATTGCACATGATCGGCTGAAACTGTAGGGAAAAGACAACGCTATTGACGTATTTGTTATATAGACACGAGTCACTTGAACACGCACCTTTTTTAGAACACCATTTTGTTTTCTATTTTGTAGGATCGATGATAAAAACTATACATCCCCATCATGGTCGGCTCTCTTCAAAGAAGCAAACGTCTTGCATCAATTTCCATATAAGCTAACTTAACTTCGAAGATAATCTCTAGTTCCACTAAAAGGACAATTTAGATTCACTTCTCCAAAGTACTTTTGGGACTCGCGCTTTCTTAATCCTAACCCTACCCCTAACCCTAACCCTAAAAGTTTTACTTTTGGGGGGCTTGGTTCGAGGCTAACTGAAGGCAAATGAAGACGATTTCCTGTTTTCCTGTTTCTGAGTAAAACTTTTATGAGAAATATAACAAGTCGGGTGTCGAGTTGAAAAACGTTTCTCGAAGTTTAGTTTTCTAGAGTAATGCAATCGCCATCATTAACAGGTTCTTTTTTGTTTCACTCTTTTACGACAGGACAACACAGATGTCGTTTAATCTCCTTCTTGATGTCTCTCTTGAAGAAAGCATAAGCTACAAGATCAATGGCGGAGTTTAAAACCAAAAGAGCCATTTCATATTCCTTGTCATTACACATGGTTTCTTTTTTTGATCAGTGGATATACAAGAATGAACTGTCGGCAAATTTCTCTTGAACTTTAAACGAAACGCGATGGTTGAAACATAGCTTGTTTTGCTCTGGCGTCACGATCGTGCTTACAAACAACTTGCAGTATGAAGTTCAATAGCAAAATAAAACAAAGAAGAAGCTCAAAATATCACTGTTACCTAAAAAAAAAGTTCACAAAAAGAGATATTTTAAAAATATACCAGTTCGTGAAAAGAATTTTCTGGGCGATTAGCATTCCCTAAGCCAATGAAACCATTTGAATCACGCTGCGTTGCGTCATAAACAGTCACGTAAGTGAACGGCTTGATAACTGCAATGTGTCTATCTAGTAGTCGGGTCACTTGGTCCGAGGCGAAAATCGAAGCCTAGTTGAGACAAAATGACTCGTGTATTGAATAAGCCGATTTCGTCTCACGGAAGGAAATTCTCTTGGCATTTCTGGACATAATTATCGAGTCAGGAGCATCAGTGCTTTTAACGGCCACAGGGAAATAGTATTAATTGAAATATTAAAGCCTTTGAAGGTCTCTTCTATATCAGCCTCTTCCAGGCGTTCAGTTAGTTGGGGCGCAGCGCGAAAAACGGCAAGCGAAAACTTATATATGTAACCGTAGCACTCGATCAAAGTACACGAAAATATACAATAGTATAGAATACTGTAACTATAGTTTGACCGCCATGCAATAAACAAGAATTCGCTGGAAGCGCTATCTTGTAACCATAAAGTTTCATGGTAGGTAGTTACCTTGCAAAATTAAACTTAACTTGTACGTAATTTCTATGTGTACATTTCCATGCGAACCACTTAACCACAGGCTTATTTACTAAACAACGAACGGATCATCAGCTTCTCTAATTCTCTTTAATATAACAAGGTAAATAGAACAAGTCAAATCGGGCCTTGGACCTTGCCCTCAGATCAACAAAGCAGCGATACAATAATTTCATCATGGCAAGCGCTTTAAGAACTGAAATCCGTGAAACACATATTTCAACAAATTTCTAATGTAAACTTCGTACAGAGTGAAATATCCTCCCAGTTTTCGGGTCTAAACAGTCGGAACTAAAAATTGTAGTTGCCCAGAATTCGGTCAGAACCTGTTAGCATTGGAAACTTGTTACCAGTGGTCGCTTAGGCTTCCACTCGAGGTGCATGTCACAATCATAAAAAAGTTCTAATTATAAATGCTCTTCTGTACAAACTGCAGCAAACTTGCAGAAAGATACAGTTTACATTCCCACGACTTGCAACCAGCACCTTCTCCGAGAGGATTGGTGAGAGTGATTGAAGTTGTCCGGATAACAAAGTCGATCGAGTAAATGAGCACCTTCGGTTATCTGCTGTACACAAAAATTTACGAAGGGCCATGAGTTGAGATCTCTGAAAGAATGTAAGCTTACATAAATGTAACAAAAAATCAACAACATACATCTTTATGCTGATCTAAACGCATGCGCATTCTATTATTGTCTAAGCGCCCTACCCCATAAATTTAGCGGTCCCTAGAGCGGAAATTGCCATTTTACGACTTCAGAAATTTCAGAGAAATTGCGTCGTAGTTTTTATTAGAAGTGTGTAGGATTGTTTGCGTTACCCACGTGAACCGTAGTTGGTGCATTTGGGTGGTTTCTAGCGGCAACCAGTGACCAATTACCCTTCGCAACCTTTGGCATCTCCGTTCTAAAATTTGAAGTTATTAATAAGCAATGATGATCACAGTACCAGTTCATGATCAATATCACGCAGCATTCGCTATGTTGTACATCTGGATTACCTCCTTGATATTTTTACCCCTCGTATTTTATCTTCTATTAGCCTCAG
>Ga0126338_10003074_pt1 | contig 11636 bp, 6 predicted proteins | sample OrbCmetagenome_2_FD_92529 | JGI IMG/M metagenome (GOLD analysis project Ga0126338, IMG submission 92529) | Coral microbial communities from Petempiche,Puerto Morelos, Mexico - Orbicella C C metagenome | ecosystem: Host-associated > Invertebrates > Cnidaria > Coral | place: Petempiche,Puerto... | reverse complement strand
TTTTTTTTTTCAGGCTTCTTCTTTCCAATTGCTTAAATTGGAAAATTTACTGCGATGATCATTCTTCACTTTAATGCTGTACAGTGTTGTACTTAATGTCTATTCCATGGTTTTACAGTCACCTTATTCAAGGTTTACATTTTTTGCACATTTTTTCTTCCGTAACAGATTGTTACACTGACCCTGACGACATGATTAGACAGAAAAGAGAAGAAAGGCTGCAACGGGAAAAAATGATACGCCTTGAACAAGAGAAAAAGAGACAAGAAATTTTAGAGAAGAAACGGTTTAGACTTCCTAAAATAATCGTCACTCAGTACTTTGATATCTTTGAAACACGGGACGAGCCTCGGGCACAGAGCTCAAAAAACGAATCTCCGGGTGTGTTGCCAAATTTAGTAAACATCCCGTGTGGATCTGAAAGCGAAAAAAAGCGCGAAGAGAACGATACTGAATCTCAAGGAAGCAAAGGCGATAGACTTGAGCTGCCCGACTTAGAGAACATTACTCAAGAAGGAGGTTATGTTGAGGAATTAGCCCAAGTTGATGAACAATACGAGTCGCTCTTACCTGAACATGAAAATCAAGTAGATGCCACAAGTATAACTGATGCGAATGATTCTAATTCGCAAGAAATAGATCATGGCGCTGACGTGGAAAACGTTGCATTAGAAGACGGAAGTGAAAAGACCATGGAAGTTGATGTGTCGCAGTCGGAAGTAGCAGCTGAACCTGAAAGCGAACCAGTATTGGAAGATGTAAACACGAAGACTGATGAACTCGATATTCTAAGAACAGAACAGGAAAACATTCCAGGAACAGAAAAGGAGAACATTCCAAAAACAGAACAGGAACCTTTGGACATCAGCTCACCTGAGCAAAATGAACAGTACAATGCTGCCAACGAAAATGGCGAGAGAAAACTCGAAGGAAATGAAAGTGAAAGAAGAATTGAAGAGAAAGAAAGTGAAGAAGAATTTCAAAAGAAAGAAAGTGAAATAAAGGTTGACGAGAAAAAAAGTGAGATCGAACAAGAAAAAAAGGAAATACAAATTAACTTCCTCTCACCTCCTGCTGTCATGGCAGATGAAAATTTTTCTGATCATGGGTCGATTGGTGACGCAGACGATACAGGTAATTTTGTAATTTATTATATGACTGACAAATTTACTTCATTGTAATTGGACGAGAGCAGGCAAATTTATCGTTAATTTGCATTGAAGTGCAAATTTACGCGCGCGTGTTCGTAGTTTTCTCCCCCAATCTATCATAAATAAGTATTCGTATGAAGGTCCATGAAAGCTCGGGCTATTGAAGAATTAACACTATTCGTGGTATTTGGAAACGTTTTCAAATTGCACTCTCCTTTCAAATATCACTGGTTGTGTAAATCCTTAACTGCAGTCGCATTTCATGCGATTACCTATACAAAACAAATCACTGAATTCTGTTTTATAATGAACTTTACAGTTTCTCTGAGAAGGCCTTAATGATTTTCCACATGAACACGGAGCAGCACTCGGAGGGGAGCCTTGTGCGGGATACCAAGGATCGTTGGCAAAAGAAGGGCCTTCTTTTTGAATTTATTAGATGCGTTGTTCACATCTTGATCAATAACTATTTCTTGAAACATGAGAGACGGTATAGAAATCAAATCTTCGCATTATTTATTCATTTTGCCTTGAGAATGGTGTCACGATGATGCCGAAACGTCGGCTCTTAACGTTAATATTTGCCTGCTTATATTGTTCATGTCATTCTGTTTTCTACTTTAGCTTTCTTGATGGTCGCGTTTGTTCCAGTGGCATTAGGCGTTGGCGATGGGTTGATACCCGACGATGCCATGCGAGCTTCGTCTGTGCTAGATCGTTACCATGTCCCTAGTCAGGCGCGGCTGAATAACACCAAACAGGGGAAAAGTGGTGGAGCCTGGAAACCAAAACTCAATGACAAGAAACAGTACTTAGAAGTGGACCTGGGAGCTTTAACGAATGTTTCGCAGGTTGGTGTGTGTTGCCATGCAGTTCTTACATATTTGAATCGATTTATGGAGATTTCTTTGAACCAAAAGTTTGGAAATTAGAATTACTCCTACCTTGTAAAATCATATAATCAGGAACACTTACAGGACGACTGTCTGGGTTTGAGTACTGTTGGTTTTAATGCACATGAAAGCGGACATTTAAGTCATTATTCATTGCGAGAACTACCCGGTACGTAGGACATGGTTCAGTAGAACATGAACCCAACAGACCAGAGCTAAACGGACACGTCCCATAAGCGGACACCGCTCTTACGAGGACATTATTCTTGGGCCTGAGGGTGTCTGAAAATGGGAGGTTCAACTTTTTTTTGCCTGTACTGCAGGTCGCCACGCAAGGTTATGGTATTTCCAGTGGAGGTAAGGTGCAGAAGAAAGACAAATGCTGGGTGGAGTCGTACACGCTCTCCTTTAGTACAGATGGCTCACAGTGGCAACAGTACACAGAAAATGACGCTGTCAAGGTAATTCTTAGCATAGATGTCCAGAGATGCCAGTTAAAGGCCTGTATAAGTTTACAGGCTCTTCAAAGACAAGACACTACTCTAAGACCTCTTCCAGGCCTCGGGTTAGTTGCTGAGCAGCGCAAAGAATGACGAGTGAGAAAAAAAAAAAGAGAAAAAAACAAAAGAAAAAACGCGGCCTTCTTCAGTAGCGCTAATCCTCAACTAACTGAACGCCTAAAACAGGCTGACTGCATAAGAGAAAACCCGTCTGGGATTTTCTTTGCTTGAAATACTTTTAAATGTACTCCTTTTGTTATGAACACTATGTATAGTTTCTCCTAAGAAAAACAAGAAAAAAGTTAAGTACGCATTTCACAAGGAGATAACAGCTGATCAAGGATGGAAAATTGGTTCGATATAAAATTGAATTTTACCATAATGGGTTGTGAGTTAAACTGTAGTTCTACAAGCAATCACTTGTATACTCAAGTGATCAAAAGGGGCTGTTTTTGTCTATATACTAGTTGTGAACACGTAAGCTTAAACATTAAGGTTAAAGAGCCGAAAAATTCATTCTATTGTTATTTTAATAGCAATAAGTGATAACTGCGTTTCAATTTGGAGACCTGGCTAGGTTTCTAAACCTTAAGTTGAGATGCAGATTTTTATTCGATTAAACTGACGCAGAAGAGAGTTTTGAACGTCAAGTTAAACTTGAAACTATAAATTTGAAATTAAAATTAGTATCGAAAATGTTATATCGAATTGTCTTATTTTGCAGCTTTTAACTAAATATAAATTTCAACATGATAACGCAACAGAGCACAAAACGATGGCAAGTAGGTAAACAATAATTTATATTTAACCATGATTTTAAAAACAAAACGATATTTTGCTCTAAACCGTTGGTGTAAAGCATCTAAACTAATTAGTTATGCAAAACGAAATACTTAAACAGCTTATCTTAACGAGGACATTTAAACAAGTCAGTTGAGTCAAAGTCACAGACAATTGAACTAGATTTTCTAACGTAGTACATGCCAAGTGATCTGCAAGTAATCAACCTCCTACATGTAGATTGTTTTATTCAAAGAAGCGAAGTAAAAGACCTAGAGGGGACAGACGCAATGCCTCAATGTAAACTCAATGCTTAGCTCTGCACTTCTCTCTGATACACAACTGTTTTAGTGTCCCCAGCTGAGGTATATTTAACCCTTGAAATGCATGTATCATTCTCTATTCTGTGTCAAGTCCACGTGTTTGGACTCACTCAGTTAGTACGATGTTACTTATTAAGACAAGCATCGGGAATAACGTATCTGTAAGGTTTGTGTACACGTTAGAGTTTGCACTGGCAGTCATATTCTCTTGGTGTGGGAAGTAAATGAACTTTTTTTCATCCCAGGTTTTTAAGGGAAACAGAAACAACAACTCGGTTGTTATAAATAGTATTTCAAACCCAGTGCAAGCAAGATTTGTGCGGTTCATACCACAGACGTGGAAAAACAGCATTGCTATGAGAGTGGAGGTGTATGGAGAAGTGACAGGTAAGACATCAGTTTCACTCATTACATGTAGGCCTTACTACAATAGGCCATTTTCGAGGTGCCTTTTGCCTCAGGATCAAAACGAGGCTACGTGCGAAACCATTCATATGAAAATGCCTTTGGCCTACAGGCTCATTTTCATGTAAATCAAACTCATTTTCGTGTGAAAGGTTTTCCACGGAGACTCGTTTGAAGTAGAGACAAAAGGTAATTCGGAAATGACCTATTGTGTAAAGACGGAGGGCGGAGAGCGCCAACACCAAATGTAGGAGAGAACAACAGGAAGGCACAACAGCATTGGGGTGGACAAACATAAACTGATTTTGGTTTTGTTTTTCATGCTGTTGCTTTAGTGGTTTGCTTTGAGGTTTTAAATTTGGGAGCTTTAAGTTTTATTTGATGTCAATTAAATGCCCAGTTTGCTTACCTTAATACAGCTCGTTTTCCTGTACTTGGCACAGCACGATGGAGTCACATTTGTTTCTTGTTGGCTGATAAAAAATTATCGCGTGTTTGCTTCTAAAAGGTTTCTAGAAAAACTCGCTGCTCATTTCACTGAATAGCAAGCAAACTTGGAAGTTCAGTGAGAACCGAAATAACGATATTATTACATACAATAAATAAATCATACATACTCTGATAACCAGTTGACCCACGATAAGTAGAGTTGGTCTAATCCACCAATCGCAACCCGTTGATGTCAACTTTGAACCCGTTGAAGCAAACTTCTTTGTTGCTTGAGACTTCCGCTAGCTGAGATAATGCAAAACGAAGTTTTTGTTTTACTTTAGACAGCGCACGTTATCGAAGGCGTGTGTCAACAATTTTTTTCTTTCTTTGACTGCTGAATTATCAAGCTTAGCGAACACGGTGTAACCAAAACCAAACAAACTCAAAATTCTTTCGATGTACTTTTACAAGAAACGCTCTGTTGCGACAAGAACACTTTCATTGTTTCCGCTAATGGACTATTAATAAAAACAAAAACAGGAAGCAGAATAGTTGTCAAATTGTTGTGCTGTTCATTGGCTGAAATTATGGACAAATAATTTGGATTCAAAAGGACAACCAAGCAAATTAATTGTATTAACCCAGTTGAGGATACGGTCTTTGTGAATCAATCGCCTTTTTTTCTCTTGGGTGCTAACATCGTGGTCTTTTTTCTCATAAGAACCTGACATGTCGAGGAACACTCCGCCAGCGCCTTCACCCATAGAGGAAGAACAACAAGAAGAAGACCAACGCACTCATGAGGTGATCTTAGAAGACCAAGAGGAACCACAAGTGGAAGAATTTGTTTGTGGCGATGAGAGCAAGGAAGTGGTTGACGAACAGAACGCCTGGGAGGAAGAGACAGAGTATTCTGTAGTAGAAACTGCGTCACAGATGGAAAGTAAAGGTATGAAAATCGAATTGAAGCAAGAAACAGCAACAAATGTGAATAACAAGTGCAGAAACTGGATAAGGGGCTAAACTAGCTAGCAGAATTGTCTTTTAATGAGAAGCCAACTATGAGAGTCGGTTACAGCCCAGTGCGATTCAAAAATACCGTAAATCACTGTGATTTGACCATTTATATGCGACATTTTGAAAGGGCATTCAAAAAGGAACAATCTAAAGGTTTCGTTTGCTTTCAAACTACATCCTCTATAGTGTCTAACCCTAAAGAAAATTTGGTTGCTATTATATGATTTGGTGACAAAGTGGCCTCTAGTCACTGCAAATATACAAATTTGGTGTAAGCGAGAGCCAGAGGACATCATGTCTGTCTCCCATGGTTATACCCATTAGAACCCCTAGAACAGTCGGAACAGTGCTGTTGTTCTTAGCTACTGCTCCATGCTATAACTAGTGTGAGGTTCAAAATGGCCTGGTAGAGAAAGCAGGAGTCTGTTGTGTAAAATTAGTGTTGTTTTCACCCGTGACAAGACATTACAGCGTCAACTCAACCATGCCAATTTGCGATCTCGTGGCTTTCGATGGACGAAACTTGGTAGCGACAAGATCACTTAAAACTGTACTTTAACTCCGATCGAGGCTTCAAGTAGAAAAGATGTAGTGATCAAAAACCTCAGAATAGTCGAGAGGATGCATTTTGAGAGAAATTCATGACAGCCAAAATTGGTTAAAACCTTTTAGTTTGTTCATTTTTGCGGTTTCTTGCAATGAAAACTTTTAACACAATTATCATTCTAGACATATTTTCTGGTTTTCACGGATGGTGTTTGGCGAAGCGAAAAGCGACATGATGCTACTGGTCACGTATAGAAAACAAGGATGTAAATATTTCTCACGACATGCACAAACTTATTTTGATTGTACTCTCATGCATCTTGGCACAGTATAACTAGCCTGACTTCTCATTCATTTTTTTAGTGGCCGTGGCAAACCCCAGTTCACCATCGATAATCGATGTTGTAGTTCAAGGGGAAAAGGTAAGTTCCTTCAAGCTTTTCAGAGTGTACTGTAGGACTATATAAACAATGGAAGCGCACTTTGGATCGCCTTTATTCACTAGGATAGAGAATCGACTGATCCCTTGTAACTGTGATATGACCATCTCATCAGGTCTTCATTTAACTTAATATGGTTTGAGGAATATGAGGCTATTTTGATAAATCTCCATAGAATAACCCAAAAAACTTCCGACTATTTTCACGAAATGGGATAATACCAAGAGTGCTCCAAAGCTGTCGAGTCAGCTCATCACCATGGGGGCAAATGATATAGAGTTATATCGAAATATTACAAGTACATCAACGATTCCTTGCATTTGTTGCCTGTATTATAGACACAATGCATTTACTCGGTATCGCATTTATTCTCTATCTCTTAAAATTATCGGCAGGTAATGGATTTTGCAAATGGTATCATAGTTGTTATAAACTTAGAGATAACTGCTAACTAAACAACCTTTACTACAGCTGTATCTTGCGCGCAGTTATCGCCATCTTCACGCCAACTCGCTCTCCACCTCCGCCCCGACCCATCCCATTTACATTACCTGTCATCCTTACCCCTCCTGGCAAACTATTAGATCATCTATAAAGAGCTTCAAAGTGAAAAATGGGAATATTATTATTCACTTCAATCTTGTCCAGACATGGCTCTCTTGAACAAAATCACGTAATACCATCGCTCTGTAGCCAATCAAAGGTAACGTACCATCTTGGTAACGAGATTGTGAATAGTGTAACATTAACGATTCCATCTTTCAGCACACGCCTAAAAGTAAACGAAAATCTAAGAAGCCCAAACAAGATAAACAAGAGGAGTCTGAGAAGAAGATGAAAAAGAAAAGGAAAAGCAAGAAAGTTAAAGAGAAAAAGGTGAAAAATCCAGTTGAAACCAGTCTCATTCGGTTGGATGAAGCCGAGGAGGAGGAGAGGGCCTCGTCTCCAGAAGAGCAAGAGGAAGAAGAAGAAGAGGAAGAGGAAGAGAGAGAAGTAAACACACCCTCCCTCCCTGAAATCCCTAAAAGACCAGGTATGTCTTGTTTGTAATATATGTAGTTTTTAAGGATGATCTAGATGACCCACTAACCTGCGGGCTCCTCAGGGAACTCATTAATAAAAATGACGGAGAGCTACACAGGATATTTTTGGGTATGAAATGGGTGATTACGGTTAATTACTGTGTTCTAACTAAGAGATTTGAAGTTCAGCATGAACAGCTGTTATTCTTGGAGGGGGAAGGGGGCAGTTCTTGTAACTAAAAATAAACGGATCGAAACTTACTCGATCTGGCCAATGACTGTTGACAGACTTTATACGAGTCTTAGAGCCCATAACATCACGGCCAAACTAACCAATCAGTTTCAAGGGACCAGACTTATGTGCAACACCATCAACTGTCAAACTCTTTCCACTTGAACCTGAGCTACACATCAATCACCACAAACGGAAAACAGTCACACTAAAAGAACTATCTTATTTCTACCCCAGAGAGTGTTACGCAGATACCACCGGCTCCTAAACGGACCTTTAGCATGTTCCCAGTCAGAAAAGAGAGCACCCAGGAGTCGTCCAAACCACTCAGGCGCCGTGCACAGACTGATGACAGCATTCGCAACGAGTTAATACGTCAGCAACTGGCTGAAGACAGGAGAAAGAAACTTCAAGCAGCGTTAGGCAAGCCGAAGAGAGATATTCAAGCGCAGAGTCCTGTATTTGACAATTATGGTGATTCTAGTGGGTTAGGTAAGTAGTGCGCGTGCTTCTTTAGTCCAGTGGATGACATGTTCATTTCTCGTTGAAGTCGCTTTTTCAACTGACCGCCTCTGATTTACTCTGATGCTAATTCAGTAATCTGTGAATTGGGAAGCTAGTCACAGAAATGGGAGTAATTCAGTTCAGGTCCCATTCGCTGACATTTATTCGTCCATTAATTTGGGTGTATTAAGTGAGCGTGAACGCAATGCTATGGGGCTTGGTAGAGAACTCATTCTTGTTCGCTTGTAATTGAGGACATAAAAAGAAACCAGTTGTGTACAGAGTAGTACAGGAACGACTCTCACAGCCGTCAGGAAAGCAAAGACAGTAATCCTACTAAGTCAAACACCTCAAGACTCCCGACATAGATCTCTAAGGCCAGTTGAGGTTAACTACCTGTGACTGTTGATAAACTAGCAAGTTTATTTTCTCGTCCTGTTTTTCCCTTTCAGATGACTTTCTGGCAAAGTACTGTATCATAAGTGAAGGACAAGCTAATTACTATCGTCGCATTTTCAAGAGTGTAAGTTTCTTTTTCGCATTTTTGACATGCAGAGGTGTTTTACATTTCTTTTTATTCATCGTTAAGACAAAATTACATTTACAACACAAAATCATGTACACAGAGAGATTGTCTGAAAAAGCCCAACAACTACTGTTATTAGCAATTGATTCATTTTTCTTAGTTGTTTAGCTCTTAACTCCTAACGGAGCACCGCCCATTAACAAAGGTTCCCCAGTGAACCCAGCTTTGAAGTATTTCTTTATGTGTTCACCGATACTAGCTTGCGTGTGGACCATGTTAATACGTTGGCCAATCAAAGAGAAAGAGCTTAACATAGATAGAGCATGAATAGAGAGATAACTGAACAGGCATTGCGCGTGTTCGACAGTCATCTCATGTGGGTTATCTGAACTCGTTAAAAACTGATCTCTTTTATCGTAGTTTGATGAGGACAAGGATGGGGTTTTGTTTCCTGAAGATCTTCTAGAAGCCCTGGAAAGCGTCAATTCAAACTTGCTCTCCGACTCTCATATAACTTACATCTACCGAGTAAGTAATTAGCGTGTCTTGTGTGGCATTTCCTCCCCCGGGGGAACTCCCATATGAAAAGGTCGGGGATGCTCGACAGAAAATTTGAATTAAAGCGCCAAGGGAGACAACCGAAGAAAAAAGTAAAGAGTTTCTGATCAGCGTTGCTTAATCAAGAGCTAACGTAAAACACATGTAGCCTGAGGCTAAGATGTAGCCGTCGCGTTTGTTCTCGTTTCAGTGAAGTGTAAGTTAACCAGGGCAAGAAACTCGGGCTCCTGTTGGGATTTATTTCGTCAGCCTGCCCCCAACTGCGCGGCTTTGAGGTCTAACTCGAGCTGGGTTGACACAAGGAAATAGGCAGATCAAGAGCAGATGAAGAACGAGAGATGAACTCAGAGAAAACCGGCTTTTTCTTGTCCTGCCATTCACCTTGACTAAATGCTACGCGAAGGGGAATCGGCTGCACCTGGAATCTAAATGAAACACCATCACGTGTTTTATCTTGAACAACGTAACAAATACTACCCTGAACTAGTGTTTTCTGACCATGTTCCTTTCAATCTCTAGGTTCTAGAACTGTGTGATTGCAGCTTGGACTCCGGAGTAGATTTCAAGTTATTTTCTGTGATTGCTGCATTTTCTCAGCGTGTCGCAGTTCTAGAGTACGTGGTGGTTTCTAGTAAAATGTGTTCTTTTAATCCTTTTTTGTTTTTTTTGTTTTGTTTTGTTTTTTTTGTTTTGTTTTGTTTTTTTCAACCAATCCACAGCTAAAACGTCTTGTATTGATTTGTTTCTTATTACTATTTTAACAGCGAATTTGCAAAAATCCTTATCTCGAAGCTGGATTTCAGAGAGTTGGATTACAAATTGCAACGAGCAAAGGTAGGGCAACATATGTATATTGCAAGATTACTGGAAACCAGCGCAAATTTTGCTTAGACAGTGTTTTGTTAATGGATGCTGTAAAACCCAAACCAAAGCTATCTGAGGCTTGAGACTAACGATACTAACGCGAATAGGGTAACGAACCACTAGGAACTTTAAACAAAGGCGCAGTAACAGGTGCCGTTACGAGAAAAGTGACATGTGCTGAATCATGATTGGACGAAAGGACACATTCTACCTTGTGATTGGCCAGAGCTGTATGTACGCTTCTCTTGTGATGCCAAATTATAGCCACCATAGCTAGTTTGAAATTCGAAAGCTAGCGTTTCGATCGATCCTTAAGCTCCGTCCACACTGCACCGGGTAAATCTGAAAACGCAGCTTCATTTATACGGTTAGGCCAGCCGTCCACAATAACCTGTCATGAAAACGGAGCTTTCTCGAAAACGCCCTTCTTCAAACCGGGGGAATTTGAAAACGCCGGTTTTTCGTTTTCGTGTGGACGGAAAACATTTTGAAAACAGAGCTTTTTGAAAACGATGACATCACGATCATCATGCGATTTTCCCGCCCGAGTTTTCCTCAAAAACAATTATAAAATACCTGAGCTACTACGCGCGCTCTCATTGGTCGATAGGTGTGTTTAGATGAGAGTATGTAAACACGGTTGTGACGTTTTAGCTTCGCGCGCATTTTTGAGAATTATTTTTATAAAAGCAATAGAACACTTTTTCCGTGTTTACATAGCCTCATCTAAACACTCGGGGGTTGGGAGAATTCTCGAAAGTTATACAAACCCTCGACTACGTCTCGGGTTTGCATAACTGTCTCGAATTCTCCGAACCCTCCTCGTGTTTACATGAGGCTATGTAAACACGGAAAAAGTGTTCTATTGCTTAAATCTAAAATGGCAGGTGATTGTTGCGTTTTCAAATTTCTCCGGTGCAGTGTGGACGGAAAACTTTTTAAGTGTTTTCAGAGTGAAAACATCGTTTTCAAATCTCTCCAGCGTAGTGTGATAGTGTGGACGGGGCCTTAGCGCTTCGTGGGAGTGAAATGTGGATGCTTGATTCTTCAGCTCATTACCAAAGTCGCGACCACGGTGAATTTACCTTTATCAACTTTAAATTGGGAATCAATTTAATGCTTTCGCTTAGCTGATCATTTTGTTCATTTTGTGAAGCTAAATGTGAAGTCAGAGTGTACGCTTAGCTGCTTTCGAATGTCTTTAGTTAAAAGCTCTAACAACCTGTCTCTTCATTTTCAGCGACTGTTTCTGTGCTATGTAGACGAAGCAAAGAAGACCATCTCACTTGAGGAACTTATGCTAGGACTCACAGCCGGAGGTTTAACAGCAGACCAAAAAGAACAGACGTTAAAAATCCTTGGCAGGACGGCTTCTTTGGATTTCCTGGACTTTTTAACTTACATTCCTCTATTTATTCACATCCACGATCACATTCTACAAGA
>Ga0126338_10003073_pt1 | contig 11636 bp, 11 predicted proteins | sample OrbCmetagenome_2_FD_92529 | JGI IMG/M metagenome (GOLD analysis project Ga0126338, IMG submission 92529) | Coral microbial communities from Petempiche,Puerto Morelos, Mexico - Orbicella C C metagenome | ecosystem: Host-associated > Invertebrates > Cnidaria > Coral | place: Petempiche,Puerto... | reverse complement strand
GGGTAGTCTATCCCAGTGACTCTGAAAGAGATTTATTATATCTGTATAAGTTGTATTTAGCACTGCGTAAACCGATGGGGTAGAGGAGCAACTTTACAAAGGGGGCGCGTTCCATAGCAGCTTTGTAAGTGTTGACTATACACGTTTTTTGAGGTTTATCGTCAGTGTAACATCCGTATATTTTCAAATATTGAAATTGTTCCTTCTTTCCTCGACAAAAGGGGAAACCACATCGACATACAACATTCTTAATGTGTCCTATGCCCCATTCTTCCTTCAGTTTTGCATAGTCTAGGATTTCTTGGTGAAGACTGCGTAACAGTTCATTATTTCTGCGGACGAGTTTGGGTTGCCAGGTAGCCAAGGAAAGCACGTAATCCTGTATTTTGGGTGGTAACCCATCCCAGTGACTCTGTAAGAACCAATCAGACATCAGCAGAGAACAAGAACGATTTTTTCTCATCTACATCATTCAAGGCATCTTTAACGCTGCACCCTAAATACAGTTTCTTTAGTTCATTATGGAGACTGACATAATGACCGTAGATATCCATGTGATCGGACATAAATCACCCGTATAACAATTTACAAACGGTTAGATAACATTTTCGCTTTTTTATTTCTACGTGACCATATCCCCAGGCTGTCTTTAATCTTGCATAATCCACAATTTCTTCATGAAGCCTGCCCAATAGTTCCTTCCTTCTCCGATCAATAATGTGTTGCTGCATGGCTAGCGAAATCACAGAACACTGTATTTCTGTGGGTAGCCAATCCCAGTGACTCTTTTCAGTCTAGAAATAGTAAAGTGGACTTAGCGTTGTCAATTCTCTACCCTAAAAAAAACATTTCTCTCTCGATCTCACTTTCGCGTCTGTCAATGAGACTCTTGGATTTTTGGGCGGCAACCAATCCCAGCAACTCTATCAAATGAATTGTATTGACGGAAATAAATTGAAGTATCTAACTCGCGAAACTTGGGTGGTTTCGGTCTAAACAACCACTGTTCATATTTTCTCGTTTCTGCATTGACTATTTCACGCTCCCTTTTCTCCTCAAAGGCGAGTTGCAACTCAGCGAGTGAGATAATGTAGGCTTGGATTTCGGGTGGCAACCAATCCCAGCTACTCTATGAAAAGAAAGGTGATGAACAAGGCGTGACAAAAGGTGTCGTACGAATCTCAAGTCCAAAACAAATGTCTAGTGGGGGTGTGACCAGACTCAGTCCAAAATGGCCACGAGCGCACTTAGCATGCACAACAAGTGACAGAGTGGGCAGTACAACTTCTCAGCCATCATAGCTTTGTTCAATTGATCACCGAGTGCCTTGGTGAAGCAATTGTAATGAACAAAGTAATGGCAACACTTGGTTCGAGTGGGAATCTCAGTACTAAGGATGACTTGGGCGCATAGGGTGCACGTTAAACTGTCCATTTTTTTAGATACTCACTGCTTCATACAGGTCCATAGGGCGATTCGTCTCATCGTCGGTCAGCTCAGCCGTGATCAGCGCTCGTGGCAAGTGTACAATTTTTTTTCAGGCCGCTCCTTTTATTAATACGTGTGCGTCAGCGGCTTGCGTGGTGTCATCTACTCGCGTGCGCGGTCAAAGGTCAGGGATAGCCATAGTCGTCAGCTGCTTGCATGCGCGGACAAAGGTCAGGGGTAGCCATAGTCGTCAGCTGCTTGCGTGCAGTCAAAGGTCAGGGGTAGCCGTAGTCGTCAGCTGCTCGCTTGCACAAAAAAAAGGGAGGACCTGGCCGAATTAAGGGGATATGGGCGTTAGCGGATGTATAAAGTTTTTACTACTGTGTGCGTGCTGGGGACTAATTAAAAAAGCATTTAAAGCCAAGATTATAACAGAGATGATAGCAAAAACACTATTTGCTTATTACATATAATTAAGGACAAGGTGTAAAATATACAATTGCAAAACTTGTGTGCAACAGTATTACAGGAATGATTTTACATGATTCATCCTTTTGAAGGCATCTTCAAATTTGTCGATGGCTAACAAAAGATGGTGCTTTCATCCTTTGTCTTCGTAATAGCCGCTGATACGTAGTCTGTTCTTGGCATTTTGCAGTCTTAGGCCACCTAGGCCCCAGGCCTCTTGTACGTGCATATATAGGCAGATTTCTTTGTTTATTTTAGTTAGCAGTTCTTGTCTTCGCTGCTCATGGGCAAGTTGACTTTCAGCCAACTGGATAATGGACTCTTGAAGTTCTGGCGGTAGGCAGTCCCAGTAACTCATCTGTTTTTTATACCAATCGAAAAAAAAATTAGTTTAAGGGGAGGGAGGGTGACACAACGACTAGGGAAGGGCAAGAAAATGCTGGTGACGCCATTGGAGCACGTGATGAGCTGATGCCAGCCTAGAAGAGCTCGTGGTTTTGGCATAACGTGCAGTGAATTCGAGTAGACGGGCAGGTTTTTTTTGAGCGGTGCAAAAAAAACATGTATGGTTAAACCACTGTTTGCGAAATGGCTGAAATTACTGGAAGAAGAAACAAACCTTGAGTTTGACTGTGCAGGTGAGTTTTTGTTTCAGCATGTTATTTCTCTCCAACGAAGAGGGAGAGACCCGAGCGCTCGGTGTTGAATGGAAGTGAAAAGCTTGGCACTTGCTCGAACAAAACTACCCAGTAGGTTTTTTTTAATATACTTGCGGTTAACAAGAAATGAAAAGCCAGTCCGTCACCTTGTTCTAACTAATGTATGGAGTGAAACTAAGCCGGTCTCAACGAAATAGGTGAGTTATTAGTGTTTTCCGTGGGTTGTCGGCCATTTGTGACAGTGTGCGCGCTCGAGAAAAAAAGTCCGTTTGTAGTTTTGACTGACATTGCTTTAAAACAGATTTTTAGAACCTCATTGTAAAGGTTACTGAATCTCCTTCCATGGTTACATGGGGTAGTAATTCCATGAAATTGAGTCCGAACCAATGCAGCCAAGTTGTACAATTTCTTGAAATTGGGTATTGCTTCTTGAAATGGCTGCTGAATTCCCACTCGCCCACGCTTCGACTCATTGGCATTTATTTCGTTCGAAATCCTAGGGTGAAGAAAAAACCCGGTAAAATTCTGTTATTTTAAAAAGAGTTAACTTCAATCGAGAATTTCCACAGGGGCCTTACTTGGATCAACTCGGCTTTCATGCCCGGAACGCGTTTGAATCGGCCCACCAGTAGACTTTGAATGTGAGTTGGTGTTAGTTTTTGTTTACAGCAAGGGCACTTGATGGAATTTCCCAGCCAAATCCATTCTTCCAAGCAAATGGTGTGTATGTTAGCTTGGCAGCAGGATAGTCGCTCCCCTTTGGTTTCCAAACATACTGGACAGACTCCTGACTGAAAAAAAACCTGAAAGAAAAAAAAGGTTTGGTGAATTGACTTGTTTATTTGCCTTTTACAGCTAGTCAGCGTTGCCGGTGGCGAAGATGTCGAAAAAACTGTAAGTAGCTCACTCATTTTTTTTATATAAATATTGTTTGTACTGGACCAGTCGTGGGAATGTTTGGCTTTCGAACTCCTTTCATTTTGTTCGTGCAGAACCTACTGAGAGAATGTTTCATTTTAAAATAAACTTTTTGTCTTTTATCGACTTATGTCCAGACCTCGTAAACTGATTATAAAAAAATTGGTTTTGGCAGATTCCGGTAACCTGAAAGAGCGGGAAAAAAAATAAGCCGTGGTGTGTGGCGTCAGCGCCAATCGAGAAAAATTTGGGATTTTCAAGTGGCTTTTTTTTCGGTAAGAGTAAAAAACATTCAAACTCAACCCAGTTGAATCTGACACAGAAGTTGTTTTAAATTAATAAAAGATTTCTTGGATCTATCGGCTTATCGGCCACTTGAGAAAAAAAATCTTAACTCACTGGCGTCAGCTCAGGGGCGTTGTTTTGAATCTGTCAACAACTTTGTGGGGGGAAAAAACCCTGTCGAGAGTCAGCGAATTTCGTACAAAAAAAATCTCTACTAGGTGCGGGTAGAGGGTTTAAGCATGAATCAAAAACATGAACTTGATGTTTGGCTGTGACCTGGTCATCCTATTCAAACCAAAAGAAAAAAATCACCATTAATACAGCACTGTTCTACAACTTTCAATGCGAGTTTATTTATGTTGGGGTTTTTTTGGAGATAACACGTCAACTGATGTAACTCACCTCATTCATCGATGGCTCACTCATTTTTTTGGTTTGGTGCAGCGGACAAAAACCCAGCCAAGTCTTGTGAAAACAAAAAACTTTGTGAACTACCATACACGCCATCACTAGATTTCAAAAAGTATGAACACGTCAGATTTTTTTGAAAAACGCCATCGATCCACGATATTTAAAAATAACTACACGCCATTTATGCACGGGGTCTCCCTGAAAAAACCACACTCGATTTGTTTACTCGTTCTGCTTATTTTATTAAACAAAAACCCGAATGCGTTATTTACAACATCACAGCCAGAGCCAAAAAAGCCGCATTTTTGAAATGGCACTTGAAGGGGGTTTTTTTGTGCCACTGCCGCTTTGAACGATTTTACAAAATGACACGGCTTTAATAACAAGCCATAAATGTTCTGCTTTGTCCAGCAAAAAATGTCTTTTTCTAATGGTTTAATACAAATGAGAATGCCACGGACAAAATGTCGTTGGCTAATGCTTGAAGTTTTGCTTGTCTATAATCTTGGGACTTTGGACATCAATGACTAGTTGTACAGATACCAAGGGTGGTTCTTGCATCGCCCTGGGCAAAGGTGTGTTCAGTTGTGGACAGATTCGCTGGTGTTGTCGTAAATGGTCTGGTTGCTTGAATTTTTGCATCGGCAAACGGGACACTCGTAGCGCGGTGGTTCATGTATATCTCGCTGGTGCCGTTTATAATGTTCCAAGCAGACAAAGCTCTTGGGGCACAGGCTACAATGTATCCTAGGCATATTCAGGCTGTGTTTTTCTTGCATATGGCAATTCATGGATTTTCTTTGGGTGAAGGTTTTCTGACAGACTGGACAATCCATGCTATAGTAACAACTGGTACAAAAAAAATGCTTGTGCAGTTGGTAAAAGGTTTTTGAGGGGATGACGCTAGTCCCACACGTGTGCCTGATTTGTTCAAAAAATCTGACGCATTTATTACGCCATTATTGATCACCGCCCCAATTTTTTTTTTCTTGTGGGAAAAAAGTCATGAGGCTGCTGTGTTGATGACCAGTTTGTTGTTTCATAATTTTTTTAGTGCCTTCTAGTTCTAACGCGTGGCGTTGTTTTTGATCGATAAAAAATGCACTCAAAATTGAATTACAGTCCAATTTTTTTAAATTGATATACGCAAAGTACAGTGCTTTTTTTACAAATTACACATGATTTGAAATACTTCCGTGCTGGAAATCTGGTTAAAAAATTCTTCCATCAAGTCAAAGAGTTCTGTGTTTTCCATTACAACTTCTGCGGCAAACTCATCAATAATGGGCGGCTCTGGTTCGCTTGGGTCTGCTTCAAGCTGCTCTGGTTTGCTCAGGTCTGCTTCAGGCTGCTCTATTTCCCTCATCAAAACTTTCATGGCTTCGGTTTGATCTGTGGACGGCTCTGGTTCGCTCAGGTCTGCTTCAGGCTGCTCTATTTCCCTCATCAAAACGTTCACGGCTTCAGTTTGATCAGTGAGCTCTTTTTTTAGCTGGGGACACATTCACTTGAATTTTTTGTGTGGGCAAACAGGGCTCTCGTGGCGCGGTGGTTCGTGTATATCTCACTGGTGCCGTTTATAATGTTCCGAGCGGGCAAAGCTCTTGGGGCACAGGCTACACTGTATCCTGGTCCTATTTGGTCCGTGTTTTTCTTGCTTATGGCGATTCATGGCTTTTCTTTGGGTGAAGGTTTTCCTACAGACTGGACAGTCCATGCTACAGTAACAACTGATATGCTTACGCGGATTTATAAGTTGCTTTTGGGCTGACCCTAGCCCCACACACGTACGTTCATGATGCGCATTCACATTATGCGACAATTTCAACAACTCCACTGTAATTATTGCACCGATCACTGCACTAAACATTGCACCTTTGAAAATTCGTCAGAAGGAAACATTCTGTTCGTTTGCCCAGATCAAGCACAAATCACTCTGCACACTTAAAAAAACTTGCTGTAAATCCTCGTATTCAGTATTTGCATGCTCCAAAAATGACAGTGGTTATCACCATCGCCAACATGCAAGTGTTTTGAAGAGTTTGGAAATGGTGTTTTTTCACCAGCAGATAGCCAAAAGCATCTAGAAAACAGCTGTGTAAAGAATTTCATTTGTTGTCTAATGTTGTCGGTCTTTTGGAATTCAATATATGGTATTCATGCTGGTCGCTTTTTTTTTAATAGAAAGGTGTCGAGAGAGTTTGTCCTCTCAGGGGAACCCCTCCAATTCAGCCAGCATATGGAAAAAAGGTGTGGCCATGGTTAGAGGGGCTGGTCCAAAAATTTATTTGTCCAAAACATTAATAGTTCATGCAAGCCCGCATCAAATTCTTCGGGAGTTGAAACTGAGTTTTTTTCTGGCTGGACAGTACAATTCTTGTTTTATCCCCATAAAAAGGTGTTTGGGGGGCAGTCATCTCTCTAAAACTGTGAAGGCTGCTCTGTTGTGGATGTTGAAAAAGCCTTCTTGAAATCATCGTCTGGATGAAACAACCGTGGAAGAGAGCAGTCTCATCTGCATTGAACATTTGTAAAATAAAAGATCTGCCTCTGGGGAGTTTTTTTTGTCCATCCTGCGATCTGCACCTTTTCTTCCATAATAGATTGGAAAGCTCTGGTCAATTCGTCTCCGTCTATTTTACCAAGTTTGCCACTTTTTTTTATCATAGGAATAATACTATCATAGGAAAAAAATAATATCATAGGAAAAAATAATATCATAGGAAAAAATAATATCATAGGAAAATAATAATATCATAGGAAAATAATATTATAGGACAAAAGATAATATCATAGAATTTTCTCCATCAGTCTGTACGTGGCAACGCCTAAAAAATCAAGTGACAACAGGCTACGTATTAGCTGCTTCTAGTCTTGGAATCTTCCACGAACTCCAGGACACGCATAGACCACGTCCGCCCCATGTTTTATCAATCAGTTTCTTCAGTTCGTCAGAATCCAGGCCCTTCTAATTGATATTTCTTTAGAACATATCTGTGTGTCTTGGTGCATTTCTTCCAGCGTGCCATCGGGATGGAGATTGCTGTAGCTGTTGCATTGGCGGGGAAAACAGCAAGGACATCCCTGCCACAGACAGCCGTGGAACACCTAGCTGGTTCGAGTGGTGGGATCGCCTGCTAGCCATGGACATGCCTTCCAAAGGATGAATCATGTCAAATCATTCCTGTTGCACACAAGTTTTTGCAATTGTATATTTTACACCCTGTCCTTAATTATATGTAATAAGCAAATGCCCAAACAAATGCATTTTTTTATGGCTTTATTTGTGATTTTTCTTCAGTGACATTTGAATTTTCAACACTGACGTTGAACTCCTAGCCGGTTCGAGTGGTGGGATCGCCTGCTAGTCACTTGACAACAAGCTGCAAATTAGCAGATACTACGAAGACGAGGAAGGATGCCAGCTCACTTCTTCCAAGTCAGCCCCATGTTTATCAATCAGTTTCTTCAGTTCGTTAGATCCAGGCCCTTCTAATGGATATTTTTTTTTTCTCATCGCATTTTTAGAACATATCTGTGTGCCTGTCTTCGTACATTTTCTTCCAGCATGCCACCGGCATTGATGTTACTGTATTGTTCCCGATGAGGATGGGGATGGCAACGAGGGCATCCGTGCCACAGACAGCCGTTGAACTCCTAGCCGGTTCGAGTGGTGGGATCGCCTGCTAGTCGCTTGACTACAAAGGACCAAAGCGTCATGTTTTGCTTGCGATGGCTAAACTTAAACATGCGTCAAGACGACCAAGAAGGTGGCATTTTTTTTCGTCTGTTCCTTCATGTAACGCTGAGAACCAGTGAGCACACTGGTCTAAAAAACATCTGTGAGGGGAATCTTTACCAAAATTGCATAATAAGGTTGGGGTAAGATTATTTAAAATGTCAAGCCCTGGATTACGACATGTAATTTCAGGCCCATGTAGATGTCTAACAAAGCCAGCAGCAAGCTTTAAAAAATCTCAATTTCATTTATTGTGCATTCTCTCCCAAAAAATGTTACATGGAGATCCATAGGGTTGTTTTTGATGTATTGTGGTGGTGGTATATTAAATAGGGAAGCTGCCAGCATAGCCCCCTATGGCCAGTACAAATTAATTATAAAAAAAATATACATCATCTGTGCAGTTGTAGTTGGTCATCTACAAAATAATTGCACTCTTGTTTAAAAAACTATAAAAAATCCTTCCAAAAATATCTCGTCTCTTTGTGTGGAACCTCTTCTTCTGGGCTGGAATTTCCCCCCCCCCCCTTTGCCAGAGCTAAGCTCAAAGTGAGATGGATGGTGTCGAGGTCAAGTGTTTGGTCTGGTTCCATTAGCCATAAACCTCTTGAGGATGGTTTTTGAATTCACATAAGAAGTCTGTCTTGGTAAGTTGGAGGCCATTGATCCAAAAAATAGTTTAGTGCAGTCATGTAAAAACTTGAGAGGACCAGTACCACTGACGACGGTGCTGTCTAAACCATGGGTTGAACACAATTTCAATACTGTCAGTGTTGACTTTCATTGCCTCAGCAAGGGAAGTAGCACCAATGCCCTTGGAATCCAAATTCAACACTGGGAGAAAAAAAAAACAAATTTTTACAGGCTGATGACTGTAATGCTTGACTCAGGTGTAGTGTGGTTACTTTACAGGCTGGTTCCAATAGCCATGTACCTCTTGAGGATGGCTTTTGAATTCATGTAATAAGTCTGTCTTGGTAAGCTTGAGGCTATTGATCCAAAAATAGTTTAGTGCAGTCAATTAATCAATGCATGAAAACTAGAAAGTTACCTCTCGAGCTCTCTCCAGGAGCCCCTTGTTCATCATCATCAAACCCAACCTGGAACCATAAAAAGAAAGAGATAAGAAAATCTGAACTATTTGTATGTACTTCAGGTTGAAGACAATTTCAATTCTGTCAGCGTTGTGTTGACTTTGAGGGCCTCAGAAAGAAAAGTAGCACCACCAATGCCCTCTGAATCCAAATTCAACAGTGAGAGAAAAAAAAAAAACTTTTTACATGGTGTAACATGCCAGTAAAGGCTCATTTTTTGGTCAAAGACTATAGCAGAACCCACGAGCAAGACATGATGATAATATAAAAAATAAAAATCCTATACTCTAGCTGGTAAATGGTCCAGCTATTTTTCATAGTAATAACCTTGACTGCTCTCTTCTTTTTAGCTGGTACTTTTCTTGTTATTTTTTTCGTAGTAATCTTGTAATAACCTTGACTGCTCTCTTCTTTTTAGTAGCCAAGCAGGAAAGGAAGTAGGTACTTTTGGTCACTTTGGACAAAATTTTGTACATCCTCCCATTTTCTAGGAGACTGGGGGAAAACATTATTAGGTTACAGATGCCAACCTTCCTGTTGCTTGAGGTTTCCAAATCCATTCTCTGGGGACTTTTTTGGCCAAAAGCTTTGTCAAAGTATTTTCTTGCATTTGTCTCCATTTCCTTCTATGTCTTTTTTCTGTCTCTCTCGACAGTATTATACCAGCCCAGCTAGCGGTCAACAAATTTTAAATGGACTAAAAAATGTTACTACTATCATAAAAAATATAGCACAAGAAAAAATAATAGAATATAGTATAAGAAAAAATAATACCATATAAAATGTACACACCTTAGAATTATTGGGTTCTTATTCTGTGGTGGAATTCCCCTCTTCAATATAGGTCCTTGTGCAAAAAATGGACCAGTTTGTTGGTCAGATTAAAAAAACCAAATTACAACATCCATTGGTGTGCCCTGGCTTTACTAACCCCCACTGTTCAAACTGCAGAGTACAAACTGATGAATCTTCAGTTGATTACACTTGGTAAACTGCTGGTCACATTTATCAAAGTTACACTGTACCTATAAAATGGTGCAGTAACAGCCCAGTAATTGAGTTTAATATGAATCCACCATACAAGATTCTCCACCAAAACAATTTTAGCTTCTACCCTGCTAATAGGGTTTGAAGAGTCTTTGCTAACCTGCCAAAGTCTAGCAGCCTTGGTGTTTCAGGTTCTTCTGACTGCCTGCAAATACTCCTAGGGAAAGAAGCCCATCTTCCTGACAAATGGTAGGCTGTGGGATTTTTTCAGTGTACATGAGTCTATACGGCGAGTTCTTTGACAACGTGAATGTGGACCAAAAAAAAGGTTGGTTTGCTTACTCTCCTTTTAACATAATTTCTTTGGAATGACTGGTTGAGCTCCTGTTAAGAGGTTTGTTCCAAAGCCTTTTGGAAAAAAGGCTCTTGGTCTGCTTGGAAGCCTTTAGGAAAAAAGGCTTCTACTTAAATGCTTTGATGTTTTCGGCCGGCTGGAAGAACTTGTGGGTTAACATATGCCAGCCCCCTTTCCCCCCCCCCCCAAAAATGGACATTCTACCAAGTAGCCTAACAGGTGCTTCATTGAAAATTGTTTATAATACTGATCAACAGAGATGGCTTGTTGTTAAACACATCAACCAAATAACAAAAAAAAAATTATAATCTCTTTTTTTACTGGCAAGTAAAATGGAGAGTCTGGGTTGGATGGTTTTTTCTCCTTTCAAAGATTTCCCTGTCTGGTGCTGTCCAATCAGCATGATTCTACCAAGTAGCCTAACAGGTGCAGCATTGATTGAAACTGTTTGATGGTTTATATTTTAAAAAATTGATAATCTTTTTACTGGCAAGTAAAAATGGAGAGTCTGGGTTGAATGTTTTTTTCTCCTTTCAAAGATTTCTTCAGGCTGGTTTTTCCTGTCTTGTCCTGTCCAATCAACATGACTGAGCAGCCTTTTTTTTCATCTTGTGCATAAAATGGTAATGGCAATCATCCTCTTATATCAAACCATGGCCCATCAAAGGCCAGGGGGAAAAAACAGTAATAACTCACCTATTTCGTCGAGACCGGCTTAGTTTCACTCCATACAATAGCTGGAACAAGGTGACGGACCAGCTTTCCATTCTTGTTAACCGCAAGTATGTTAAAAAAAAATATACTGGGTAGTTTGTTTGAGCAAGCGCCAAGCTTTTCACTTCCATTGAACACCGAGTGCTCAGGTCTCTCTCTTCGCTAACAGTGGTTTAAAACATACATGTTTTTTTTTGCACCGCTCAAAAAACCCCACCCGTCCACTCGATATACCTTCTTAATGGAAACTAGAATTAAGGAGAAACAAAAATCTATGCTAATTAAGATCATATATTCGGACACTGTTATAGTTTTTGGTGTGAGTAGCTGCAGTTGTCCATTTTTCAAGAAGGTGTATTCTTTGATACCAAGATCAAAAATGGTCTCTGAAAAATTTTTTTTGGGGGGTGCCTAGCCTCCCCTCAGTTAGACAAAAACAACTTGGATATTTTTAAAAAGTCATGCTCATTTTGTGTGGTCATTTTTGAAAAGGTTGACAGCCACAGAGAGCATTTCGAAAATGGTTGTATATTTTTTAGCGAAGTAACATGTGGTCTATCTTGAAAGGGAGGGGGCAG
>Ga0126338_10003071_pt1 | contig 11638 bp, 7 predicted proteins | sample OrbCmetagenome_2_FD_92529 | JGI IMG/M metagenome (GOLD analysis project Ga0126338, IMG submission 92529) | Coral microbial communities from Petempiche,Puerto Morelos, Mexico - Orbicella C C metagenome | ecosystem: Host-associated > Invertebrates > Cnidaria > Coral | place: Petempiche,Puerto... | reverse complement strand
CATGTCACGTTAGCCCGAACGTTCGCATAAAAAAAAAAAAAAAGGATAAAATTGAGAGCTTGGGCCGCCTGTGATTTAAAAGGAACAAAAAAAAAGAAAAAAAAAAAAAAAAAAAATAGCTAAAAGAGCAAGTTTATAGCTGGCTCCCTGCCATACTTACGAACAAACGACATCTCAGCTGAGATGCTGCCTATTTAAACTCCCTATCAAGGAGTGAGACAGTTAGTACACTAGTTAGCTGGCCCCTGCACAGCAGAAACCTGAGATCTAACCTCTAGGGTGCAATGCCATTAGAAAGACATGTACTTAAACAAAAGTCCTAGGAGACTAGACATTATGCAAATGATAACAAGTTCCACATTAAAATTCTGGTTTTCATGGTCCAGTTAGAAATGTGAGGAAAACTGTTTCCTATCATAAAAGCGGCAGCTTGGGATGACAAGGGTCAGGATTTCTGCCCCTTTAAATTTCTTTCCATTTGTTTTGACGTGACACTGAATCCTACAGATAAGAAGACAAAATAACAGTCATCTGCCAGAATTTGACACCCTGCCTTATTAATGAATACATTTTAAATGGTAGGCTTATGAATAAAATTTGCAGACCTGTATATTTTTCATCTATTGGTGACGACGAGCAGATATGAACTGCCCGTGCAAATAAACCCTGGATTTTATTAAAGCTGCTAAATGAAAATAATCCGAGAAAATTGTCTTCTTATTGGGGTAATTTAAACACATTTCATTCCAATCTGCAAATAGCATCTCCCAGTATTCACCGGATTCCATTCATATTTATTTTAAAATAATTATTGTTCGAAATTCCTAACCTTTCTCGAATTTCCATTCTTAAAACTGCAAGACACCCAAAGAAAATAGTTAATGAAAAGAGCTATGTATTTGGAAATGACATCGCAACTTGCTATTAACATTTCTCGCTCCTCTGTGATACACAGTTCCTATCCAAAAGCCAGGGAATTAATATCCCTGGGGAAGTTAACAACTCCACGGAAACTGGCAAACAGATCGAAAAACTTAAGATGGCTTAAACTTTTTAAATCTAAGACCTCTTAAGTTGCATGAAGGGCGGCGAAAGAGGGCATTATGAACGCAATTCGAGTTGAGTTTGCAAACTTTCATCATCATTCATAAACAGCAAAGAGACAGACCATCTGTGCATAACAATAAGGGGCCAATTACACTCGAAATGTCCTACGTTTTCCAAAACGTGGGCAAATCAAGCCATTTTCAGCATTCTACGGGCCATTCGATCCCTTTGATATCTCGGTACAATCCAATAATTTTTGGCCCAATCTCCGAGAAGCAAAAGTATTTTCGATCCTTCGTAATAGGCGAAAACAACTGCTAATGTTTACTTATTCAAAATGTAAGTTCTAATCGCCGACGAAAAAAATCCCCACTGATTTACAACCACCAAAACACCTAGAAAACAATCTCAAAGGAAAATTAAATCAATCTTCTTCAATAAATTTTCGACGGAAACTGGCCGCAACGAGCGTTACTAAATAGTTGTATCAGGAAATAAACAAGGTTCAAGACAATTTCTTCGAGAAAGTACAGGTAGAAATTAACATATCTCACGAGCAAACGAAAGACATTCTCTGTAAAGCGTTCTTTTGCCTGTAATCTGGTCGAAAACTTTGAAAGAAAACACAGACCAGTGATTATGAAGATCTCGAGGAAAGTGAACTTTCACCTTCGGCTAAGCATCGCCAACAGACCATGAAAATTTCACTTCGAAAAAACTTTTCGTAAGAGGGTTTGAATGAATGAAGAAAAAAATATGCAAATTAGTTCGCTGTGTACAAAAAGTTTTAAAACCACGACAGACTCGTGTGAAGATTTCTCGATCGCAGATTGAACGGACCAGAACATCCGAAAACGGTACTCGGAAAAAGTTAAATGACTGCGCATCGAGCGAAGAAGTAACAATAACGAAAGACAAGTTTGCTGTAGCGATTTTCACAAGCTCGAGCGGATCACAAGGAACGTACCGTTTACAGGCGATAACGAACGCGACTATATCAAGTTTCAATATTTCGTGCACACCAGCGAATTATTTCGAAACTTTTGAACAACAAGAGGAGCAGATTTTCATCAAGTGCTAGGTCCTCACCCCAAATATTCTGTCTGATCTAATGGTGCACTCACCGACTCGAAAGACATCGCTTCCCGTTTAATTCCTGCACCAGCAGTTTGTTGCCTTTCTTGTTGAAGTGCGAATTCCCTGCTCGCTTCAGGAGGTTCCTCCATCGCTTGCTCTCTGCTGCGAGTTATTTGCCCTTTGCCAGCTCTTTGCAAAAATCACTCGGCTTTCGGCGTTCCTGAAAAAAAGAATTGTTTTCAAATAAGCGAGCAATCGGCTGAAACGAAAGTTAAACCAACAATGTCTACGCGCGGCCTCATAAAGCATAATCTACAAAGTCAAAATATAAAATTTACCACGAGAGAAAATATTTTTGGACTTCGACGATTTGCCTAAACAAACTGCTCGCGAACCGCCAGCGTTCGCAAAAATTAAACTTACTTCTACCTAAAGACAAACAATTGAGTTGGGCGAAAATTATTAAAAATTCTTACTCCCGGCGCGATAAATTTTTATCAAAAGCTCCACACAGATATTTAATTCCGATGAAATTACTCCAACTGGTAGAACTCGTTGAGTTAGCTCGAGCGAGCGGAAGGCTGTAACTCTGGTGCTCTTATTCCCACAGCTGAAACTATTATCTGCATCGGCGAACAACAACTAAACATTTACATGGATTTTACAGCTATTTAAATATATCAACAGACGGAAAGCATAAATTTAAAACTGCTTGAAGTCGATAAAGAACAACAACAATCTATAAATTTCACACAAGTTCGGGTTACCGTGCTGTGGAAAAGTTTCGAACATTTGCAGTTCTTTTCGGCGCTGAACGCGGCCAGAAAGCGCAGCAAATCTCTTTCGCTTCTTCTCCCCGTTTTGTTCGCTCACATGCTATTAATTTGCATACGAGAAAAGTTTTTTTGTCATCGAACGAAGTCAAGCTTCAGAAGAATGTTACCTGATTGCCGTATCGTAGATCCCCCGGAAAAAATTTGCCGACTGAAGGGAAAATAACTCCAGCCCGGAATTCTCTCGCCGGCACAGGCTAATCGTCCGATCGCTTTATCCGCGAGGGAGAATTCTCGCATGTGAAGTTTTGGCCTCTTGTTTCTCAACTAGTCCTGTGGCCAATGTTCATTATCGTTGCCAAAAAGTTCACAAACAAAACTTTCCCAAGATGCCCCGCGCGCCGAACAGCACCCTCGGGTTAATTTTGGATTAAACATTAATTGACACGAAACGAAAACTTCTTTCTTATCTCGGTTGAAAAAATCTCGCTATAAACGTCACCGGAAAATTCTCGTTTTCTAGCAAAAAGGCATGGATAGACTCAAAGATATCCCAGCCTCTTGTAGATTGTTGCAGACAGGCGCTCGATGGAAGTGAAATTTGTTCATTTTGAATTTTTAATACATTCAAACAATATACAAGTTAAAAACACTTGTCACCCACTCAAAGTGGTTCGAACTGATTAAAGAAATTGGTTAGAAAACGTTTTCCTTTCGAAAAATAGACCAAAATTGCTTACGTGACTTAAAATATTGGGTATTTGTGACAATATTTAACATCTAAAGCTGCAATTTGCGATTCCGCTCACTTTTCCACGCGAATCAAAATATTACATTTGAATTTTAGATCAGTTCCAGCGAAATTTTAAATGAAATCAACAGTGAAAAGTAATTTACTTTGGTTTCGGGAAACATTAAGCGCTACTTTATCAAATTTTGAAAACAACAGGGGGTTACAGCCATAAAAATGGAGCAACTTTCGAAAACTTGACAAGAGAAGTCTCGTTTCCCGTCATTGAAGGGTAAACACAATTAAGGGAAACTCAATGTGCCAAAATTTGTCTAGCGATGCTGCTGAAATGAAATGATTCATTTTTTCGATCGGCGCAGTCCTTTCGTATGAACCATCTTTATTCTCTGCAGAACGCTGAAGAATCGTCATAAAAAAATCGTCCGCTAGCCGTCAGATATCCAAAAGGAACAGTTTGTTTTCTACGTTGAAACTTCTCGAATTTCGTGCGTGGCCACAAGCAAAGGCAGACATATTCAAAGCAATGTAATTTGTTAAATGATTAAATCTCCTAAGCGACCCAGTTGGGAGTTGAAAAAAGTAAAGTTAAGTGGCATAACATGAAAAGAACCGAGCCTACTTAGCATTAAGCAAATTTTAGCGACCCGGTCGTTTGAAACCAAAGTTTATGTCTGCGAACATCTTCAACTTTTCTCAAAAGAGCGCGCCAGTCATTGACTTAAAATTTATTTAAATTTAGTTCTCGTTGAAGCACCTTCAACAAAACCCAACATAAAAACGGTAACAATACGACCACCAAATCAAATCTATATATTAAAAACCACTGAGTTGAACCAGAAAAATGTTACAGTTAATTAAACGCTCTAAGTCATGTTGAAAATAATGAAATTTTTGACATTTTAAAACGCTTGGCGGGCGAAACAAAAGGCAATGCACTATATTTAAATTGACCTGTTTATCCATGGCAATGATTAGCTGCTATCTTCTCGTTACTTTGTTGTAACAAATTAGGGAAAGCAGGTGGTGAGAATAGAGAATTTAATCAACACTGAAAAGTGTCCCGCTGACCAACTTCCAGGTAACTAAAACCAGTAATTCTCAGGAGGTTAATTACAAGAAAAACTGTAAAAAAGATTTCAGGGAATTTTCGTGAGAGTTTGGAAAACGTCGTTTATATTTGTGCAGACTGGCTTTCATGTGAAAACAGGTTATCCAGGTGATCTTAAAAGATCGTCTGAAATCATAAATGCAGATCTTAGTACATTTCTTTACGATTTGCATGCCATCAGCTTTGCCGGGCAACCAGTGAAAAACTCAGTCCACATGGAATCAAAAAAGCGTCAGTATTCGCTCTGAACATTTTTGAGCCGCGTGGTACTAGGGGATAACTCTTTGACACCATTTGAGAAGTTCAGTTTGAGTCTAGCTGTCGCCTTCTCACAATCCCTCCCGAACGCGAAACGCGTGTCAGTATATATCAGTTGTCTGATCTCCTCATCAGCATAAATGCATTGTATTGAAAGTTAAAAGTCTGGCTAATTTGCACTGATAGAGTCTGTGCCATAAAGTAACTGGTGTTAAGAAATATTTTAAAAAACACATTTTCCGTGTTTCCATTGAGTTGTAGAAACAAGTGGAAGTACTGGGAAAACGAGAAATAATGCGAGTGTTCCTGCAGCTTTCTCGAGTTCTCCCAAACTTTTACTTGCTCGTTCTTGTAAACGTCCGTTCGCATCGCTTTCAGCCGTTAGACTTCCTATCTGACAATCCGCCACGGATCTCCGAGGATGCTGTATTCGAGAAGTAAACAATGATGTCGCATCGCCGCTTAAAAGACCCTGATGAGTTAGTTGTTCGCATGGCAACCTTAAGGTGTTGGGAGTGAGTTAAATGCGATGCACGTGCATCAATGCACGACCAGAAACTAACTTGGAGTCTGCTTGTAACACGTTTCTCAGTTTGTTTTAAAACCAATCATGAACGAATAAACAGCTGCTTCAAATGAAGACGAAGAAAGACTAGAATTTTTTTGGCCCTTTTTTTTGACAGAATTCACAGCATGCAGGAATAAAGAGCCTTGCAAAGATTTTCTTTGTTGCAAGTTTCTCGTTTTTTTTTTTTTTTTCCTGGCTTGATCGTGACAAAGACTGCATGTGAATTTAAGCGTAAAATCGTCGAGACGCGCTCGCGCGGGGATGCGACTGTCCCGTCGCGTCTCGAGAAATCCTCGCGAGTCTACTTCCGCCGAAAAAGCCCAGAAACAAAAGGCAGAAACTCGTGTGGAATCAGAGACTCGGTAATGACTGGTAAAAGGCAGTTACGTACATCCCAAACTTGGCTAAAGATCGGTCTGTAGCATGAAGCGACCAGGACCCCCGCAGAATCGTTGTACTCCCGCGGATAGGATGGCAGTCCTTCGCTGACCCTCCGGAATTTTGTCAAGCCAGTATTAATTTGGTGTTTCGTCCGGAGAGAAGAGAAAATTGAGAAAATAAAGTGTCTTGCACAGTTAAGCTCGGCAATAATCCCTGCCATGCAGAAATTCTCGATCAGGTATCCAGCGCTCAGATCACAAGGCCACCGCGCCTTAAAGAAGCTCCGTCACGGTATTTTAAGTTATTTTGGCCGCGTACAAAATTACCTCTAAATAAGGGAAAACCTTAAAATAATAGTTTACTAAGATAGACAAACTTACACAAAAGGGTTACTAATAAACCACAAAGGAACAAGGATGGTTAAGGATGGTGAAGATCGGCACGGATTACAAACAACGAACTTGAAAAAATTAGGCTAAACTTTTCAAGATGCGCATAATTCCATAATTCCTATGGTTTCGGTAATATTATCATCTGTAAGTGGTTAAGGCATTCGCCCTACAACATTTGTTGGTGCGGTCGAAGTGAAAGAATAGAAGTCGCTTAAGTGAGTTTTATATCATAAAAGTAAACAGTACAAAACCTCTTAGTTTTCCTGTTCGTACCCTAGTTTACTGTTCCAGAATCGTTTGGATTGACAAAGTGGTTTCGAAAGTGATAGCAACAGATAAAGCAGACATTTGTCACCTTCTCGTCACACAAAAAAGTCAGCGAAACAGTCCTAAACATTACCTGTAATTCGCGCCTGATTATCAACGACATTCTCGGCACCTTTTTTAATTTTGCGTGCATCAGCTGTCAGCTTCTACAAGCACTTGAAAAGCACAGCTTTTAAAACACGAATAACTTCTGTTGTGTTGATGAATTGAATCAAATTTCCCAGAGGTTCGTGTAAAATTTCTGTTCCCCTTTCGTTTGTGTTTATTCTTCAAGTGTGCGACTGACACCCTGTGTAACGCACAGCTGGAGGGCACTTTAGGCCAGGGTGCGCTTCGGAAGTTTAGAAAGAGAGCCAGCTGCGTACGTTTTCCGCGAAACGCTTCACCTGTCCAGAGAAAATAATGCCAAAATCTGTACAGTTCCTGCTCCAGTGTAAAATGTTCGACAACTATGCCTGTAAATTTTGGCAGACTGGTAGTCAATATTTTACTTTAGCGGGAACTCGTTCTTCAGGGAAATCTATAAGACCAGTTTTTTCGTAGCGGTAAAAGACATAAATTTGCAAAATTCGAAAACAACTGCATGTACAAACCCTACTTTTTTCGTGTTTGAGATTCGTATCCCGCAGGATGTGATGTGCTGTGAAAATTTTGGAAGATTTCACCGAAGCAAATTCAAGAAAATCACAAATAAAGCCATAAAAAATGTAAAAAACACTTTCGTTTGGGCATTTATAACTCGAGACTAGAACCCAAAGTTTTAACAGAGATGATAGTAAAACACTATTTAATCATTGCGAGGACTGGGTGCAAAAACGAATGCAAAAACAGCTTTCAAGACATAAGACTTGGCCGCGCAACGCCATAAATGATTACGCTATGGAGCCACCTTAATACAAATGGGAAAACCATTTATATTAAACAATGATTGAAAAACCCCGTAAGATGATTCCAGTCCGTCCTGCGCACTCTCAAGAATTTGTTTGCGATTTTTGTTTTGTTTCATGTAAGACATCACAAAATGTAAACATTTCGCAACTACTTACATGAAGTAAATTCAAAGTTTCAAAACAACCTCCAACCTGACCTCCAACATGGATGCAAAGCTTTTTGCATCGTACTTTCTTATATCACTTGATGAAACAACTTCGCAGCTGTAAAAATCAATGAAACTCTTGGAAAAAGAATCTGAAAGGCTTCGAAGATAAAGTATGTGGTTCGTAACGAATAACATCGATTCGCATTCCATCAAGTGAGAACTTATGTTTATAAACATTAGGGTGCTGAGACTGCGCAGTACGGACTGGAAATCATCTTCAAGCACGAGTGGCAAATGTTTCATCACGTCAGCAATGTCAGACAGATTGAATCACTATCAGATGTGAGTAACGAAATGCCCTCATCACTATCAAGAGTTGAACAAGCAGCTTAGAAGGTAACTAGAATTTTAAAAAAATAAGTGGGGATAGGAATTCTGTTGGTCAGTTGCTTGTTAAGCATTTAACAAGAAATATAAGGAGTAACCTTATTCGACCTGGCGTTACTCCTTATATTTCTTGATATGAATTCTGCTTCTAAGGAAAGGAAAAATGCTAAAAAAAATAACAAACAATAGACGAGAGAAAAAATAATCAAAATATTGAATAAACAAGATAGAAAATCTGCATGTGTGAGAACGTAAGGAGAGAATTATGGCCTCGTCAAGAGGGGGTACATTTTTAACATAAGAATTGGGAAGGAGGGTATAATTGTTATCTGAAAATATTTTGGGGCTTTAGTTTTGAAACACTACACCTCTTTGAAAGCCACCGGCCCCAGCTGGGACGTAATGAAAGATCGATCTCTTAATTAAAGCGTGAATAATTGTATACTCGACCCCAAAGTTATACAAGTCGAATGGTACAAGCTAGCTTTCATTCTATCGTCCAAGTTATGTTTAAGTTATAATACTTACAATAGTCTTTATTGTACAAGCATTTTGAGAAGGAAACAAAAATTGTTTCCTACCAGGAGCTCCTACCTGATAATTGTAGATGGTTTTGTTCTTCCTTGTGGTCTTCGTACTTATCGACGCCATTCTAGCGCGGTTTCGACGAGAAGTCGCCTTCATCTGACTCGAAAGGTTAGATCTGCTACTATTAGAGGCAGACGACTTTTCCAGAACCATATCGAAGTACATTGGCTATAGGTTGGTTCTAAATTTCCCCCGAAAACAGCAACCGTCAGGCACGACTTGAAACTGCCGCCATTTTTTCGACAATACTAGTTACCAACCCTCTGGCTCACCAAAACAGTATTATTGGATAGGTCCTAAGAACTAATACACCGGAAGTTGGCTGATACCCGTAGGGATACCCATAGGGATACCCGTAGGAACCCCCTTTTAAATGACGTTGAAAGTACAGAGAAGTCCCGATTTTTCGAGCCTCCAAGAAAAACGAAAATTGGTTCGAGAAATCGGGGGTAAAATAGACCAATTTCGTTATATTGCTATTCAGCCTAAAACAATAGCCTTCAGCACGAGGCTCTGGGGAATCAACCTCACAAACTCTGTAGTTACTCCCCTGAACCTCTTACTGTTTTGATATATCGAAATTGGTCTATTACAGTGTTCGACTGAAGAGAGGGAAACGATTCGAGAAATCGAGATTCCACTCTGTCTAGTTAATTGTAATTGTATGGGCGTTTTGAAAAAATAAATATTCTCACTTCCTAAATTCATACAAGCGTTCATTCCTTCACACTGGAACTTTTTATCCCCATTTCTTTCCAAAACGGTGGAGTAGCAACATACAATGAACAAGGTCAAAATCACTTGTATAAAAATCTAAAATTTATTCACGGTTTTTCTATATCTTGGAGGCAAAAACGCCAGAAATCAGGAAAAACAAAAGCTTATAACTTACAAGCACCAAACTACGAGCGAATATTATGGTATCTGTTCATAGCCTCTGTGACATGCCATACAAAGAACTAGAAAATATTTATTTGTCCCATATTAGAGTAATTAAATTGATTACATCATACAATCCGACCAATAAATTACTAGCGTTGACGAAGCCGGAACGTTAATCGTAATAACAATCAGTAACATCCAATAACCTTTCAACGTTGGGCTTGATTCTTTCACTGAGCAGGAAAAAAAGGCTCTGTTTCACAAGACAATTTGTTCCCTCTATTATGTCAATTCTTTATAATCGTAGAAAAGAGTCAATGTGTTTAAGTGAAGTTGACCGTGCGTTTTCATGTGGCAAGCCGAGTTCACAAGCTGAGAATGCACTTCTCCGTAAGTTCATGGCACTGTCAAAGACAAATTTATGTTTTAAGATTAATACAACACAAGCAGTACAACATGTGGACGCTAACAATCAGTTTCACCTCCGTAACCTTTACCAATGAGCTTTTACTACACTGAACCACTTTCTGTCGGATTCACTCACTCAAGGAGTTTCCGAAACAAATAAATAAACTTCGCTCAAGAGGATAATTGTACATACCAATCAAGTGACCTAAAATTACAGTCTGAAACAGTGCACTGTTAACTCAACACAAACTGGCGCTAATTCTAAAGTTATTCTATCCCTTGTTGAAGGGAACAGGGTTTGCTTCCATGAAAAGAGGAGGGGCATGGAATGGTTCCGATACAAAGGTTTTTTTTGTGTTCTAAAAACAAGAACACTAGAAAACTACTCTTTAGGATTTGCATTACACTTTAAGTTACGGGACTGCAATGCATGGAGGATTCAAATCGTCGGATTTGCCCAGGCGCGGAAGCCACGATCAAGATATCTGCGACTATGTTGTGATGCGTGTAAGGTTCCTGTGGTTCAGTAAGACTACTGTTCCTCCGGATTGCTTGGGTCGCACAGGGACACCACCAGTTTCACTCGCGTTTGCGGGCCAAAGTCAAGCGAGGGAACGCGGAGCTGTTGTAAGTGCCGGAACCGCTCGTTATCACTGTTTTACTGTATACACTTATTCCATTATTTTTGTTGTTTCACTGCTTTGTTAAGTTCACCTACAAGGAGGAAAAAAAAATACCATGACGCTCAAATCATGTTGATCAACATTTGATTTCTCCTTAAAGGAGCTAAGTCATGGTTTGCCATTCTTGAAACGTTTAGGCTAAATCTTTGAAGTTCGATTTTGCACGTGGCCAAAACAACTCAAAATACCGTGACTGAGCTTCCTTCACAGAGACAGGTGACGGAATAGCTCCGTTATAAACTATCAAATTATCAAGACTGGCAATCACTATGGAGTGTGACATTTGTCACGCCAGAGTAACACAAGATTCAGTATCTTGTGCCATGCTACTGTAAAACTGAAACTAAATTGGCTAAGCAAGGCATATATATAAGCGTGCAACTAGTTTAAAACTGTACCAGGTAGTTATCTAGCCACTGGATCTATAAACGTTCACCTCACGCACCGGCGTACCGCGACAGAGTCACGTCACACAACATATCACAACCTTTCCATCCCAGAAAGGAAAGATTGCGTGAAAACCAAAAACCCAGTTAGCACGGACCATTCTGTTTTATCTGAAAGGGGGGGGGGGCGCGGAGGGGGGGGAAGGGGCAAGCCTGGGCCATTTTCAGGGGCATAATGTTTTTTTTTTCCTCAACTTTAGGTTGTGTATGACTTTTTGGTGGGCAATGGCTTGTTCAAGGATTTTTTAATAAGTCACGCTCAGGACTTGGATAGTAGCACTTGCTGGATTTTTTCCCCATGGTTGCCCTTGGACGAATTTTTTTCCGTAGTTTTTGCTGTGCAGGAAGTTTTTTAAAAATTGCGTACCCCCCCCCCCCCCCCCCCCCCCCCCCCTCCCAAAAAAAAATTCATCTTTACAAATTATATAATCGCTAGGCTTTTTTTCATTAGTTAACCTGAACCACGGTTTCTGTGGTTGTGCTATTAACTGCAGTTTCGTTTCTTGAATGTTAGTTGTTCTAT
>Ga0126338_10003069_pt1 | contig 11640 bp, 10 predicted proteins | sample OrbCmetagenome_2_FD_92529 | JGI IMG/M metagenome (GOLD analysis project Ga0126338, IMG submission 92529) | Coral microbial communities from Petempiche,Puerto Morelos, Mexico - Orbicella C C metagenome | ecosystem: Host-associated > Invertebrates > Cnidaria > Coral | place: Petempiche,Puerto... | reverse complement strand
TCATCGCAATCAAAACCCAACAGCCTGAAAAAAATTCATCTGTGACCAGCTCCCAGTTGGCTTGATATTATAAAAAAATAAAGGAATATCACACCTGAATTAAATAAAACGTTCTGCTCACAGCAGTCACTCTAGTGTAATTTGCTCAACAAAATTTTGATCTTGAATTTTGAATTTTGAATTTTTTTTCCTTGATCCGATCCGTGATCCGATCCGTGATCCGATCCGTAATCCGGTCCGTGATCCGGTCCGTGATCCGATCCGTGATCCGATCCGTGATCCGATCCGTGATCCGGTCCGATCCGATCCAGATTTTGTCGACGCCGTTGTTCTTGTCTATTTCCAAGAGGTTCTCAAACTCTCCGTGCAAGATGACTGTAACGTTGTTACCTGGTGGTACACCCAAATTCAGCACGATCTGTAACTCTACTGACTGCTTTGGGTTCAACACCGGACTGTTCAAACATCCGTTGGCTGCATTGTCAAATACAAACAGTGTGCAATTCTTGCTTTAACCCCAGTCTTCTCTTCTGACCATGTTTCCTTGATGCTTCCACAAACATCCTGTGGCTTGTAAGAACCAATAATAATCTCTCAGATCTTCTCACCAGTTGGCAGATGTTACTCATACCAAACTTTTGAAAACAGAACGGATCACGTGTCACATTACCATTGAAGGCTTCTGAAAGCACGAGCCCAACGATGACTCTGTTAGGAATTCTGCCTTGAAATAAACTGTTGCACTCGTATCTTTGTTGGTTCCCGTGCGTATTAAAAATCCTAATTTCACTTCTCACGGTCGGGTAAGCCACTATGGTTCTGTTGACGTTCATTTTCGTCATCAACTCTCGGTAGGTGCTGGGGTTGAGCCTTACTTGGCACAGGTACATTCTCACTTTGACTTCTTCGTGTGTCAATCTTCTTCAATGTGGGTTGTGAACCTTAGCACGTGTCGTTTTCCATCCGTGTAATTGTCTTGTTCTGCTTTCGTGAGTTTCACTGAAGCTGGTTGGTTGGAGGACAATACTTGGAAAGCCTCATGTCCATCGCCTTCCGTGTTTGTGTTGTTCACAGTCTATGGCGTTGGAAAGTCCAGGGCACTGTACCAACTTCGGTTTTCGCACGGTTTCTCCATCATCTCTGTTGTAGTTGAGCAATGTTTCCAGATATGCTTTGTAATGATAAGTGTCGGTTTGAGGACCGATCAAGGTACCATTGAGTCTCACACTGATCTGTTTGAACAAAATGTGGGCCAAATTGTCCGTGGGCCAGAGTCTCATGGCTTCGACTACGTTATCACCATTCGCCAGTTGGAGCGCCAACTCAATCTCAAAGAAACTTCGACTGAGGTCCACGTAATCTTCTTGAGGATCCACTTGGAATTCCACGGGGTTAATTCCATGATGGAATGATGGCAACGGTGGAGTTGTACCACGCATAACTCTGGCGCATACATTAAGTGCATCCATTCGTGAACAGATAGATCTCATGTCTGTCGTTGTTTTTTCAAGAAAGGAAGTAGGGTGTCTTTGATCTCGGAATGTAGCACCAGCAACTGTTCGGTCCAGGGTTCATCGGGGAAGTGATCGAATAGTCAAACACGTACATCGTCAGCCCTTCATCTTTCGGAATATCTAATAGAGGAGAGATGGTTTGATCAACGGTCTGGTTGATCAGTGTTTTGATCTCTTGGTTGTCGATGAACAGAGTCTTTGGGTCTTCCATCGTTCTTCAACAGTTCCCGTACAAAACTACGAGCTACTTTGTACAACACCATACTCCAAAAGATATTTCTAAAAGACACAGGTAGCTGCACGTTCAGTTCCAAAATGGGCGTGATAAGACCCAAGTGCAACGACGTAAGTGTTACAGACAAGTAGATTGAAAATGAAGTGAGAAAACCAGTGGTGTCATCGTTTTTATAGATGACATGTAAACGCCGCTGATTGGTGTATACAAATTTTCCTGATAAGGTCACAAAATGCAGTAATTGGTCAGATCCGAAAATCACGCGTAGAAGAGTACTGAATCACGTAAAGGTAAAAGTACTTATTGGGTCAGTTTTTCCTTACATGGACAGATCACGCGTCGGAAAAGTAATGAATCATGTGAAAGTCAAAGGTCGAATCAAGTCATTTTCCTTAAATGGTCATGAAGTGATGTGATTGCTCAGATCTCAGATCACACCACTGGAAGTTGATTCGTTCGTCTCACAGCATAAAAGTCCGTCATCCGTTTATTCTCGTCACTCGCAAACAAGTGTTTGGTCTGAGCGTTTGAAGAAGAAGAAAAATGCAGCAAGTACAGCCAAGTCCCGAAGAATCACCCACCAGATGTGTTACCTGATCAAAGTTCAGAAGAGAAATCTACTTCCATGATAGATTACTCTTACAATCCACATTCACCCGCCACTTATCCCATTTCCACCAAAAAGAGAAAGAGGGTAGTCAAGAAAGAGAAAGCAGAAAAGAAACGAAAGACGAAGAAGATCAAGCAGAAACCCGAAGGAAAGACATTTCACGAAGTTACCCGGTCGTAGAGAATGGGGAAATAGTGGAAGTGCAAGTCCTGGAGGAAGGAGACGTCTTTTTGGACGGGCTAGTACCCCTCAAAACTCTTCAGAACCCTTTAGGAATCCGTCACTACCGACCCGAGGGAGTACAGAGATTCTGTACATCCGAACGATACTTTACAAAAGAAAGAGACCAACACTCAGTGCGACCATTCGGAATACTAGAGGTGCCCCGTACAAAATTGTTATGTCAGCTGTGGCGTGGACAATGTTGAGTATTACTTAGACTCGGTCAAACTTCAACTTCACAACGTCTACCTGGCCAAACCCGTACACATCATGAAGTGTTACTGCCATCGTCCATTGATCAAATCCCAGTCAGAGAAAAATCCAGGGTGACTCTATTTCAAGTGTCTCAAACATTGGTGCAATTTCTTCCAGTGGGTGGATCAAGAACCCCGAGGCAAAGCCAAAGATTGGATGGAAGGAGGTAGAATCCAAGAGGGTATTCACGACCGCAAGAGTTGTTCATACTCCAGCAAAGAGACACCGAGAGGAAGAAGGCCGAAATTCGAGAAAGAGAAGAAAATAAAGAGAAAGTATGCTGAACGACAAGAGAGGGAACGTCAGTGTACAGAGAAAATGAGAAATGGAACTCTTGAAGAACGGCAAAGGGAACGCGTGTATCAGGAAGAATTGATAAGAAATGGAGGAATGGTCAATGATTACATGGAAAGGCGACGTTGGGGATTGATTGATTAACTGTCACATAAAAACACTTTTGTACAAAACGACCCTTGCACAAACACTTTTATTCATGTATATCACTGCCCTGTGACAGAGTGTAATACGTTTTGGAGATGGTATAAAACTCTTTTCTAAGATGTGGAATAAAATTATTATAAACCCATTTATTCTGCGGGATTTTTTTTTTTTTGATTTATTTTGTTTTATATTATTCAAGTGTTACATAATTGAGTAACAAGTACTGAAAATTCTAAAAAGAGGGGTAGAGGGGTACCCCTTGACGTCACAAAATGAATCACGTGGGTGAATCCTCAAGGCTTATATAAATGAGAAAGAAGGCACGGAAAACACCCTTGTCATCTCGCGTTCGATTAATGATGGAGTAAATCAACGATCAATTACATGGAAGACTGAGAAATTGGTTATCTTTTTTATTATTAATTTATTTATTTTGTTTTATGTAAGGGTAATTCCTAACGTTATGACGTCACGTAGAGATTGCAGGATTTAATGCTCTCCTTAAGAGAGGGGGACTTGGGAAGCCCAACTGTAAGTATTTTAATTCATTTTGATTGCTTTACTCTGATTGAATACCGATGAGTCAGACCTCGGACCCAAGTTTCTCAGTCTTTGTCGTGGCCGCTTGCCGGACGGACTTCTGTCATTTAGGACCACAGAACACTGCAAGTATTATCGATCTTTTTAACGATTGTGTCGCCATGGAAATCCGTGAGACCGACCCCAGTCCTCTGTCGAGGCTGGTGGGCTGTTTTCCAACATGGCTGACTTTCGTTGAAACCGCCATCTTGGTGACGTGACATGATCTAAATCTAGCTTTCTGATCGGCTGACATTTTCGGCGGCCACATTGGAATTGGAGAACAATAGAACCCCATTGTTCTTTTTGGTCACGTGGCACAAACCCTGGCTCCTGATTGGTTAATTGTTTCACTGACATTTCCTCTTTCGAAATTCAGAATACTGGGTAGTGAATTTGTCGAAAGTGTGCAGCTGTTTTCCGGCGTTGGTGAAACACATTGTCGCTTTCCCGGCTCGTTTACGATCGTCCTTTCAGTTCCTTTCATGTACGACCTAAACTGGAGTGGCAGTAGCATGCACTCTAACTTATAGTCTGTACAAGTCTTCGGAGTTGTTTACTGGCCGTAAACACCTGCAGGCATCGATAAGATCTTCGTCGCAGCTCAAGTTAACAAATGTGTCTTCGTCATCTCTGTATTGAATGCGGACATCTCCTGGAGTTTTTCCCTCCAAAAATGCCCCTATGGTTTTTAACACTTCACTGACAGCCGAATTTCTACGGAAGCCTGTAAGGGTCACACGTTGTCGCTTACAGGTTGTCCCTTCCACGTTGTCGCTTACAGGTTGTCCCTTCCACTTTGTCGCTTCCACGTTGTCGCTTCCAAGTTGTCGCGGCTTTCATGTTGTCGCGTTAAACCTAAAGGGGGGACTGTGTTGTCGGACTCTCGCTGAGAGCAGTGCTAGTCTTTAAGGGAGTACTATCGCAGTTTTGTATCTTTTGATATTTTCATGTTAGGGTCTCCCCCCTTCTTCCAAGTTGTCCTTCCACTATGTCGCTTCTACGTTGTCTCTTCGACGTTGTCGCTTCCAAGTTGCCGCTTCCACCTTGTCGCTTTCAAGTTGTCGCTTCCACCTTGTAGCTTCCAAGTTGTCTCTGTCACCTTGTCGCTTCCACGTTGTCGCTTCCACACTGTCGCTTCCACGTTGTCGCAGAGAAGAACAACATGGCAGCCATGTTGACGAAGTTCCCGTAGCTGCAAGCGCTTTTCTTCTCTGAACATGTTCGTTTGTTATGTGTACACTTCCATCTCTTCCAGATAGTACTGTTACAGGTGTGTTGAAGCCTTTTTCTGTCTCGTGAAGCTCTCGTAAAGATTTTTCAAAGCTTTGACGTGCCTCAGGACTCCTGCAGTTTGCGAGGAAAAGATTATTTAGCCTTTATAGCTTAGCTTTGACAAGGATGTCTTTTAGGGATTTTCCTTTGCGATATGATAGAAGGGGTGGCTCCTTCAAGATATTTCTTAGCTCTTGTTGGTTCTGTATCAAGTGCCATTTTCCCATAAGTATTTCTTTTAAGTTAGGTCAAGCCGGGTGGTATTGTGTGACAAAGGGTGGAATTTTCTTTCGTGCGGTTCTGTTTTTATTTGTCAGCGACGTTTCTCTTTCAGAGAATTTGACTTCTTAGAGATGTTTTTCTACTGTTGCTGTTGGGTAACTATAGTGTCCAAGAAAATCGTCTCTTTTTCTGATATTTCAGCCGTGAATTTGATTGTAGGATGAAAGTTGTTTGCCTTCAAGAGAAATTCTTCTATTTTGTCTCTGTTTGTGTCCCACATTGATATGATGTCATCAATAAATCTTTTCCAAAAGATGGGTGTTGTGTTACTTTGCCTCAGTATTGCGCGTTCTATTTTGGCCATGAAAATATTAGCAAATGCTACGGCCATTTTCGTGCCCATCGCTGTTCCATGGGATTGAAGAAAATCTTTTCCATTAAATTGGAATGAGTTTTCTTGCAGGATCAGACTGAGCGTTTGTCTTAAATACCTGGTGGGTATGGGGGGATTCCCCTGATAAAATTCTTCGTATGCTTCGCAGGCAAATGTCACGAACAGTGGAAGTCGTGTAGGCTAGTCAACCCATTTTACACTCGTATAGCTTTATCGACGTTAAGCTACGGCATCTCCGAAGAAAAACGTATGAGGACAAATAATATGATATCCGTGATAAGAATCTACCTACTGTACTTGCACACAGTTCTAATGACAGCCGGGCCCGGCGTCACAATATAGAACTGCAAGTAAGCAACATTTTTACGGCAAATTTCATATTTTGTCCCGCGAAAGCAAATACTTGGAGACTTAAAAACACATCTTGCAACAGAAATGAGCCTAAAAAATGCTCCAAACACATAACAAATTACAGAGGTGTCAAACTCGACGAAGCGACATGCAGATAATAGCGGAAATCAAGCAGACCTATGACCTCTAAAAATTTTGCCATAGCACGGTCTTACGGCTCAACTCTACTTAAAATTCCTCCTTATGACACAACATGAAGTGCCCTTCATAAACACGAGTGAAGCAACAAAAGGTCAGTGACCGAACGGAGAACGGCAAATGTACAAATGTCACGAACAGTAGAAGTCGTGTAGGCTAGTCAACCCGTTTTACACCGACAACATGGCAGCGACAACTTGGAAGCGACAACTTGGAAGCGACAACTTGGAAGCGACAACTTGGAAGCGACAATTTGGAAGCGACAACTTGGAGGCGACAACTTGGAAGCGACAAGGTGGAAGCGACAACTTGGAAGAGGGGGGGAGGGAGAACCTAGAATGAAAATACAAAAATACAAAACTGCGATAGTACTCCCTCAAAGACTACCAACGCTCTCAGTGATAGTCATCTAGGTCTCTGAATCAACCCTGTTCAGAGCTCCGTTTAATATCTCACCGCATTTACGTAAATTTTATCGCGTTGGCCGTTGTACATGCTCGCCATGTCAATTACCAAGGACCAGGTTTCGGACCTGATTTAAGTAAAAACCTTGATTTGAGAACTTAACGTTTGGTATGCTCCTTTATACATCATCAGAAGTATAAAACGGTTGGCTGCAATACAATAAATTTAAACGAGAAGACTAGTACCTAATAAGGAAAACCGGTACCTAATAAGGAAAGAAATGACAATGAATATAAGTAAAAATAAACACTTAAAATCTGCTGAAAAAAAAAGAAACATATAAATGGTTAGCAGAGAAGACGTTTCTCATTGCCAACATTTTCATTAAGTAATGGTTGCAAATCACGAATCAATAATGTTTCTTTAATTTTACAATGCACGTCAGATCGTCCGGTGGCTAAAATGTCAAAGTGATCCCATTTTATCCTCTGGCCCGTCAGGGTCATATGGTCTGCCACGGCAGAAGCGTGGTTAATACTCGTCAGCGCTTTAAAATTCTCCGTTTTCCTGTCATGTAACCGACGCTTTGTTTTTCCAATGTAAAAGGCATTACAATCCCAACAACCAGCCTTGAACACAACCTTCAACATAAGGGAACGGCTGAGTCTGTCCTTATGGGGGAAAAAAAGACTTAATTCGACCAGTGTTTCGGAAAATAATGTTAAGACTAAAACAACCATAGAACCTGTAGATACATGATTTGAGCTGTTGTGTGACAATTTTACTTTGAATTCCTAGAAAAGGTAAAGCTATGAAATGTCTTTTTTGGGGACAGTAGTGATAGTGTCTTTAGGTCTGTTGTGTTTGTTCACAACATCGTCGTGCACGTTGTAGGTACTAATGCCACGGGGTACCCATTGCGTGACAAAAGCTTCTTGAGATCGTCCAAAGCAGACTGTAACAGATTGGGTGACGAACAGATGCGAAGACACCGAGTGCGGATTAGGTTAACTTTGTACTTCCGAGCTAACCGTTTTATACTTCTGATGATGTATTTAGAAGCATACGAAACATTAAGTTCTCAAATCAACGTTTTTACAACATGCGTTGTTTTGTTATGTTTGTGACCGCAGTTTGTTTTTTATTTTTTACATTTACTCTTTCGTAGAATGTTTTTCCCCATTTCATTCTTTGACCTTAGCCGGTTTAGGTTCACTATGTTTTTCTTAGCGTCTTGCCTGTCAGGTTCGTTTTTATTATTTGCGATTTAGACCCACTCAAGCCTCGCATGCATGTCTTGGCTGTATGTTCTACTAAATATTATTTAGATATCGTTTCGTGCTCTTTTTTGTCTCCTCAGATGTTTCTGCTCGGATTTCTGGCGAGATCAGGTGATGCCAGGAGATGGATTTATCCAGGGTCTCACGGACAGATTGATCCTTTAAGGCCTACAGCACTTCCTGTAAGCTTACGGAAAATAGTTTTCCCACTGACCCTTTTCGGGTAGGTCTTTACTTACAGCATCTCATTGAGCAGTCACAGTCTCCCAGCGTAATTGATTCGGCCTTTTACGGCATTAAATGGGCCCATGAATCCATGATATGGGTGGGGTTCCCTCTCCTACCGACAATTGTGTTGTTGAGGCTGTTAGGGCGGCACCCAATAGAATTCTTGGCACTGCTACTGTCAACCGTAAAGAGCCTATTCCCTCACATTTGATCCATAAAATTGTTAGCCGTGCCAATCTGGATAACCCTGTGGACTTGCGTAATGTTACCATGTATGTTATGTTCTTTGTTTCACTGGCTTTTTCAGATTTGATGATATCAATTTCTAGAGTTAGAAGAAGTAATGTTTCTTTAATAAAGACTTCATGGTAATTTAGGTGTATAAAAGTAAGAACGACCAGCTCCGCAGAGGGAACGAAAAAGTTGTTTCTCAGCTGTCTAGCCTCACACGTCCCGTTAGTCTGATCAGGAGGTATTTAGATAAATTCCACATTCCGCCCATTTCCAAGGGGAAGGGTTTTGCAAGTTAGTCTCTCCAGATAAGCCTATAACCTACAGCTGTATTCGGGATGGATTTCGACGGGACTTGAAAAACATTGAGGTTGACCCATCTAAGTTCGGTCTTTGTTCCTTGCGTTCGGGTGGGGCCACCTCGGCGGCTGACAGTGGCATTAACGACCATATTTTTCAGCGTTCTGGCCGCTGGAAGTCTATTGAGGAAAAAAAACACTCGAGTAGATGACAGCATCGAGCAAAGACTCACTCACAGTTTCTAGGATTTTGGGTCTTTAATTTTTTGCTTTCCTTTTCTCGTGCGCTCAGTACTTCGTCGCTCTGTGGCTGGTTTTCACATGACGTCACTTAAATTCAAACTACAAAACTATTGATCTTCCTGAGATTTTACTTTAATGATGTATAAGAGCAGCTGAAAGCTAATATTCAAACAACTTTTCGCTCCGAATGGGTTCTTGGTTTTGTGATAGACTACGCTTCAATTTCGAAGCTTTTGCGTGACGCGGCATTTACATGACGGCGTCATGATGGTTAAAAAAGTGACTTATTTCGGGGAATTTGGCTATCTGAACAGTTCATGTCTTAGAAAAAGTATTATCTTAATGTTTTAGAGTTCCTCGAGGGATAAATTCACACTTTTGTAGCAAAACTCAGTGACAGATGTTTCTGTTGGTTGGGCACCAGCGTGGCGTCTCCATACAAATCTCTATAAATTTAGGAAAAAATTTCTCCGCATATCTTGCATAAGAAGAATTGCTGTGAACGGAATATTGGCGAGAGTCTTTGCATATTTACTTTCTTTCATTTCCCAGATTCTGGACTTAATCTATTGAATGGTTTTGATTTTTATTTTGATCTATTTTGAATGGCGTGACAATGAAAACCAGCAATAGTGTTTAGGTTGGTTCTTGTCAGGCCCTCCCCAAAATAAACTTATTTGCCTATTAGCTGTGTGTTCATTCGTTGTGAAGTGGAGACAAAATAAGATCTTAAATTGTACAGAGGACGTCTTTCCTTCCTCTGGACTTTGACAGAGGCGGGAAAAGGATGAGACAGGCTCTCCACTTTTAGCGGCCACGGGAACATCCAAAATGGTGTCACGTGATCAGTGTTTTGCACACCGCAACGCCGCAAAAAATGTTATCACGTGACCAGAATTTTTGAACCGCGGACTAAACCCAACGGTCCGTGAAGCGGGCCGAAAAAAAGCGCTTGTCCACGGAGGTCTAAGATGGATGGTATTCAAAGATAATATGGTTCTTCATACCTTCAAATACGGAACAAAGTTTGTGTAGGCCTATAGTTTTCAACAATCCGCCACGAATCCACAATCGTTTCCTTTGAATTGTTTCAAATTTGTCTCCGCCATGATTTATCAAGCCACGTGAAATCAGCGGGACACGTAACATGAAATCGAGGCTAGCGAACTCCACCCCCAGCCTCGTCCCCAGGGCCTTCTCCTCGACGATTTACGATTTTCAAAATGGCAGATGGTTGGGAAAAGGAGCACACGTTCCGCAATCCATCAGAAGGAGGTCATCTTGAGACGACTTCCGATGAGGCCTATGCCCCAGCCGAGCAAAAATAATTCAAAACAGAGCGAATCGAAAGACATTCTTCGTTGCCAAAAGTATTCCAATTTTTGTAAATGGAAAACCTCTAACTTGTATTTCCAAACCCTTTGTTCGCTTTAAAGCAGGAGAATCTGGTTGTTTTAGCGGTTTCATACTCCCTGAGAATGGACTCCACTGCTTTGTCGTCCTTTACCAAACCTGACCTTTCGGAAAAGTGAACTGCAAACAAAGATTTCAGTACCTGTAGATTATGTTTCCTTGCCATTCGCGAAACGACAACCTTGTCCTCGAAACCACATAATAACTGTCTTAATAAATGCAATAGGAATACGTCCAGAGACTTTATGAGGGTCAAGACATTGAATTTTCGAAACAGGTCACTACAATTTTCCCGCTTTTATTTGTCTGATATTTAATCGGATTTAATCAACCAGAACCTTTCCATTTGCGGTGATTCGATAGCCTCCTTTTGAGAGATTGCCGCGTGATTTCGCGACGTTGTAGCTGTGATCAGCCATCCACAAAAAGAAGGTTTGTAAGTTTTGCGGAACAAAATATAAACATGATACATCTATTTCACTATTTTAACGAATTTCTAAGTGAAGGTGGGTTTCTAACACTTCCTGTCCTGTTTTAGATGTCAAAATGCTAATTACGGGCTTGCAATATGATGGCGACATCGGGCGACATCGGATTTCATCATCGGAAGTCGTCTCAAGATGACCGCCTGCTGATGGATTGCGCGTTCGCGTTTCGCCATCTTCGAGCAACATTTCAAGGTCAAAAATACACTCCAGTTACAATATGGCCTGCATGACGATTTTAACGCGATCAAATATATTCGCTTCGAAATGGCCGAGATTCTGATTCTAATTCAATCCTATACTAGTAAATTGAAAACTTGCAAGAAATGAAATGCAGTTTTTCGCCCGATTTGTTTACTAGTATATATTAGATGTATAATCAAACCAGTAAATGAAAAACTGGCAGAAAAGAAATGGAATTTTCCGCCCGATTTGTTTACTAGTATATTGCAAGTATATTCAATACTAGTATTCAATACTAGTAAATTACAAACTGGCAGAAAAGAAATAGGGTTTTTCGCCCGATTGTTTTACTAGTATATTAGATGTATATTCAATACTAGTAAATGACAAACTGGCAAAAAAGAAATGGGCTTTTTCGCCCGATTGTTTATGCACGCTGGGAGTTCCTTTGCTGCTTTTTTTTTTTTTTTTTTTTTTTTTTTGTTTTTATTGCCCTTTGGCATTTTTTTTAAAAAAAAATTTTTTGAAATCTGTTCTTTAAAAAAGGTAAGGGCGGAAGTTGCTTCAATTTTTTAAG
>Ga0126338_10003067_pt1 | contig 11641 bp, 10 predicted proteins | sample OrbCmetagenome_2_FD_92529 | JGI IMG/M metagenome (GOLD analysis project Ga0126338, IMG submission 92529) | Coral microbial communities from Petempiche,Puerto Morelos, Mexico - Orbicella C C metagenome | ecosystem: Host-associated > Invertebrates > Cnidaria > Coral | place: Petempiche,Puerto... | reverse complement strand
GCTGTTGCCGGAATATGTGTTGTAGTTCGCGCAAAACAAATCATTTGCTGTTGCAGTGGTCTCAAAAGTTTGCGCGTAAGAGCTACTAGTTCAGACTTGATCTCATGAAAGCTTGATGGCTCGCCTGTCAAATGTTCCACCGTACTTTGACCCGAGCGCTTCTATATGCGCGCGCGAAACTTGCTCGAACATTTACAAGGGCAATTTTACGCAAAGCAGACTCTATATTCCAAGTCTAGTAGCAAGTAAAACTCGGTCTTGGGAAGGACGCATTTTCAGTCTATAAATCGCCTTTAAAAAATTACATAGACAGTCGTTTCTGCACAGAAAATGTGATCTTTATTGACGTAACACTGCAGCATGCTATGAGCATTCTATAGACGTCCAAGCTTTCTTTGACATGCTGCAATCAAAATCACAAAGGAAAAAATTATAACCGATAAATCGGCAAATCCCAGCCGTCTTAGAGATAGACATGCATCTCGTCACAGACATTCTCGTAAATTTCTTAAAGTAAAATTTTGATGAGTGAGTTGTTTCGCTTCCTTACCTTAATACTTAGTCTTGTACATTTTCTCAACCGTTATCCAAGTGCAACAATTGTCGACCCGGTATTCTGTGGTGAAGAATAAGAAGGACATTGATGTGATTTGATTCACTCCAGAGTTTTCAAGGGTACTAAACGTTTCCCTTCTCGATATGATAGAAACACTCTGCCAAACAAGCTGGCAAAGAGAACTGAGAAAATTGTCGACTAGAAGACATTGCCTTGGGGGAGTGTAAGCGAACCACAGAGCTAACGGCAACAAGAAAGTCGCTTAAAAGGTTCAGTGAAACGAGCAGTGTCTGTACTCGTGCGTTATTTATCTTGGTACATCTCTTTGCCGTCTCTGAAAAACAACTTGAAGTGATCCACTTCTATGTTACGCCGGCGAGAACGGTAACCATAATAGTGAAGGTTCAATTTTTCGATTAAAATGAAACGCTGTAATTCGGTATTCATTTGAAAGAAAGCTCTGCACGCGACAGGCAAACTGAATAACTTTAAATGATGCGGCAATTGTTTGTTAAAATATCAACTCCTTTTTTAATTTACGCGGTACTCGCTGTCACTGTCGTAACTCTCTTTAAACAAGAATGCGTGGCCGTGTGCGAACAGAAAGGAAAGTTGATATGATGTAACGTAACCATCCACACAAACCTCCTCTAGGGTTTCGCGTTACGTGGAATTCGCATCCTCCCTTAGCTTTCACCGTTAATGTAGTTGGTGTGTTCTTTTGTGTTCGTTGTGGCGTTTTTTGGATAATTCGTCCTGACTGGGCCGTGAAACCTAGCAGAATTCAACTCAAATTTAATAAATACATTTGAAACTTTCTGCAAAGCGAAATTGTGATATAAATACCCACCTCCAGTGGCTGAGTCGTACTTTAATATGACGTTGGAACAGCACAGAGGGAATCGCCTTCCTAGATGGACTTCTTCAAAGAAATCGTTTCTGGGATCGTATGGTTCAAAACCTGCCATGTTTCGCGAGATCGTTTAGATAGATGTTTCCGTCTTTATAGCGAATGGTTGTTTTCGCGTGAGCAATGTTATTCTGGAAATCTGCTTCGCTAAACAAAAGTTTATTCAAATTAGGTCTTTGGTAAGCAGAGGCTGTGAGTTTTATCTTTTAGCTCAGTGGGCGGAGCAGGAGGAAAAGAGAAAACCAATCTTGAACACATCGTCCTAAGATCGTTTTCACGTGACGTCATCAAGTTCTAAAATCTTCGAGATTATAATCGTAAGCCAGTAATTCTATTTGAAATATTACATAGGTACAATTTTCGAGGCACAAAACATGACCTTTATTTCTTTCTTGCTAAAGTGCTATGGATAAGGTTGCGTTGTAATTAATCTGCAGACTTCCTACATCAGTGCACTTCAAAGCATTCTGTAAGAAGATTAGAAAGAGGAAAATTACAACTGGAAAATTGACGAATTGTTGCATTTCCAGAGTGTTTGTGAGACCATTCGCAGACAATTCCTTGTTGCGACTTTTTCGGAGTCCTTTGTTTTGACCTCTTGCCTCATTTTATTGGATACTTCTCAACGGTTACCCAAGTCCAAAAAGTGTTGGTGTCGTAGACTACAGTGAAGAATAAGAAAGAACGATTTTAGACACTGGAGTAATTTATCAATATTCTGCCAACCAAGCCTTAAGCCCACCACAACGGTAACGGAAACGTACAGGTCGCTAAAACGGTTCAAATTATACACCTTGGAACTCTTATTAATCGTTTCTCGAAAACAACAACTTAAAATAACCAAACTATGCTGTATGCATGAAGGTGAAATGCAACGGTGGAGCTTTCACGTTTCCTTTTTGAGAGAGACCGCTATCTTTGCATATTGATCCAGGTCGAGTAAGGTTCTGTCATCGATAGACAAACTGAGTGAATCTAGATAATGGCAAGGTGCTTTAGAGAAGATAAATTGACTTTGTAATTCACTTTGCACTCGGTGGAGTAGCCATTGTGTTACAGGGTTAAATGATCATTCTTACAAACCTCCTCCTGGACGCCGAGTGACAACAAAAGTGTGTCCACCGCCTGAGAGAGTTAAAATAGTTGGTCTCCTTCGGTTTATCTGCCAGGGAGTTCTATGGTCAATGCGTCCAAATAGCACGTCGAAATCTGACAAAATTCAATTGAAATCTAAGAAAACTCGAGATTTTCTACGAAGCGAAACCCAGTGAAAACTAACCTCCAGTCCTCGAGTTGAAGGTAAGTTTAACATTGGGACATAGATGGAAACGTCTTCCAACCTCCACTTCTTCAAAGAAGTCGCTGTTAGGCTCGTCTGATTGAAAGCAATTCATTTTTGTTCAGACTGTTTAGGTATTTGTACGCAATTGAGAGAGAATAGCTGTTTGCCCCCTGGAAATATTATTCGACAAACCTGCTTCGCTAAGCAAACGTTTATTCAAATTGAGTCTTTGTCTGTGCAGACGCACAGTGACTATCAATAGAATTCTCGCAATGTTATTTTCTCTCACTCACGCGTGCGTGTTAGTCGTGGGTGTGCTTGTTATAGATTCGCGCGCCCTCTCGCGCGCACGTTTCATTCTCGTACGACTCCTGGCTGTGCGTTTGTTTATGTATTTCCTCACAGTTAATTTCAGTCCCTTAGACGGGAACGAATATTTTAGCTCCACATTCGTTTTTTCAGATACAAGGAAAGCTAAGAAGTTTATCCACCTTAGCATATCAAAAGTCAAATCTTTGCCCTTGGGTCGCTCTTTGGAAGCGCATCTGTAATTATGCCTGTCTCTCTTACGAACTGTGAATTCAATTAGTTTCCACACGAGTTAGAAGACGGGGGCGGCGGTAGGCAGAGAAAGCAATTTGTGCCTCGCGATAAGCATGTTTAGCTCTAGACATTGCATCATATCTCTGTAACAAAGTATATCAGTCGCAAAGAAATGCTTGGATTTCTCGATTTTTCCGTATGATCTCGGCGATAACATTGTATTTATATTTCTTCTGTAGTTTTATTTTTCAGAGCGGTAAGCAGTATTTTTGCGCGCGCAAAGTAGAATGAATAGACATAAACACATAACATGTGAAAAGAACGTTTATTGGTGAATATCACTATTACAGCACGTTTTTCTTCACTAATGGTCTTGTGGTTACATGCCTTGAGTTTTCCTTCACCTTCGTCGAACTGTCGAGAGAGTTAAACGAGATTGTTTTAGCCACTCGGCCATACTCGCAACATTTTAACGATCACAAAGCATGGCAACATCGACGACAATTGTATGTATAAACACCTGATATATCGCTTACGTTAAACGCAGAATAAAACCCAGTGAGAAGCGTAAATGATCATTTTAATCTTTCAAGTTAGCAAATGGTATAGGTAAGACCGAAATTATGGCTATTTAGTTATATTATCCACCATCTTGTTTCCCCAGTTGTGTAAAGAATCGAAGAACTTGACACACAATTTACAGTCGACTTACCTCGTTCAAACCGGTACAAAATTTGGGTCACTTAAAAAATATCCAGCGGTGATCGTTCGGTATTCTTAAAAGTAGAGAAAAACATTTCACTTACTCTCTTGCAATTAAAAGTAAATTCAAACAAGAAAAGCATTTGCGAAATACCTCCTGTCCCACGGCGCTCGAACTCCACCACGTTGTACGAAGTTGTTACGATTTTAAGTCTTCTATCGTATCGAATTCGTCCTCCATTCCAAACTTGGTTTCGTTCATCACTCACCAAGCAAGCTCCGTGAACTTCAAACTCTGTTGCGAGTAAACGATGAAGAAAGGTAATCGTACAGGGTTTGATATTTTAACAAATAACGCGTCAAACTAGCTCAGAGTGCCTCACCTCCGTTTGGCTTTCGGAATATCGTCGCCTCATGTTGATAAGGCTCATATACTGTTCTGTATAGTTTCAATACCTCGCAACTGTTACTAAAATCAGTAGTCTGATACAGACTCATTTTAGCCAAAAGTCTATATTTAAAATTGCCGGGTTCGAGCTCGATGACTTTCGATATAGATGTGTCACAATAGTTTTACGAGTCGGCACTTTATGTACAAGTGATGTCATATGTAAGTGATGTCATGTATCCCAAGCTCCTCTTGCGGGCGGCAATATTTATGCCACGAGTACGTCAGTAGTCACAAGGGTTGGTTGAAATCATAACTCAATACAGCGTAGAAGTTCAACGAATTATAATTATCGCATGCGGCTAACAAAGCTGCGCCATCGAATTCAGTACAGTTATGTATATTCAATAAGTCAATTGTGCACGGAAAATTGGCTCTTAAATTGGGCGTCGTTCATGTGGTTAGAATTGCTACAATCCCACAGGCAACGCATGAAAATTTCTTCCAGAACTTGCCAGGACTCGCTTGAAGTGTGAACGAGAACACTGGTTTTATCAAGCCAAAATTGTTATGGAGCTAAAATTGTCGTGAATATCTCAAAGATTTTAAACATAACTTTAAAATCTTAAAGCTGTTCGTTTGGAGACGTGGGTAGGATTCATGTTAGGCCGTTTTGTGGAGAGAAGATGAATAAAGCTTAGTCTATCGAACGACCTGTGACAGTTAACTTAACGGTCCCTGTCACGCGCGCGTTTATTTCGTAAATTTGTTATAGATTTCTGTCCCTCTTTATTTTGCACCAGTAAAGCGAAAGGGTTTATGCTAAGGATCTCTTTGATGTGGAGCGTAATCAAAGTTGAGTTAATCTTTTATATTACACTGATACACGTTTCCAACACAGAATGATAAACTTTAATTCTTTCTCATTACAGTTTCAAACAATGCGTGATAAGCAATCTCTAGACTTCTTAGGTCGCTGTGCTCCGAAGCAATCTGTAATCTAGATCAGAAAGGAGAAAATATAAATGGAAAATCGACACATTATAGCAATTTCAGAGATAATGCGCGTCCATTGGCACGCTATCTCTTCATGTAGCATTAGAAGTCTTATTCTCATGCTTCAACGTCTTACCTCAATTTAATTCAGTCCTCTTGAAGGTTACCCAAGTAAACCAGCTTTGAGCCTCGTAGACTATGGTAAAAATTATGCAAGAATGATATTAGGAACTGAGATGATTTACTTAACTTCTAAATTTCTAAATTAACTTCTAAGAGTGCTGCCGGAAATCTGGCTCAATCTTAAAATACGCGGTCGACTGTACAAGCGAGGAGAGCATAGACATTTCTGAGAGATTCAGGAACAGGCCATTACTGAGCACGTTAACATCGTGATAGATTTCTTCGCCTTCACAGCAAATAAACAGTATCAAATGACTAAACCCTGCTTTACGTAGAGCACTAGAACTGCGGCGGTAAAAATTCAGTGTTTCTATGTGCAATTGAAAACTGTATTTAGTCATTCATTTGTGGAAAGCTTTGCATCCGTTAGGCGAACTGAATAGTTCAACATAATGGCATCAATTTCCTATTTAATTCTCGCTGTGTTCGGCGTGGCCGTCCAGTGGTTGCGAAATCTTCATTTTTTAAGAAATATTTGGCGATCAGCAAGTTAGTGGATGCCTAGTCTCTCGACCAAAGTCTAAAGAGATCATCAGTACAAACCTCCTCCTGTTTTTCGGTTGACAACGTAACGAGATTGTCCATCCGATTCAACTGTTAACTTAGTTGTTGTGTCTCGGGATATCCGCTGCGGAGTTATTTTGACAATTTTTCCCTTCTCGGCTGTGAAATCTAAGAGGTTGCAGTTGAAATCTAAGTAAACTTGTCATTTTCAGCAAAGCGAAACTGCGAGAGAGACGTACCTCCTGTCCGCGAGTCGAAAGATACGATTACATCGGCATGGCGATGTATACATTCAGTGCCAATTTTCACTTTTTCTTGGAAGTCGTTGTAAGGCTCCTCTTTTTCCGTCCCTGACATTTTTGCTCGGATCGTTTAGATATTTGGTTCACAGCGTTTTAGAGGGAATAATTGTTTGCGCGTTATAAATATCATTTGACAAAACTGCTTCGCTAAGCAAACTTTTATTCAAATTAGTCTTTGTTATGCAGACGCATTGACTGTTAATACATTGTATGAAGGTCAATTCCCTTCATCGCGCGCGTTTTAGTTGCGTGTTTTTCTATGACTGGTTTGCCTCGCGCGAAAGTTCTGTTTTTACGCAGAGTTAATATCACCCTTTGACGCGAACGCATATTTTAGCTCCACATTTGTTTTCTTTTTTCCTTGTTTGCATTTGAATTCTTAGAAGTCGATTGCTATTCTAAAAGTCCTTTTCATCTCAGCCGTAAGCCCCATTTTCTTCTGTCCTGGATTGTCTGATCTTTTCTTTAGTTTATCTGTTCTAAACGCGCGCGCGCGTGCCCGTAACACTTGAATAGCTTAATTTAAGTTCAGTGGGCGGAGCAAGAGGAAGGGAGAGAACAGAGTTTGAACAGACTAATGCCTTTTGAGTGTTTTATTTTCAATTTATTGACGTCGCATCAAATCTCGCTTTACAAAGTGCAAGGGTAATTCCCTTTTGGCAGTTATTGACGCTTTTCTAAGCTTTGCTGTTGATGGCAAGTACACGAATACGTTTGACCTCCGTTTTTCTTCAAGTAAATTGCAGCTGCAAGGTCTCCATTGTCTCTGTGCATCTTGGCTATTTCATAGCCTTGGCTACGAAATCGTTCGTTTGTAAGCTGTACATTTTGGTGGGAAATTTTGCATTACAGAAAGCGAACTCGAGCTAAGCAACGCTAATATAGATTAAGCCAAAGATTTACTACTAGCGTTTTATCAGTGATGTCGATCACGAAGCAGCCCGCCTTCGCGGCTTACGCGCGCGTGGGTTTTGCGCATTTTGCCAGCTTCTGATGTAGTTGGTAGACTCGGGTAAGGCTATAGTATTTGCAACCATACAATATACAATGTTCTGTTTCTCATAATACTAATCGCGAATACAATAAAAATAAGTAGTAACAAGTGTGCTAAGGAGTGAAATTCGATCATAGGAAGGAGGCGTTTTGAGCCAATAAATCTGTTCAAAACAATAACACATACCCAGTTTTCCACATCAAAATACGAACTTTATTCACTTCACACTACAGTTTGAAACATTTTGTTGTGAATAAATCTACAGATGTCCGATTTTTTGCAGCGCTCCGCGAAGAATCTGTAATCAAGATCACAAAAGAGAAAATTAATTCTTGATAATCGACAGTTTATAGGAATTTCAGTGCTTTTAGTGTGATCTGGAAAACGGAGGCAGCAATAGGTAAATGTTTAGTCTCATTTTAGTCAAACTTCCTCTTAAATTCCGCTCATTTCTTGTCGTTTTGTAATAGTTGCTTAAGTAATCTTAATTCTTTGGGGCTAAGGAAATACTCGAGTCTCGTATAGCAATAGTTTGAAATGTGTAACAAAGCGCGCTTGCGAAGCGTGTTAACTTACGTTTATACTTCCACTTTTCGTCCATCAAAATAATATTGTTTCCCGTTGGCGTCTACGTTGTATTCTTAGGAGGAGAAAAGACAGATCGTGTATTAAACTTAGGGTTAGGGTTAACTAAGATTTCTCTGACTCTTACAGAGACTTACCTCCGTTACTATATCGTTTGACTTCTATCACGTTAGCCTTCGAAGTAACAATTTTTAATCGTCGATATCGTCGCCCATAATTATGCCTTTCTTCATCTTCAGCCTTGAAGCCATCGCTGATTTTGAATTCTATGTACATGAAGAATACTTGAGCGTTTTAGCGAAAATTTCACGTAAATTCATCTCAATTTTTGCAGACGCAACAACGAAATTTTTAAACTCAAACCTCTTTCTGGAGTATAGAAGATGGTCACTTCGGCGGTATCATCTTCAATTCCGATCTGGATCACTTCGCAAAATTTACGCGCGTTTGGTTCATCTGGGTTGTATCCGTCACCCATTTTATCCGCCGTCTAATGTTGAAAAGCTCTTTTATAGTCGAGTTCCTCGATTCGTTTGACGCTCCGGTGTGTCAGTTCAATTGTACTTGCGCGTGTGTGGTTGTAAACATGCGCGCCGAGGCTTATGCTAATTTGTGCATTTCATATGTTTGGTAATCAATTATTTTTAGCTTCTTCCCATGATGTAAGAGAGATTTTGTGACAACATTGGGTTAAAAAAAACACGCCACACAATTCTCTCTTTTGTAGCAGAAAAAACTTTATTACTTATGAAATGCTTTCACAATAAAAATCGTTATATTAGGGTCTTATATTATTAAATCATAAATTGTAATAGGCTCTTGTCCTCGTCAGAGAGATCTAAAATGAAAGAAAAAGTAGAAGAAGATTGTTAAGCACGTCGTGTAAATGAATGGAAATTTAAATCCATTTCTCGACGTTTCGCGCCCTTAAAATGTTTCAGTAAGACTGCGACATGTATGTACTATACTGTCCGCACAGAAGTGATAGATTTATCCTATGTTGTTCGATACTGTTGATGATTTGTGTTTCATATGATCAAATTGCAATTACCTTTGGGTTAGGAGTATGTACGTCCCAATTCGTTTATCCAGAATCCACTAGTGTTTAAATAGTATCCTTTAAGAAAAATGAATTGTTTTAGTTATACAAGTTTGGTCATATTTGTTTCCGACTGAGAAGAATGGAGCAGACAAAGACACAAACCTCCTTTTCCGCGACGACGAGTGATACTAAATCTTACTCCTTGTCTAGTCTCAACTCTAAGTTTTCGATTTGTTCCGTCTGGCTCTTCCCAGATTATCTTTCCTCCGTCTGTGACACTGAAATCTAGTAAAAGATTGAAAGCAAGCGAATGTTGGACATATTTACTTCAAAGAGTCGCAAAGTCAAGATGGCGCAAAAAGCTCGAACGAAACATTTTTCACTTACCTCCTCTTCCTCGATTGTAGACGGTGTAATAGATTGTGACATCGTGGTTAACGTTACCATTTCTTCCGACCTGAACCGCCTCGTAAAATGAGTTAAATGGATCCGGTGGTTGATATGGCGAAGTCATATTAGTTTTAGAAGGGTTGAATTACAGCGAAAAGTTGAATTTTCACGCCTGTTATCGAGACTGCAGTCCGCGGGAATGACGGTACTCGGTAGAAATCTCACGCAGACTGTTGAGCTCATGATTGTGTATACATTAATACGCAACGCGTGATTGGCTGCTGAAACGGCACGTGTACAGGACTTGTGCGCGCTTTCTTAATGTCTGTTTTACATTACATAATACTAACACAAATGACGGTTAAGTAGGGTTATACTGTGATCATTTCCGATGTTGCCAGGGTCATACAGAATCCTCTTTTTTCCGTTGACATTGTCTCGTTTGACGTCTGTCACTTAAGCCTTCGAAGTAACAATTTTTATTCATCGATATTGTCGGTCTCAGTTGGTCTGCTCTGCTGCTTCAGTTCAATTATACTCGCGCGTTTCCGCCGTACGTTATGCTGAGTTGCGCATTTTCATGTGTCTGGTAATCGATTATTTTTAGCTGCTCCCTGTGACGTGAGGGAATTATGTGACAGCATAAGAATAAACAAGAACGCCACACAATTCTCTCCTTTGTAAGAGAAAAAACTTTATTACCTATAAACTGTGTTCACAATAAAACAATCGTTATATGAGGGTCTTATACTAAATCATCACTCCCAGGAATAGGCTCTTGTCCTCGTCAGAAAGGTCTAAAGTGGAAGAAAAAGAAGAAGCTCGTTGTTTGAATGATTGAAAATTCGAATATATTTAGCAGCGTTTGGCGCCGTTACAATGTTTCAGTAAGACTGCTGCATGTATCTGCTAGGCTGTCCGCACAGAAATAACAGATTTATTCTATGTTGTTCGACACAGTTGATGATTTGTTTTTCATATTATCAAATTGCAATTACCTTGGGGTTTAATAGTCGTATGTACGTCCCAGTTCCTTTTTCCAGAATCCGTAAGTGTTGAAATAGTATCCTGCAAGATAAAAACGAATTGTTTTAGCCGTACAAATGTGATCATATTTGACTTCAACTGAGAGAAATTTAGCAGACAAACACACAAACCTCCTCTATGAAGACGGGTGATTTGAAATTTATTCCCGTATTTAGTTTGAACACTCAGTCTTCGATCTCTTCCGTCTCTTTGGTCCCGCAGAATCCTGCCTCCATCTGTGACTTCAAACTCTAACAAAAGAAGACAAGCGAATATTGGATATATTTACTTAACGATTTTGCAAAGTCGAAATGGCGCTGAAAAAAACAAGTCGACAGGAACAATTTTAATTTACCTCCTCGCCCTCGATTGTAGTAGTAGATCGTCACTTCGTGGTAAAAACTGCCCTCTATTCCGACTTGAACCGTCTCGCGAAAAGAATTTGTTGCATCTCGCGTCTGAAACCAACTCATTTTAGCTTGAAAAGTGTCGAATTAGTGAAAAACTGACTTATCACGCCTGTTAGCGAGTCTCTAGTCGGCGGGAATAGCAGTGTTCGTCTCAATTTATTTAGGGTGTTGAGCGAGTGATGGTGCAATACAATGATACGCAACGCGTGATTGGCGACGGAAATAGCAGATGTGTATGGCTTCACTTTGACGCGCGCGTGGTCTCGAGTATGTTTTTATATTTGCGCTGCGCAGCACCAACTGTCAAAACACATTTCAATATATGACAAATGAGACCAGAGGGGAAATGAGAATTTAGTTTTAATCACACCTGATCTTTCTTTATCATTTACGTCGGCCTACCTCGGATATCGTTGATGAAAAACATTCTAACCTTACCTGGAAGCATTTTATTTAGCGGCTCGACACTAGCTACAACACAAACCAGTAATAAATTGATTAGACGAAATAATTTGCCCAGGACAATCAACCATTCGAGTTAAAGTAATTTCAAAATAGTTCTACATTCATACTACTTTCTTCTGCTATGACAGGGCTTTGTTTCTCCACATACAACCTGTGATGAAAATAAGGAATTGATGTAAACGGCGCCGGAATCGTTTTCTTCAAATCATAGCCTTTCTGAGTTGTTAGGTGATATTATTCCACTGGACACGTCGCGTATAAGAATGTTTCTGTCCGTGTAGTATCTGCAGTGATTAGGCACCTGACTCCGATTTTCCGGTATTTTCTGACGTTGTGAATGGCTTTAGTTATGGAATAAGAGTC
>Ga0126338_10003066_pt1 | contig 11646 bp, 2 predicted proteins | sample OrbCmetagenome_2_FD_92529 | JGI IMG/M metagenome (GOLD analysis project Ga0126338, IMG submission 92529) | Coral microbial communities from Petempiche,Puerto Morelos, Mexico - Orbicella C C metagenome | ecosystem: Host-associated > Invertebrates > Cnidaria > Coral | place: Petempiche,Puerto... | reverse complement strand
TGGTGGCCCCCGGCGCCAATTAACTCTAAAGTGGTTGAAAAAAAAAGAAGAAAGTGGAAGGGGGTTTTCCCCCCCCCCCCCCCCCCCGAAAAAAAAAAAACGATGCTCAGCACTATTGTAGTTAAAAATGGAGGAGTAGCCAGGATTATAAATCATCTTGAGTAAAAACGTTCCTTGGTTAAGAATTTTAAAATGCGAGCTTTCGGCTCTTGGGTGTAACACCGTATACAACGGCTTTTGTGTTTAGCTGTGTATTCTTAGGCATGGTACAATCAGAGATAACTTCCAGTGACTATTTAACTCGTATTTTGGAGAACGCATAGGACGGCGGATAATTTTTCGCATTTTCATTTAATTTGGAATTAAACGCTGGCGTTACATATTTCTGAGACCATTAGGCGCACTAAACAGATCTAGACAATTACGAAATTTGAAGGTAAAAATATAAATTGATTTTTGAATTTATAATTAAAAGCGCTCTTATTTCCGTTTTAGACTCGATTTTCGAGTCTGGCCTACCAGCGCGGGCTCCTTTCCTGAACAGCGGCTGGTAATCGAGTCTGTTCAGTTTTAAGGGGTATCTTTTTGGGGTCAAATAAAGCTTGAGCTACGCCCAGATTGGTCTCTTTAACGTTAGAGGTTTAATTTGAATTTTCCGACGAGCATCCGCGACCTTTTCATATGGGATTAACCCCCGGGTTCGATCGTTATGCATGATATTCTCGACAATCGTCCTACAGTTTCCCCCGTGACCTTTTTTTTCTTTTTTACGTTTCAGGATGTTGCAGGCAACAGTCTGGGTTTATTGCCGCCCAGTTTTCCCGCCGCCATTGTTGACAGTGGTAAGTGTCGTTGCAGCAATCGTTTTTCGAAAAATTTCGTAGAAACAGTCCGAGAATTTCCGATTAAAGTCAAACACGCCCGAACACGCCAAACGTTTTCACGCGAGATAGCAACATAAGCATATGTCGTGTTGCCTGGCAACATCTGCTGAAATACCGCTGGCTCAATCCATTTTAAAGACAGGAGGTTCAGTGAAGTTCTTATATCATCTGCTAAATGTTAAAACCCTTTGACCTCTTTCATGACAATTTTTTTTTTCCATAGGCACAACAGACATATTATTGCAGCCCGAAATTTACGCTGCAGTCATAACACAACTCAAAGAGGTAAATCGAAGTTAGAATTTTCTGAAGAGTTTTTAAACTGTTTCATATCTCTCTGATTTTCTCATGGTTATCATGACTAGCGGTATTACTCGTGGGCGCGTACGCACGACGACAGAGTCGTGCAACATGGCGGCCATACTCCAGCTAATAGGTTTACAGAGACATGCGGTCATTTGAAACCTGTCAAAACAAGGTATCCGCTGACCAAAATAACGTGACCATATCTGGGGTTACATGCTCACAACTGATTTTTTTGAGTTTCTGATCCCAGAGAAGCAAATCCTCTTTTTCCTTTTTCCTTTATGGTTATTGCAATCAGGAGCTCCGCTTTTAGGCTTGGCTATATCTACATATTACACCTGGGAGAAAAGAGGTACTTTGAGAGTAAAGTGTCTCGCCCATGCAAGAACACAACATAATGTCCCCGGCCAGGGCCACTCAATCCGGAGTCGAGTGTACTAACCATGAGACCACCGCTTCCCTCACAGCACGTTGTGTGAATTCAACGTCCTTTTTTTTTTTATCTTACTAGCGTGGCCCGCCCGTTGATGAACGATTTTGGAAGAGTTACTGTGTCGATACAGATCCCTATCAATGGCCTTACATTACTATCTACCTAAAAGACATGAGTGAGTTTTGAAACGTTCTTTTTGATTCTGAAACGACAGAATGAACTGTTCGAACTTGAATTGTTGTTAATAACGGCTCTCAGTTTTTCCCTAATCTCTTCCATCCTTGTTGTTTTTCTTTTTTGCAAAAATTCCGGCTGTAAATAGAAAATAATGATTCAATTAAGGAAGAGGTAATTAATGTAATCGAGGTTGTTATTACGTTTGCACTGTAAATGTTTATATGAAGGTTTAATACACAAAAACTTTAAAAAACACGATTAATTGAGGATGGCATCTCCTGTGATTGTCACTTCCCTTTTTTAACGATTGAATGCGGAAGTAATAAACCTCGCAATAATTAATCTTCATTACCAACCTCCACTCAACACATTTGATGTAGACGAAGTATGTAGGTAATTTTACTGCTTGTCGCATGATGATGATAATGTTATGATGACAATGATATATGCCTTATGGTCAGTTTATTTTATTTTTATCTAGTTGGAGGTTCGTTTGGATTGACTGTTCTTGGGAAACACTATGTTAGAAAACAAGAGTGAGTAAACATGGAATAATATTAATAAAGAACTATTGTAGTCAGCCAATCGAAAGCTTTTCTGTTGAAAGGTTAAACTAAATAGTCCAGAGAAAACACTTCCACAGTTTTAAATAACCTTTAAATAACAAATTTTCACAACTCGTACTTCTGTCAGAGAAATAATTTTTAGAGTCAATGAAATTGAACGCGGTCAGTCAGTCAGTCAGTCAGTCAATCAGTCAGTCATTCAGTCAGTCAGCTGCCAGTCAGTCAGTTGATCAGTCAGCCAGCCAGTCAACCAGTCAGCCGGTCAACCGGTCAGCTGGTCAGCCGGTCAGCCGGTAGGCCGGTCAGCCGGTCAGCCGGTCAGTCGGTCGGCCGGTCAGCCGGTCGGCCGGTCAGTTAAACAGCCAGTCTGTCTGTTAGTTAGTTAGTCAGTCAGTCAGTCAGTCCGTCAGTCAGTAAGTCAGTCAGTTAGTCAGTCTGTCTGTCATTCAGTCAGTCAGTCAGTCAGTTAGTCAGTTAATCGGTCAGTCAGTCAGTCTCTTCAATCATCATTGAGCGCGATCATAGGAGACTGAAACAACTTCAAACTTTATAATGTAAATATTTTGCTTAAGATAATAAAGTTCCTCTAACGGCATTCTCTATCTTTGTCGTCTTGACCAAGCCAGCGCTACAGGCCTGAGACCAGCTAGGGTTGTCTGGTTGAACTAAAATTGCTCATCAGCCTGGAGGTTTAATAAACAGTCGCACTGATAAAAGACAACCAGACTTCTGCGATCATTAGTTTTGGAACAGATTTTGAATATTGAATATTGCCTTTGTTTCCCTTTCACCAGTGAATTTTACTGTCTAAGTATTGGTGTTAAACGCTCTGGAGCAGTTTTGGGCGAGGTCGTCATGGAGGGAAATGTAGTAGTGTTTGATCGAGCCAATCAGAGGATCGGATTTGCACCGAGCAATATGTCACACCCGGATGTTGGACCATGCGGTAAGAAATCACCGAGAGGGACTCGTAAAGGCTTCTTTGAAGCTTGCGTGTTAGAGTTTGTTAAATACTATCCCATGATGTGTTATGATATAAACAAGCTTTGAAAAAGGAAATAAAATAAAACCAAAGAATCGACAAGATATCCTGGAACGGAAGAGTAACAATATATTTTATGCTGTACATTCGATTCTCTGCCTCTCAACACGTACCCATCCATACTACCCTTTAACTTAAATTAGTTCTCGCGTTTGGTTCTCTTCCCCTTTTAATGCAAATGTCATTTTCATGTTTCAGGCAATCCTATCCGTGTAAATAATACAGTTAAAGGTAACTTTTATTTTCCAAGATTGTACCGACATTAATTTTAGTAGTTTCTTCCCTGCATTTGCGTTTTCTAAAGTGTTGAACGCTTCAAACCGAGCTGATTCTATATTTTTATCGTACCATTCGAGACCATTTTAACAAATTGGCATCCTCTTCTTATTACTAATCCCTTACTTATCGAATCACTGGGGATTATTGGCACCAAGTCGTGGCAGTACGGCGCGAGCAAGCTTGGCTAGTAAAAAGTTTATTATATGGCACTCGAATTTGAGTTTACCGCCTTTTGAAAACAAAAAATACACGGCTTATGCCCGTCTCCATGGAAACGGTCCGTATGGCAAAACCCCGACCTAGAAAAACCAATCAAAACGCTCGGATTTACCTCAAAACCTCTTCTACTAACCGAGTTCGAGGTCGCGTGCTGTAACTTACGGATCGAGTTTTTTCCCTTTACATTTATGGCACCGGCCCGAAGAACGCAGGCCATGGATCAAAGGGGAAAAACGAGGGTCCGTAACTTACAGTACGGACCGAGAAGACCAGGTTAGAGAGACATTCATCATATCTCTACTGCTAGACAAACCATATCTCAAGTCATTCACACGCAACGGCTTAAAATCGCCGACGTACGTCAACGGCCAAACGAGCCCATTTGAAATTATTGCTAAGTCGTTAACACGTACCGTGTGGTCAAAATTTTAAGAAAACAGAGATATCTTACGCTGTTATTTGCCATAATGAAAACCTGACGATAGATCACCGGACATTTTGACAGCAAATTCAAATTTTAGCAGATCGTACAATATAGAATAAGGCACGCTAAATTGGCCAATCACAGCGTGTGTAATAACGGAGACTGACATAATAAAGTCATTGTATAAAAAGAGCTATAACTTTTATTTTCCTGTTGCAGGGCGTCTTCATAAATATTGCCGTGCTCCCGACATGCCTCAGGAGACGTGCTTCATGGGCTGCAAGTCCTGCATCAAATATGGAGGCGTATGGTGTCCTAGTGGTCACGTGGTTGTGTGGATAAATGGCGTCAGGTGAATGACGCGACCTTGCTTGATACGTAATATGACGTATATAGATCCTTAATTAGCTTGTACTGTAAGCTAGGTAATGGACGAGGACCTGTGATTCTCGCTAAAGCACGGGCATTCTAATTCCTTGTTATACTTGTTATTGCAGATCTGTTCTTAGCACTAAAAGAGGCTTCTGCTGGCCAGGTAAAATTTACTTTACATATTTAACGAAGTAATCCAAAACTAAGGCCGTGTCTACCCTACGACGTAGGAATTTGAAAACGGAGGTTTCACTCCGAAAACGCATCAAATGTTTTCCGTCCACACTACGCTGAAGAAATTTGAACACGCAACAATCACCGGTCATTTTGGATTTGTGTTTGAGTAAAACTCGGGGAGGGAAATATCATGATTATCTGAACCTCATCGATTTCGAAAAGCTTCGTTTTAATTCAAAATGTTTTCTGTCCACACTAAAACGCGAAGCCTGCATTTCAAATTCCAGCAGTTTGAACAGCGTTTTGGAAAAAGCTCCGTTTTCGTGACGAATTAGTGTAGACGAAAGACCTAATCGGAGAAAGAAAGTTTCGTTTTCAAGTTCTCCGGCGTAGTTGTGGACGGGGCCTAAGGATCCCGAAAGCAATAAATTTCGACATTCAAGTGTTAGCCTTTCTAAAGTTGTTCCATGAAACTTATCTCGTACTGATCCGTATTCTCTTGCACTATAGGAGGCCTGTTCGCTTTAGACGATACCAAAGTTCAGACCTTTCTCACAGGACATGGTAGCGCTGAATTCCAGGCTTATTGTGACTCGTTTGTTCCAATGTACAAGCAGTGTTCAGGTACGTGAAATTCACAGCACTGTCCTAAAAATGTATTCTTGCGCCCTTCAAGTGAATCTTGTGGGTCTCACATTTGGGTTTGAAGCACAAACCGATTTGAAGTTCACACAATTTTGCATGGCACAATAAACAGGGCCTTGTAAAGCAATTGTTCCATAGTTTTCATCAGAAACATATCACCTAGAGGGTGATATGCTTCTGTTTTCATGCAGTCAGTTGAATGGTCACTCGCTAGGGTGTGTCATCCACAGGCTTTGAAACTTCCAAACAGTACCACATGAAAAGTACTGCTCAAAGGCTTTCATTTGAATGGCCGCTCACTAGTTTTGTTTTACGTATGATGAACCAAGCATCTTCTGTGATTTTGCTCATTCGTTGCTTTGTGTCACTTTCTTTTCTGTTTTGTCTATTTCAGTGGAGGGTATTTGGATCTTAGTTCTGAGTGGCTCGATATTTTTTACCCTTTGTTCACTGTTCTTGTTCGTGAGCTGTCGAAGGAGCACGAAACCTAAATCGATTGGAGATCGCCAGAATCCGAGCGACGACGAGTCTCCGCCGTTTCATGGGAACAAAGCTCTTTCCCGTTGATAACAAGACACAAGAAACCTCAATGACATGCTTATCATATAATGCGTAATTACGTACATTTGCCTTCTGTGAAAAATTACACGTTAGATTGCGTCCAGACATTATTGTTTTACAGTTTTAACTATGCCCGGAAACTATAAAACAATCCACGATACCTACACCTATGCGATAGGTGACGTCATAGGTGAGAAGCCATGCTACCTAGCAACGCTGCTGATCAAGAAAGTAAGATTGACGGCTCAAATCTTTTGATGGGGGGGGGGGGGGAATGGCTTTGAAAGTCGCGCGAGTGATGATATATTCTTTATACGCTTAATTCAACTTTCTTATAAGACACTTTAATACCAAAATTATCACCATCAAAAACGTTAGGCAAAGGCATAATATTTTTCAACTATTCTCTCCTTTTGCTCAGAAATATTCAAATCAAATAAGAATTTTTTTACGAATTTTTATGAATCTTAATTAGTTAGTATCAGGAAATCTTTTTTATTATAATTAGTTTTGATATACGGTAGTTCATTATAAACCCATTGTATTTCTAATTAGTTTTATGAGCTAGAGTAGATTTACTTTATCTCGCGTTTTGAGAGAAATTCACGTTATTACTCTCTTGTCTTGTTACTTGTTTCTGCAATCGTGCATGGCGAGACTTAAAATCTTAAATCATGGCATGTACGAGTGTGATCTCAAGATTATTGCAGCTCGTAAATGTAAATTATTGAGTCATTTGCAGTCGGCAGGAAGAGCTGATTGACACATAAATAAATATATCTGTCTGTCCACATTGCTTCAACTGTGTTTTCAACAGACCTCATACGCAGTCACATTGTGTTTAATATTTTCACAATATGCGAATCATATCTAGCCGTACATTCCACGAAGTAAACATAATAATTTGTGTGTAAATAACACCTACTGCTACTGCTATCTGAAAAACAATTTTAGTATATTTTCGTAAACGGTTTCAGCGAGTGAATGCACATCTTCTCCTCGGCTTCCTGCGACAACTTCTAGCACTTGACTGCAAAAATAAAATAAAGTAAACGAAAAAATTGTAGAGAGGAAAAGAAATCGAAGAAACATGAGTTCTCATGAAATTGAGCGAAGTCAGGAGTCCAAAATACATTCATTTGAAAATAAATGGAATTGCATGGAAGAGAGAGTTCTTGAAATTTGAAGAGAATTTAAATCTCATGCCGATCTCAGTGTCAAGCAACACTACGGCTTCGGAAGAGACCGTGACACCGACAGCGTCAGACACAGACGCGTGACACAAACAGGAACTGGACTAAAATCTTCCTGGTTACCTCCTCGTCACACCTCTCGGTCACGTTCGAGACTGGGAAGCCTGTGGTACTTACATGATGTTTGCAGGCTCATTGCGTCCCTTCACACAAAGTCCAGCTTCCCACTTCTCTTTTTTTCTGCTTTCAAACTTTGTCTTTACGTGCTTAAAGCCGGCGTGAGTTGGACGAATGTCACACCAAGGTGCATCTAGATGGTTTGCAAGAGAGAAAAGAAATGAACAAAAGTGTAACTCTTGCACGATGAAAAAAGTTAAAAGAGGTACCACTTTGATACGCTAGGACCCAAGCGCTTTCTTCCGATTTTTTCATTACTCGATAACTTCAGAAAGCTGCCGTCATAGGTGACTCGACAATAGGACGTCGCCAAAGAGAAATACAGTAAGAACCCGCAAGTAAGAACCTACATTTTTGAAGTCTGGCAAAATAGAGTTTTGTATTTTGGGGTACTTGCTGGCAATTTAGGCTAAGTAGGTTCTTAGTTAGGTTCTTAATTTCTATGAAAGAGACATAGTTGTTGATTATCACTGAGAAAAAATACATAAACTTCGGACTGGTCCTTGAATATACAGTATTTATTCACAACTGTATTATCTATTTTCTCGCAATATAAATTTTAAATCTCAAAGTTACACTCCTTGAGTAAAATGTGGTCAAAATTGAAGTGTAACCAACGTATAAGAACCTGCTTGATCTTCCTTGGCTAAACAGGTTCTTATATTTTTGGGTATTAAAATGGCAAATTTCTGCCAGCAGGTTCTTAAACCACTAGGTTCTTACAAGCGGGTTTATACGGTAATCTAGGAGCCTAGGATGCCATTGTCACAAATTCTTTCAAAAACATCTAAGTATCGGCTGCAGGAAACATGAAAACAGTTCCAATTTAGTGTCAAGACATACGAAATCACGCGCGCGCTCCAATTGCGTTGAAAACAAACAATCTTTTGTTTAAAAAAAATTCACCTGTTTCGAGCAGTAACTTCTCGGAAGGAATTGTTTTCATGACTTCAATGTTGTCTTCAGTTTTCAACGAGCTACAACGACAAGTAGAAAATAATAATCGTTTGTTAATCCACTACCTCACAACATTTTCTACAAATTTATTTTTTAGCGTTATTGATATTTCGTAACACACTCACCACCCTGTAATGCCGATATATAAACCCTGATCCAGATAGTCAGACGCCTCTTCCTTCGTGCCAGTGAAGCAGTGAGCCTAAAAACGAAATGCAAAGTTAAGGAGCTGTATCACAATATGTTTAGACATTAAGTAAAACACAGCTCTCAAATTTGCCAGCACCAATCTCTCCGCCAACCACAATAAGGGTCTAATATGGTTATAAAAAAAAAGAAACACGTAAAAGCAAGTTTAAATAACAAACAACGATAATTTGGGTTCAAAGTTGTAAAAAAAAGCGTGCGAGTACACAAGATAAAATACATATTAACTATTAATTACGGAAGTTTTTAAGGCTACCTCCTTGAAACAAACTATGATGGAAAAAACAAATTACAGTCGAACCTCTCCAAAACGGCCACCTTGGGGACAGAGGAGAGTGGCCGTTGTAAAGAGGTGGCCGTTATGGGGAGGTAGGAGTGTAACATGACACCTGCTTTGTTGGAGGTGCAACGTTTGTTTTCCTAAAAAACACTTATTTTAGCATAAAAACTGTACCTAACACCATCAAATTATATCAATAAAACAGAAACTTAACAGAAACAGGGATTAGCGAAGCGTTGTACGTATCAAGTTTGGCGACCTTTTCCAATACAAAATGGGGTTTTGTATACACGATTCGTCAGTAACTGTTAACTGGGCGGTGTGAAGAGGTTATTTTGGTAGCGGGACGCGTTGCCGTTGTGGAGAGGTCGCCTTTGTAGAGAAGTTAAAATAAGAGTGAATGCATGGACTGTCCGCCGGGATAAAAAAAGTGGCCGTTGTAGAGAGGTGGCCGTTAGTGGAGGTTCGACTGTAGTGGACACTTGACCCGTTATATGATGCAAGAAACAAAATGACACCACTTACCACACCACCAACAAACCTATCCCTGTTTCTTCTGATGATATCTGAAAGAAACACGCTGAAAAATGATACATTTGGTAACGAGCAGTACGTGAGTGGCAGAGAGATGGAAGGTTCTTGTTCCTTCTAAATGCTTGACCGATAATAACATAAGTTGGTTTGAAAGCTGAAGTAAACGCGTCCACATGTCGCAGAAATGAAAGAATGGTCTCGATTCTTAGTTTAATAGGACTCTGACCGGGCAACAGAAAGGCGTCCAAAAGACCGAAGCAGAAATATGGGAGAAAACGTTAAGTTCACACTTTGCTTATTAAACTGAAAAGGAATTAAAGAAGAGAGCGACAGAGACTAAATTTGGAGACAAGTTGCTCTATTTAACAAGTAGACTCCATGTTGCCGTGCGTCTCTTCTGTAATACGATCAAAGATGACATCTAAATGTGTTAAAAACAAAAAAGTTACACACGCCGTTATATTTTGACGTCATCTGCGATCCATTGCTGAACAGACGCACGGCAACATGAAATCTTCTTGTTTCATAAAAAAAATAAACAAAAGTTGCCAACGACGTCATCTACCCGTCTGTCCTCTAATAGATCATAAGTAATAACCAATCAAAATGCGAGAATAACTCGACATGTTATATAAAGTAACTGTGAGTTTAAGATCTCATCCTCGCTAATTCGTTTACAACCACGCGTTTTTTTCGCCTCCCGTCCACACTGATTCGTAGACATCGTACAACTGAACTCTATCGTATCAGCAAGGACGCGGAAAAATCAGCGGAGCGTTTTCTAAGGCAATGTACGTTACAAGCTATAGTCACGTCGGCATATTACATGCAAGATATTTTCCCTCGGTTTCTTGTGACTGATATATGCCTGTTCACCTACCAATGAAATCCTGATGTGCACTTCTTGAATGTAGAAACATTGGTAGCTTGGTTTCTTCAGCTAATTGAAACTGTTTCTCAAAATACCTACAAACACAGAAACAACCCTTAAAATTCTGATACAGACCTCGGAACTTTTCTTTCCGGAATTTTTCATGATAAGTCAGCAATCATCAATAACGTATTTTCTGAGAATCACTTTCTTTGTGGAGGCGCGGTGGCCTCATGCTTAGTGAGCTCGACTCCGGATCGAGCGGTCCGGGTTTGAGCCCTGGTCGGGGACATTTCGTTGTGTTCAACTCCTCGGCCGCGTTGTGTAAATAGCCAACTGGTCAGTCTCCCACCAGTTGGGATTCTTAATAGTTTATGTTATATTTGAAATATTTGTTTACTTATTTACAGTGTCCCCAGTTAGCACATTAGTGCTAAATACACCGACACTTAAATAAAGTGATTATTTTTTTATTATTTATTTTTATTCTTGGGCAAGACACTTTACTCTCACAGTGCTTCTCTCCGCCCAGGGGTACAAATGGGTACCGGCGAATTTAATGCTGGGGGTAACCCTGCGATGGAGTAGCATCCCATCCAGGGGGGAGTAGAAATACTCCTGGTTGCTTCATGCTACAGAAACTAGGAAAAGTTCTGGCCTGATGGGCCACTTGGCCTGTATGCAGACTTTACCTTTTTTTACTTTCAAAATTTTCTAGACTGGGCCAGTTAGAATAACTTGCATTGTTAGGTACTTCAAATAACAATCACTTATTAATAAATTCCAGTATCACCATATTTATTTAGCTTTTTGAGACTAAGAACAATTTTTCCATGCTATTCTCATTGCCTCCCCTCGAGCCTTCTGTAGGAGCATGTTGAATTTTTGTGGTAGCCTAAAGCATTCAAGGATTTCTCACTAAAACGCAAGGACTACTGGTACAGGGGCGGATCTAGGATTTTTCTTAGCCGGGGTGGACCACAAAGGAATGTGGTAACTGGATGGTGAGGTAACAAATTTTAAAAGAGAATATGAAGAAGGCTTCATCTCAGGGGGAGGGAGGTGCACCCCCTGCACCCCTAGATCTGCCCCTGTGGTAAAACCTAGCTATCTTCTTCAAGTTCAGGGACTTTTCAAAGATCTAACTTTTCAAGATGTGTGTAAACCATGAAAAGGAACATTCATTTTTGATGGCTCCTTTAAATTCTTTAAATACCATTTGTATACTATTTTAAAATTGTTTTGCTTACTTCAACTGAACCTCTTTTGGACAAAAATGGGTCCGGTCATAATCTAAAAAAAAAAAAAAAAAAAAAAAATAAACAAAAAAAAATTTTTTAGG
>Ga0126338_10003063_pt1 | contig 11654 bp, 3 predicted proteins | sample OrbCmetagenome_2_FD_92529 | JGI IMG/M metagenome (GOLD analysis project Ga0126338, IMG submission 92529) | Coral microbial communities from Petempiche,Puerto Morelos, Mexico - Orbicella C C metagenome | ecosystem: Host-associated > Invertebrates > Cnidaria > Coral | place: Petempiche,Puerto... | reverse complement strand
TAATATTGTAACTCGAATCGATTGATAAACCTATTTAAGTTTCTTTGGTATTTCTCCAACATTTTCTGAGCTTCCTGGAGTCAGTTACGATTGGAAGAAAAGCTTGTCGTCTCCAAGGAAAAAGCTCCGTCGAGGGAGGATAAATTTTCTTAAGTACTCGTTGCCCATGTGAGTTTTTCCGGCCACGAACCGTACACCGCCATAGGAGAGAGCACTCTTGGAAACACGAAGCGAGATTCAAGAAGGCTTTTGATCATGTAGATAACAAGTTGCTAAATATAAGAGGGCAACATGAGATTTATGTTACGTAATTTTGCTTTAAGAACATCGCGCTCTTAAAGAAAAACACGGCTATTAACAGGAAATCGCTCATTATGAAAATTCCGATTAGACGGCGTTTACGAAAAGGAAAACGGCCGAATTTAAGCTTATTAACGCATGTTCAATGAAACCAGTGTTAGCGTTGGCATTCGACCGCGCCAAAGAAAGTCCAGTAAGCACTTTTCGTTTTAAACGAGCTGTAAGCAAGCTACGATGGCCTCTTTTCTCAAAGGGAACTTTTCTCTAGAAATAAAACCTCCTTATTTCAGGAACGTGCTTCGTTTAAGAAAAGCGTAGGCTAATCCTCATTGCTCGTCTCCTGTCTGTTGTGTGCTACTATCCGCGGTTGTAAATATTTCCTTAAAAATTTGAGTACGTGAGTTAAGCTGAGCATTAAGGTATTTTGCGGTGCTGTACACACTCAGCAAAACCGCAGTCAGACGGGTTTATCAGAATACCTCTGAAATTAAATGAACAACTTAGTGTACTTCAAAAAGAGCGCTGAATATAAACCGTTTAGAGCTGGTGAACTATAAGAAAGGCTTAGTCCTTCGAATATTCAAGAATTGGTGAAAAGTAACAAATTTTACTGTTTTTTCTCTTTTCTTAAAAACACGAAATGGTCTTCCGAAGTCCTTCGACAAATATTCAAGAGCTGATGAAAGGCAAACAATTCTACCGGTTTTCTTCAAAAACATGAAATAATTGACTATTTACGAACGAAGGTCAATTGATTCTCAACTTCAACCTAAGCCGTCAAAAATTCTATTTAGCTCATGCATTTTTTTTTTTTTCAACAAAAAAAATTATTTTGTTATGATGCCAATGCAATAACATGCGGTTTTCAGCGCTCAATTACGTTACCATCGTCTGTCATTCGCGCTCACACGATCCGAAACCTCCGCAATCCAGGGAAGGAAGCGGGGATGATTCTAAAATACTACGGACACTCCCCAAATGCGTCACTCAGACACCCGTCTACAGCGAGATGGATACAGGAACGACGAGATAGGAAAGAACTTTCCCACAAAAGGCTACAAAAATAGTTTACTAGTCGGTCTACAAAACATACATTTTGTAGCCTTTTGTGGGAGAGAATTTGTTACACTTCCTATAGCATTCTTGTACTTTTTAGAACACTCTAGAATATAGGTCGAGTCTTCTACTCGAATCGACTTGTGACTTGCATCAGCGAGTGCTGCGGCTAAGATATTAGCCGAATTTTCGAATTTCTCGTAAGAGTTACGCCTTCTTTAACCACATTACTCTGGTGGCAGATTCGGCTTCGCAGTCCTCAAACATAATCAAAGTTCGATTTGGTTATATGACTGTTGCTTCGCGTGATAAGCAAAAAAATTGCGGATGTGAAGATGATCGAAAACGAAAATGTTGCAGGTACTCATACTGTTAGACGCTTTTAAGAGAAATTTTATAACTAATTTCAAAAAATAGAAAATGCTAGAGAGTATTGAATGTATGCAGTAGTCAGACAACCAAAAAATTTTAAGCCCTTCACGATAAAGTTTTAAAAAAAGCGACTGAATGACAGCTTCCTGTCACATATCTGGGAAAATATGAAAATGTGGATTTCCGTGTCTTTCAAGGGCTAACAGATATATAATTTTTCGGCATATCTCGCTATAAGCCGCTTTCAGTTATAACTGAATCAGTAGGAAATATATAACCAAACCACAGCAATTCACATCGCGTTGTAATTTTCCTCTTAAGCCACGATGAATCTCAGCTGGAAGGAATGGATGCATCATAACTCGGCCAAAACAGCAGCGGTGCCGAGTCGTGTTTCCAAAGATACCGACAATAAATAGAAACAGCAGTTGCCAGACCAATGATGGAAATTCCACGACGATTCACTAAAAATCACAGGCATTTTTAAATTTTGGATGTCTGAAGAAATAGGTTTATGATGAGATTCGTCACGGAACTTTCAAAATCTTCCTGAATTTCTAATGACAATGTATTATTATTATTATTATTATTATTATTATTATTATTATTAAAGACGGCATTATATCAAGCAACAAACAAAGCTATTTACTAACACTAAAGTTATACTTATTCACTAAACAATTACAGCTATTCGCGAAAATCAATTGTTTTCGGCTGGAATCGAGTACAAGCTTTAATATGTGACTACCATATTTCAAAAGGCCAAGTTTTCTATATCACATTATAAGTTCAAATGTAATCATTGCCTTTTTTCGAAATTACAACATCAAACGTCCATTAAAATTGAACAAAGAAGTATAATTAGGTCAGCAATCAAATTCCTATTAGCTAAGATACAGGATTAAGAATATCCCAGCAAATAAAAGTGCGGATTATCGGATTTTAATAATCTGTATAATGGAAAGTAAAAGAGCGCAAACGACTAATTGGTTTGTAAAAGGCACTTCCTTTGTGAAAAGTTTGCGCAGTAAAAACAACTTGTGAGTTTTTTAAAATTAGCATGCACGTTCAAAGTAGTTCTGCCGATAAAATGTGTAATCCTGTGCAAACTGGATAGCAGATTTGCGGTAAAACTGAAAAAATCAGTGAGCTTTTTGCGGTTTTGGCAAAGAGAAACTCCCGCCGGCATAGCTTGCTGTGATATTTCCAGTTCTCGTCCCTGTGTGAGTGACCAAATTCCGACAAAAGAAAAAAAACAATCTTGAGCTTACTGACATATCCGTTTCATACACAGGAAATATCTCTTTAGTCTAGAAGAACGTCGAGAAGATTTGTAAAATTAAACACAGGCCAGACACAGATGGCAATGGATTAGTTATTGAGGCCTAAAGTTGTTACGGTTCTGCGTATTCATCTTCATGCGAGAACTGAATCACGCGATAAAGTGAAAGTGGTAGCGAGCGACGTGTAAAATCTTTCGTAAGTCTTGCAAAGTTGTGAAATGTTTTATAATAATGCTAGTTTCTAGACGACTTCGCCGGACGAAATGATCTGAAAATTAAATCACAGCGGAACTTCGAATACGGCAATAGTTAGAAACGAAAGAAAAGCCCAAAACTGTCCCATCAGCAGGATTTCATTTTATCTAAATCAGTTTTATCAGTTACATAGATCAGTTCATATAGATTAGAACAAACTGCTGAAGAATTCTCAGAGTATCTTATTATTTCGCGCCTAAGATTTTGAAGTTGGACGCTCGAAGTGTTACTCCAAATGACCTTGCAAATTGTGATTGTGGTCAGTTCAGAACTTAACTTATCATTACATGAAGCTAAAACACTACTGAGCAATAGAAATAAGTTTGCACGCGTTAACTAGATGACCATAATAGCGTAAACATTTTAGTAAGTGCTAAATATTTTTCTCCTCTACAGAAACGGCGGAATAAAATGTTGAAACAGCGGTCGATATATTAGGGCGCGGCCCAAATGATATTTGTATGAAGCACATGGCGGATTTGTAAAGATGTTTCCAGTAATGTTTTTTCGAAGTATTAGGTAACAAAGAGCTAATAGCTCCATCAGATCTCGACTTTCAATGCGCGTTGTTTAAACTAATACAGAAAACAGATCTCTCGTATATGAGGTCGACATTTATATTCAAACAGCGAGTAACAAAATTTTCCTCCCATTTGTATGATTTACCGCAAAAGAACGATAATGGATTTTCAAGAAATACATTTTAAGGCTAATTGTTTAACCTTGCATCATTTATGTAATTTAACCACTTCTAAAAAAAAACACAAGTAAATGGAGAATTAATTCGTCCATGTGATGACTCAATTGACGCTAGTGATTTGCTAACAATATTTTGCTTGAATTAATTTGGAGCTTGGTAGTATTTGATTCCGGCGATTACCAGATCCTTCTGTTCTCGAACACGATTTCTCTCTGTTTTGAGAAGACAGTAACAAGAATGTACCCACTCATTCTTAGTTGTGACCTCCTTGATCCAAATTCAAGAAAATACTGTAGCCGAGAATACTGAATTGCAACTAAATATCGCACGCTTCGGAGTTTGGAGGAGTGTGCTAAATCTTTTAAACTTACACAAATTTGATTTGCATTTGTTCAAAATGACTTAAACTTATTTGTACCTGTCTTAGAAGATCAGAAGTATTTGCTTTAGCTTTGAAACGAATTTGTTTCTCCACAACACTTACGTCTTTCTGCGGACAGGCGAAGCCAACACGCGGTTGTGAAACAAAACGTTCACCGCTCGAACCAAAACCTCGCTACGTAATCTGCATTCAATAGCTGTTTTTTACATCTTGAACATCCCGCAGTTCATATCACTGTTACCCTTTCGCCCTCGTAGCGATTTTCCTTTTGTTATTTAAATCATGAAGCTGTGTTTTATGCGCTCCTGGTTCTTCCAGCTGCGTTGCATTGGCTCATGAAAGCGGCAAACAATAAGTGAACGTGTATTTCTTTTAGTTCTGATGTGGTTACCCAGTGAACAAATATGTTCTTCCCATAGGAAAATTTCTAAATTAGCACTTTTGGATGCAAACAACATACTATGCTAAAGTTACTGCGACGAGACGTCTCTCCACTGAAGGACACCATTAAAATTTGTTACCGGTATTAAACCACATGATCTCAAGTTGAATTAGGTCAACGGCATTTGCAAGTCAAGAGATGTTTTTAATTCACAAATGAAATACTTAGTTCTCTTCTCACTGCGTTTCGAAAGTCCATTTTAGAGCAAACTACCGCATGTTGAGTTCTCTCAGCAACTAACATTGAAGTGTTATTAAACTTCAGCCAAGTTTACTGCAAGCTCGTGAAAATACCGCAACCAGTCTAAACACAAAATGTTGTTTGTTTGCAATGCTAATTTTTGCTGTTAGAAATATTCACCTGATGTGAAACCAGTCAAAGGCCACCTTTTTAGTGTGAAAATCACTTTCAAATTGACTGTATTGTTGTGGCTTTTGTTGTGGCTTTTCGCAACCAAGATTTTCGTTTGTTATCCGATGGCAAACTTCATATACAAATATCTACAAGGTAATCTCTTTACCCGGGCGTTACACTATAAAGAAGCTTGCAACTGAATGCACACGTGGGTTAATCTAAAAATGACTTATCAAATTAATCAACATTCAATCAAATACCCGTGTTAAGTTTCGAAGTTAACCGTACCCTCTAAACAAGAAACGATCTGAAAGAAGCGATCAAATTTTTTGTCAGCGAATTCCGAGAGTAGCGCTAGCGAACTCAAAGTCAACTTGGCTTATTGTGACGTATGAGAAACAAAGGCAATAACAAATACGAGGCGGAGTGTATCAAAATTACAGTCGAACTTCTACAACGGCCACTTTTTGTCATCCCGGTGGACGGTCCATACATTCACTCTTATTTTAACCTCTCTACAACGGCCACACCTCTCGACAACGCCAACAATTACTAAAACTTGTCACCACTGCCAAAATAACCTCTCGACAAATTCCAGTTAATCAACGACTGACGAAACAGGTGTCATTTTACACCCCTACCTCCACATAACATATATAACGGCCACCTCTCCACAGCGGCCACTCTCCTCTTTCCCCTTTCGGAGCCCAAAGTTTTATTATTAGTAATTCTCTTTACCAACTAAAATACAGTTCGTTAAAGACAGTAATGTGGATTCCATAGCATATCAAGACAATTTTTCTACATCAAGTTGTTGTTTTTCTTTCTTTTCCAGTCGACTCTTATCAGCTTAATAATCTTTAGTAATGTTATTATTAGAAGCTAAATGAGACATTTATTTTTTTTCTGACCCCAACAAAGCGACCTAAAAGTTAGAAAGTCGCTGATTATCGTATTAAAACCAATTGATCAGACTTGTCATGGCATTTCTGCCAAAGCTCATTAAAAACAAAGCGATAACAAGATGAAAATTCAAATCAAAATAGCTAGAAGTTCTTTTCAACACTCCAATAACACACCTATTTAATCTTCTTGCTATTGGTTAATTCTGCCCAGAGTGCAGTCTGTCTAGAGGTTGATCAGATGATTAAAAATTCAAGCGTTTTAAACTTGGAACTCAGTGGGGTTGTGTTGTTTTTAAAATATTTAAATCAACACCAGTGCTAAATACTAACTTCAGTAATTAGATTTTCAGTTATTATTTCTTCATTAGTAATGACCTGAAGTGGTTTTTGGTGGAGTAGTCTTGTTTTGTAATTCTAAAAAACTACTGGAAGCTTTAGCAGGTTATTAAGTTAAGGTAAAGTCTGCATAAGAGCCAAGTGGCTCATCAGGCCGGAGCCTGTCCTGGTTTCTGTAGCATGAAGTGACTAGGAGTATTCCTACTCCCCCCTGGATGGGATGCTAGTCCATCGCAGGGTTATCCCCAGTATTAAATTCGCTGGTAGCCATTTATACACCTGGGTGGAGAGGGGCTCTATGAGAGTAAAGTGTCTTGCCCAAGAACACGAGAGAATGTTCGATCCGGAGTCGAGTGAACTAACCATGAGGCCACCGCGCCTCCAAAAGGTAAAGTTGAATTTAAATAAAATTGCTGTTGAATTTCTTTTAAATCAAAGACTGACTTCTGATTCTATCAATCGACAGTAACAGCTAAGTCATCTCTCGTCATTGCCTTGTCATGTCTGTGTCTCCTTCTTGACTGAAATGCGGAACACTGCTATTTCAGAAGATTGTGGAAACCGATATACGATTTAGAAAGTAGATAAGCGTCTTCCGGGGTGTTGAGGTAAGGCTTAATGTTGACGTACTGTCTGATCATGACAGACAAGGGTGGAACCTTTAATTTAGTCTTTCACTATTTAAAATATACACTAGGTATCGTGAACCGGAACAGGGTTGTAACAATATTCCAGCTGGGCGTATTGATTTGGACGTTTCCAGATTTAGCTCTTCCCTTCGATAATCTGAAATAATCCTTGTGAGAAGTTTTAGAAAATAGACTTTGAACCCGAGTTTCCTATCAGCTGTTTGATTGGCGAAAGTTGTAGCCTTCAAGCTTCATGAAAGCCACGGAGCAGAAGATTTGATCTCTCTCTAACGCAGTTTTTTTTTCTTCACACGGAGTTCATTGGGTTATTTTGGTCTGTAGACGCGCGCGTGATATTGACAGACCTCGGTAATGATTGACGTTTCTTTCCATCGTAGCCAATCAGATTGCGACTTTGCCAACAGTCCGTTGTTGGTTGTGCTAAATATAGACGCGAACTTTGCAACTTCTGTTTCAGTCTTCGCACATTCCACGCATGGTTTTAATAATTCAGACACTGAAACAGAAAACGCTTCAGCACATAGTCACGTATAAGTCGCTTCACGATTGGTAATGTCACTTAAACCGAAGAGGAAATGATCAAAATCTAATTTCTTCCTTCTAATTCCAATACATTGACAAGCAGGAGGTAATAAGAATATAGAAACTTATCTTGACTCACCGCAAAGTTATTTCAGTCTAAACAAATAGTAAACGAATTCAGACTCAAACGCAGACCATTTTTGAACGTGCAAGCAGATTCCATCCGCGCTAAGTTATTTATATAACATGAACAAAAACAAAAACAAAATTGTAAATTATGCTTTTCATTTATACAAATCCTTGTGTCACCTCAATATTTTCACTTTTGCCTCGAAAATTATGTTAGAAACATCGAAATGTTTTAATATTTATACTGAAGTTTTTTAAAAAATTAATTAATTTTATACTGCTAGGGTAAAATAAGACAAAAATTGATGTCCCTCGAAATTTGACTCATACCTCTCAAGATCATCTTAACTACAAGTGTTCCTTTAGGTTAATCATTTGTTTAAGTAGTTATTTTGAGGTTTCTCTCTAATTGAAAGTGATTTTAAACATCACGAGAAAATACGGTAGTTAATGTATCAGAAAAAAAGAAAGTCTGAAAAGTGAAAACTTGATATCGAAGTTTCAGTTCAGCAACTGGGAGTTTCTAATTCTATCTGCTTTTACTTGCAAGTTAGTTAAAATGCAGGATTCGTTCATGCAATTATCCGTTATCAAAAATAGATACCTTTTCACTCCATGTGCAAAACGGATCGAACCAACACGCTGGAAGTATCTGAAGAAGTCATTCACAAATTTACAGATTTTACCAAAGACGCTGCTACCTCTAATGCTATCAACCAACCTTCTAAAAACCTCGAAATAGTTTCAATTTTTTTACATAGTTCTTGTTCTAGAAATCTCGGACAAGACAATGGGGTACGCCTCTTATGCTTAAAATTGATTACCAGATTGATTACCGAAGATTACAATCCTCAATTGGCCATTACGGGCTGTCAAAACGGCGCGTTCAAACACAGTTGATTTTCACAAATGACTTCACAATTTTCTTTCTTTTGTAAATGACATCCTTTACAATGAAACTTTGAATTTCCTAGAGGTTGCGGCAACACTGCGCAGCAAAAGGAACAATTAAAAGGAGATCAATTGAATGTCAAGTTCATTTAGCGCTCGTTAAACAACGTCAACATACAGTGTGGTTTACAATAAAATTTCAATAATGTTTATTTTTTTAGCGGCACTTTTGCGATTTTTTTTCCGTAAAACGGTAGACCATTCCTTCCCTAACATGGTGAGCTTTCTAAAATGAGCTGTGACAAATTGTAAAAGTTAATTTTAAGTTAATGCAGCTCAGTTGCATACTGGAAGCGTGCGAGTGTCAGATATTTCCGCCGGCATTTTTCTGTTCCTTTCTTTTTTCGTGTTTTGCATTGCCTGAGGGCCTGCTAAGATCAGTCCCCATTGGTTTTCGTGTCCTAATTAGTCCGAGACTAAACATTTGATGTGCGTATAACAATTTGACGTTAATATGACACATGCATAGAGTATCCGTCTTTGCTTTCGAGATTCATCATGGCAAAGTTACAAACATAATGAACTGAGCCTTATTTTTTTTCTGCTGACCTCTTGTGCAAAGAACTGGAAAATTTATTCGTGCTAAAGATTAAATCCTGCCAAAAATATAATATAACAAAGCAACAAAACAAACCGCAAAAGAATAATAGCCATTTACAGTTGATTAAGTAAACAAACTGAATTATGAAGTGTACCCCAAACTTCCTTAATTTACACGCTGATAAACAGCTGAGTTTGAAAAGGACATGTAAACTCACGCTTAATGGCAAAAACTAAACGAAACAGCGCGTCTTTCTCAAGTTTACATTCTTCTACACAGCCTTAACCTGGCCTGTAACACACTGATTATAGCTGTTTCTAATTCAAGAGCAAGTGTGACCCCAAGGCATTGATTTTAATCATGATTCTTTCTTAATGAGGGGGCCATTTTGCACCCACGCTTAAAATAGTTTCAACTATTTTCGTCGGACTGCGGAATGTTAGTGGTTCGCATTAACGAGACCGTAAGACCTTCAGCATGGAAATTGCCAACGAGCTAATGCTAACATACTGACATAAGGCGTGAGAAAATGACAATAAATCTTAAAGAATAACGTGACTTTGACGGGTGATCAAATTGTCGCATGACTCCAGCCTAAAGTCCACGATAACTCAGTTCAGCACTATTAGGTCCTAAGAGTGGTAACTTAGTTACAGTGAACGAAAACGCAATGTCAAAGTTTTCTCTTCTGAGCTCTCGAAATCGAACCTAGCTGAACCCTTTTCTGAAAGAGTTGATTATAAACTAAGCAAGTCAACTATGCGTAAAGTTCAATGTTACCTTTGATGGCGTCGAGTGCGCGTTGAGTCGAACAAAGTTTGCTGCGAAGGAATTTGGAAACAGTACCGCTCTCCAACTAATAACTGCAGCTCTATGGCAAAGCTTGCTGTTTTTCTACAATCTGGAATTCAACCAAGACGTCCTCTCTGGCAAACAGATACAATTATTGTTTAACTCACACAAACGGTGTCCCGTGGGTAGAAGTATTGCGAGCTGGAACCAGCTCACCACGACTCCTGAAACCAAAACACGGTGACCACAGAGCAAACCAAGCGTGGTGTGCTATTCATTCTTAAATGCTGATGAACCGGCCTCTTTAATCGGATTTCTTATCTTCTAACAAAAGACGATTAATAGCGGGCAAAATCGAGCATAAAGCACGCAGGTGTTCTGGTAAAACTAATCAATGAAGACTACTATCTTATCGCTGCTTGCCGTTAACACTGTCTTCTTTTGCTCTCAGCCAAGATTAAAGTTGAAATTTTAAGCTGAAGAATTAACTCTTTTTTGGTAATAAAGCTGTAAAGCCAGTTTACAAACAAACAGTCGCTAAAGTTGGTTGAATGGGATTTTGCACACGGAAGGGCTTTGTAAAGACTGGTTTCATTGTGGAGAGGCTTCAGATCAAACAGCTAAGTTAGGCCAATGCTGTAAACTGGGGAAAGCGCTTACATTTCGCTGGACATGATACCCCAAAAATAGACTATCTGGAATTCTCGCTGCAATATTCTCTCGCTAATGGACTCCTGCAGTTGTTATTGAGTCAGCGGTTTATGAACGGTGTTTCAGCCTTGAAGATCATGAGATTGCCTGGATATTTGTTTTTATTCACGACACCACCCTAGGAAATTTCAACCCTATTTATCCCAGTAGTAGGAATTTTCGTCTCAGTGATCACGCTTAGTTTAGTGCGTAGCTTATCAGCTTGATCAAACGAAATGGAATGTAACCCATAGATTCCTAGCTGAAGCTTACCTTGACGACAAATAGGTAAAGATCACAGACTGAATGGTACCATTACTCGGTCACTTAATTAAACCAATAAGTTGCCGTTTACTTTCGTTCAGTTCTCGCCGGACACACATTGGCGAGGGTGTTTGTTAGAACGGGTGCCGTGCACGAGTAACACGCACGCGCAAGCTGGCTTTGCTTCCGAAATTTTAGGAGGTCAGTTTAACAGTTTTTTCAGACAGCAGGGTTTCTCTTCAGATAGTGTCGTTTCGTCACGCTGCGATCAAGAGTGTTAACTCGCTATCGAAAACATAACCATTTCCGCTAAATGTGTTAAGCGGGCGCCACGCCTAAAGCTTCACAGAAAAGTGCAGTGATCCGAACTGAACCAGCAAATTAAACAGGCCGGATTATAGTTTTATGGGTAGGAAAAACAAACAGGAAGTCGTCTTTACTCCCCTGCACAATGTAATCGCTCCTGGAAGTGGGGCCCTGTGTGTGTCAGAGAGGATGCTGAGGATTTTCCATTGAGACTGTTTCCGGCGTGCAGTAGCTAAGTCACGGTTTGCACGGCTTGAAAAGTTTAGTTTAAATTTTTCACGTTCTTCGTTTGTAATCCGTGTTAATCTTCTCCATCCATAACCATCCTTGTTTCTTTATGGCTTTTTATTATCACTTTGTTTTATTTTCTTAGTAAACTACTATTTTCAGGTTTACTTCAATCAAGAGAATATGATATGAATGG
>Ga0126338_10003062_pt1 | contig 11654 bp, 12 predicted proteins | sample OrbCmetagenome_2_FD_92529 | JGI IMG/M metagenome (GOLD analysis project Ga0126338, IMG submission 92529) | Coral microbial communities from Petempiche,Puerto Morelos, Mexico - Orbicella C C metagenome | ecosystem: Host-associated > Invertebrates > Cnidaria > Coral | place: Petempiche,Puerto... | reverse complement strand
TTGAGCTATATTTAGAGCTTGGCTGAATAAATTATATCCCAACAGCAGTTCTGAAGGCCAAAATGATTGTGCTGTTCCACGCTATTTGCTTTATTTTCACGGAACTTTCTACGCCCGTTTGGCAGAAAGAGGTCAGACAGATAACATATCAAGTCGTTGAAGCCATGCGAGAAGCAGAGGAAACTTGAATGGGCTCGATTGAGGCCCTTGTTCAAGAATATTTCATGTTACGAGCGATCGAACGCTGCGATCGAATCTTGCTATTTTCTCGTTTCCTCCCGCTCGCTTCACTTCGGCAGCTTCTGTGGTGAAAAAATAACTTACAGCACGTTGACTGAGCATATTTTTTCGGTAAATTCTGTTCTGGTTCGTCATTTTCGGCCCAAAGAAAAAAATCTTGAGTTGTCCTCCATGTTTTTCAGTACTGCTCGGCCAAGGGTCTGGGGAATATTTGGTTCCAGTCTTTCTGAGAAAAATGTCACGCAACTCGCAAAACTTTTACTTCGAACGAAGGTTAGTCGCCGCCTTTTTCGCTAACGCTCCCTGCCAAAAAGGAACCACTCGTGCCAATTATAACCGTTCCAAGAGCATATTTCTAAAAAATTCTTGTACTCTGGGTCAGCTTCTATTAACTCCATCGGCCGGCTTAGCTATGCTTTATGAAGATTTCCCTCCCTTTGGAAACACGGGAAACAACAACCCTCAAAATAACAGTCCAGATATTCAACGCAAATTACCATTGGCACAATTTGCTGCTTGAATTCGCAGAATGGCAGTTTTGGAATATTCTCTTGTACCTTACCCCACCCCATTTCCTTTTTTTCCTCAATTTTTATTGCGATGTTCTCCTTGAGATTCATCTCACGGAGCTCTGGAGGGAGGTTTTGAATGGCCTCGGAAAGTCCACAGCTTTCTCTCCGGCCCCGCATCAGCCACCCGCACTTGTTTGGTGCTTGAGACATCGCAGCTCGGGCGGTATAACAGCGGGCTCGCTTGTTTCCAATTGCCGTGGGGGCAGCCCCCCACCCCTAGTTGTAAGTAGTATATAAGGAGTCACACAAATACTGTTTCAAAGCGGGAGCTGAATTTCGCTTTTCGCAACCCCCAGGTTCAACCGGCCCAAGCTTGTGAGGGCCAGTCTTGATGGTGGTGGTTGCGAAACGGTGAAATAAGGCTCCCTCGGTGAAATAAGGCTCCCTCTGCAAAACGGTATTTGTGTGACTCCCTATATACTACAAGGTACAACTGCTGCATATATTTCCTTAAAACTGGATTCCTCCATTCAACTCCAGCAATTTGTTTGGATGTTCCACAACAAAGCATCTTGCTAAGCGACCCTAACTATTCGTGAAGAGTATTCACTTTTGTTCAGCTGGGCCATTTGACACGAGTCCTCGAGCAGAAATCAGCGAAACAGGTCCAACCACCGCAGCAAAGGCCACAGGACAATTTTTCTCCTTACAAGGTGTTGACGTGAGCATACTTGGCCATTGATCTACCAATGCTCTATTTGGCAATGTGCTGTTATCTTCTTCGATATCCACAGATGTCACAAGTGCTCTAAAATCCTCTAAGGCAACACGCTTTGTAGCTTGCTCTTCGGAGTCGCTGAGCTGGTTTGGGGAAGGTGTTGGGACTGGTAATGGAACAGCAGAACACTTCTTCGACTGGGCAATCTTCTGAATTGAGCTATTCACTTCGTGAAGATTCTTTAAGAGTTCCCTTCATTTCTTCAGTGCAAACAGACAATTTCTACAAATATACGTGGAATTGATTTCAACTTTACACTCCAAAGACAACAATTCCTCTTGAAATTTAAAAGAATTGCCCCTTAGACCATCAACAAGATTTTTATCCGTATTTTTTATGATGGCTAAGCCACAGAGAACACATAAACTCATTGTCAAAATCTCACATCATATTGTGGTTGCGAACGAAAGTGAAAGATTCTTTAGAGAAGACTCCAATTGCAAAGCCCGCGAAAATGAAAGCCAATCAAATCTCACTATTTCAGTGATGTAATGATGTAAGGGAAATAACCAATCACATCATTTTCCACACATTCCAGAAAAAGTCACATGGTCTTTGAACATGATAATCAACAGTAAATCAGAGACGCTCCTTCCCGATTCTTTTTGGAGGGGAGGGGCGGCTGTACACAGGCTATGCACACCCATGGCAAACCGTAACACTTCCCCTAATATGGCTGCTGAGATCAACATTGGACAAACGTCATAAAAGACAACCATGGAGTTGTTAACACAACTGATGCATTTAGTATGGGCTGTTTCAATCTATTTTAGGTTTTTGACAGAGTAAACGATGCATTATCATTCAAGTCCAATCAATACATTAAATTTATCAGGTGAAAATCATGGAAAATGCACCAAAAATGGTTCAATTTTGCAAAAATTTTCTGGGGGGCATACCCCCACACCCCCTAGCAAAATAGGCCCTTTGGCCCCATATCATTGCTACTGGACGAGCACCCACAGAATCCTAGCTAAAACCTTGATTCACTGCATGCCAAGAATGAATTTTGTTAAAAGGGGAAGGAATTAATAAAATTGTTATTTCCCTAGACATCGAACAAGAAATACAATGCAACCCCATCAGTTGGGCAATAGCCGCTTACAAAAGGTGTCTGATACTTGGTTATGTTTCCTCTGAGTATAATTTTGACAGTAAGGCAAAACAACAGTGTGAAATATATAAACATATTTGTTTAAAGCCTGTTCCAGGCAATCAGATTGTGGCGAGTGAAGATTAAGATTGCGACAGTAGAATATCCAGCCCCTGAAAAAAAATAAATTTGTGCAGGGGACTTGACCCCGAAAAAAAAAATCCTGCAGAGCCAGTGGACATGAAAAGAAATTCCTGCAAACTGAAAAAGTCCCACCCCCATCACTTTTCTAATGGTCCATCCCTAACTCGTTCTTCTTGGTTGCATTCAGAAGTCTTTCGCGATAGTGTAGGAGCCAGGCCACAACTTTCTTTAGGTGGGTCCAGGTAGAGCGTTTCTAGAAATATTAACAGTGGACAGCTTTGCTTCCCTAGTGAGGACATGCACACTTTAACCTCCATCTTCACCTCAGGATCTCCCTCAGGATCTCCCTACCTTGCACAGCAAGACCTGTTTTACTTCTACCAGATCTGTTCTGCTTGTCCTTCCATTCATTCTTGGGCTTTGTGTCTTCAGTGATCTTTCCGAATACGGAATTGGCAGTTGCTCTTGCTTCATTGCCCACAAATTCAGCAAGGTCACTGAACGTAACAGACCTCAATTTTCATAACATGATGGACTAAACAGCGCCACTTTTTTGTAAATTAATTATATTGAGTTTTTTTATGGTGTCAGGCTGCTCAAGCTTGGTCAGGTATTTGCTGCATTCCATAGTGTTTTTGCATCTCATGAGGAAAATGGAAAACCTGTCCAGAGAGCCGCTGTCCTCGGCTCTCACTTCAGGCCAGTTTAACGCCTTGGTTTAGTAGGCAGTCCCAATGCGGTAATCGTCACCAAATTTCTTTTTCATCAACCGTGTGGCTTCCTGATAGCCTCTTTCAGGTGGAAGGTAATGGCACAATCAAACTAGTTCCTGCACATCACCACTTGTAAACTGCTTAAGGTAGTACAGCCTCTCACTACTAATGGAGGTTTTGGACTCAATGATGTTTTCAAAGGCTCTAACAAAGAGACCATACTCCATAGGATCACCATTGAAGATAGGAACCTGTTGCTGGGTAAGATTGCTTTTCTTCTGTTGCCTGACAAACATTTCCATGATTTTGTGCTGCTGTTGTTGTAGTGCATTTTGGTGGTGGTGCAGCCCTAGCATTACATGAAAAGCCCTCTCACTTGGTGATGATGACGCACCAGAATGTTCAGACTCATCAGCGCATTCTTTCCTGTTAGTTACTAATGAACGCTGATGCCATTCTACTGCTTCGGGATTTAAGGTAGAACAACCAACAGCGATTGTTAATAGACCCTTTGCTCGAACTGGCTTTGTTTCAAGTCCGATAATCGGTGCTTCAACTTTCCTCTCATCCTCCCTGGATTCCAAGCTCATTGGATTCAGCACAAACAAACATGGTGCAGTTTCCGTAATTGAAGATAAAACTTGTTCTTTAGCCTTAGACTTGGCGAGTTCAGTTTCCAGTGTCAAACATTCCTGTTCTTGCTGCAAACATAACTTTTGTTCCTCTAATGACCGCTGTTTCTCTAGTACAGCCGCCTCTGCTTCCAGCTCTGTGTTACGCACTGCTTCCTTTGCTCTTACAAATGCTAAGGATGATGTACCACTCCTGTTTGAACCACTGACTCGAATATCATGATTTCTTGACGAAGTCTTAGATGTGGCCCGAGAACCGATCTGACTCGTTGAATCTTCAGGATTGATCTAAGAGCTCAACCTGAGAAGCTCCTCTGATCTGATCTCTTGAACTCTTTGATAAAAGTGGTTGGCACATTAAGACTCTAAATTTAACTGCTCTTGACATCTCGCTATGCTAATTTCATCGTGAAGATTCAACAAATACGCCAGATGAGCTTCTTTAAATGTTTCAACAGCAGCCAGAAAGCCAGGCAACTTTTCCTTTACAAGCTGAATGTTTTCCTTGTTTGACAACAGTGCATCGATTTCATTTCTCCTAGCGCTAACTGTGGAAAGATGGCCCAATCTTTCATTCTTGGGTTGGCGAAGTTTTTCGAAGAAAACGCCTTCTTGATCCAGTTGTTTACTTGGCATCCTATGGCAACCCCCATTAAGATCGCCAGAATCTCTGGCTTCATCACTTCCAGCATCCATTGTGTCCTCATACAAACTCTACAATTTCAAACTATGTTACTGCCAAAAGACAAATCCTTCCTCTGCCACATACAGCAACTGATTTCAAACACCTAAACGAGAAGTGCTTTGAACTAAGAAACAACAAAAAATACTAATGATGGATTTGATTTCCACCTTGCTTGTTCTCTTTTGCCTATTTTGGATAAATTATGTGCCTCCTGCAGACAATACATGTCCAGCTTTTTTGCCGAAGCCAATGAAAGACATCTTTCCTTTTCTTTTCATCTGCTAAACCTATGTTGAAGGAAAGGGGCCTTCTGTAAATACTTAAATTTCGCCTCCTTTTGTTGCTGAAAGGGTAACTCCCTTTTCTTCTTGAGTAAGCAGCCTCTAAGTTTGGAAAGCTCTGGTGGCAGATCAACCATAACTCCATAACCTGACCCCTTTGGGAACTTCTTGGCTAGATTGAGAATACAATTCCATTGTTGTAGGTCAACAAATGTGACAATTATCAACTCCTTGGTCGCATAGCAGCTTCCTCCAATTCTGTGTCAGGCTGCGATATCGATATTTTTCACTTCACTAGGATCTATCTTGAGTGTAGTGTTGAAGAATTCATGAACTTTTTCCTTGTAAGATCAGAAATTTCTCCAACTTATTTCTCCAGTAATACCATGGACGAAGAGATTCCATTTCCTTCCCCACAGATTGAGGGCAAGAATGTAGTCACAAGTGGCCTTGTTGTTCTTTTCAGCCTCTTCTATTATTCCGGGTATCGTACTTTTTTTCGTCTCCAACTGCTCATTTTTGAAGTGTAACACCACCTTCTCCAATTCCACAATTCGGTCGCTTGTTTCCTTGAGTTTCTCATGAAACTGGAAGAATTCTGTGGCTATATTCGCATGAAGAGTTGCAAAACATTTGAAGATGTCCTTTACATCTTTGACCTTGTTGAGTTCTTCAAGCCACAGGCATCCCAAGCTCATGTCTTGAGAAAGGCAAAAAATAAATATTTGTTCATGAAAGCGTCACATGCACGTTGTGTGAGTCATGGATGGAAAGAACCCTCTGGCTGATGAGTCTGAACTGACATGGTGTTAGGTTATGTGAGGAACCATTGAGATTGTAAGAGATTGTATGGGGAATGAAATACGGTCGATTTAGAATGCTAAATATTACGAAAAATGAACATTTTTCACATAAGATTAATAAAACTTACTCATTTCTTGTGTCTATTGTGATTTTTGGCAATGTCTGCTATTTTGGGCTTTCTTTGCCATCACAGTTTATCCCTTTCATAAGACGAAGTCAAGGCTACACACTTCAATTTCGACTGTTGTCCAAATGGAGGTGGTTTGTGCCCAGAAAATCCATCTGATCTGCAATTTTTTCAAAGTTTAAAATGTAAGGTCATTGCACCCTGGCAATTACCTGATTGCCAAAAATCTCCTCGCATTACGCTGAAAACGAGCATTTTCTAGCAGCATTTCCAAGTCCGTGTCACCCAACACCTTGTGATATCTATTCTGGACATGGCCGCGGAAAAGGATTGGGTCCAAGGTCAATTTCAACTCTATTAAGGGTGTCAATTTATATACAGTATTTACCCCCATCCCATAAATTGACCATACCACTCTTTGTAGACTTAAAATTGACCTTCGACCCAAGCCTCTTCCGTGGCTGCGTCCAGAATAGACATCACAAGGTGTTGTGTGGAGACACGGACTTGGAAATGCTGCTAGAAAATGCTTGCATAACCTAACACTGTGTCAGTTCAGACTCTCCAGGGTTCTTTCCACCCGTGACTCACACAGCGCATGCGTGCTGCTTTCATGAATAAATATTTATTTTTCGCCTTTCTTGAGACTTGAGACCGCTGTGTTCGAGCCTACACTTGCCTGAAGGTGTTTCTGTCATTTTCGTTGAAAAGCAACCAATTTTCTTTCGGTCCCTCTACCTGACCAAAATGCTTTTACAATGTTTTTCTCAAATTATGTGGTGAAATACGTATGGTCCAGCCAGAACTAAGAGGGGCTCTAAAATCTACATCTATCCACCATCGTTGACCGCTGACCTCCCCCTGCAACGTTGTTTATTAATATCCTTTTCACTACCACACATGAAGTTCTGGGACAAAAGGTGTTGCAAATCACACCAAAGTATGGAAAATAATATCACCACTGTTTTTACAGGTATGTGAAGGACAAAGTTAATAAAGTTTTGCTTTACTTCCATATCATGGACATTTCTTGCCTTTGATTAATGCCAAGGCTCACAAAGAGTAGGTTTGATTTCCGCTGCTCTGGTCTGGTCGCATTCCTCACCAAGAAGAGTGAGAGTAGTGCAGGCTTTTTTCCTGAACAGTGGTTGGTATAGTAATCAAACCCACACTATGAGAAACTCAACTTTGGCCATTGATCTGTACAATAGCTGTTTACCAGCAATCAAGAGCCTTCTGGTGGAAAGCACAGGAAGATGTTTTCTACTTTGTAGAAGGAAACCTGCATTAGGGGTCATTCTCAAAAACAAGAGTCGCCACTCTGGGTAGACAACCGGACATATTTGAGCCATTGTGTCATAATCTGTGGAAGAATCCGCATTGAGAGTTAGGCTGGAAGAGAAATGACACTGTTCAATGTGAGACTTAAGGATACCCACTTTGAGTTTCTGCCCATGTTTTCATTATTGATCTCAAGATTGCATTGATACTTCTTGCCTTTGCACTATGTTGTCACCAGCAGAGCACATTGGCCTTCAGGAAGAGTTTTGAAATTATGCCCAGATGAAATGGACCACTTATATCTTGGTTTCAAAAACATTTTAAGACCTGTTTCAGAATGTCTATCTCTGGAATCTCAATATGAGCAAAAGGCTAATTGTAGAGTTTTTTAACCTTGGTTTTTTAACTATGGTAAAGATAGAGTATGATGAGTTAAGTGTATGTAAAGTGAAATAGAAATGGGTTACTGAGCACTTTGTATATACAGTTGTCCAGGGACTTATCCATACTTGTGAACTGCCATGTGGTACTGTGGGGGTGTAAGGGGGGGGGGGGGTAGAGCACTTGTTTGTATTTGGTCATTCTAACTTTATGTTGTAATATGTGTTACTTGTATTCAGGATGGAAGAGTTGTGAAAGTGTTCCCAAACTTGTGGATGAGTACTTAGCTGGCAAGTTAAAAGTAGATGAATTTATTACTCACTCATTTCCACTGGACAAAATCAATGAAGCTTTTGAGCTAATGCATGCAGGAAAAAGGTTGGTAAACAAATTTTGTGTCAAGTTGCTTTCTTTTTTTTTTATCTTGAAATTAGATCATCTTTTCATATGTATACATCGCAAAATAATCTTATAGCCAAAAGCCAGTCGGGAATGCGAAAAATTAAATGTATTCCTTCGTGTACAGGTCTTTTTGGACCTTTTAATGTCAATGTTATTCTTTTTGTTTTATTTTATGTAAGTACATTTAATTTTTCTCTTGGTTTATGCTACACACACGTTTTTCAAATGCTATCAAACAATCAAACATATCTAGAATGTAAATCAGATGGTTTTTTATATCAGCATACAAAATCAAACTCCAAAATGCAAATTTCAACAGTCTAATCTGACAGAAACTGTGAAAACTGTCGAACCATATGAGCGGTTTGTTGGTCCTCTGGGATCTGTGGCAACACCCTTTGCTTAAATTCTTAATGACTCATCTTTGTGATATCAAAAGCCTGTCAGTAAATGTCAGGGGACTAAACAAATTGCTAAAACGTCACACCATGTTTAGGTGGCTGCATCATCAAAACAGCTCCTTTATCTTCTTGCAAGAAACTTACAGTTCAAAAGAATGCAAAAACGCCTGGCGAGCAGAATGGGGTGACGATATTGTCTTTAATCACGGTAAAAATCATAGCAAAGGGACCATGATTCTCTTTCATCCAAAATTAAATTTCAAGATTGAAAAACAAATTACCAACAAAAACAGTAGATACATAATTTTAGACTGGATTTTTTCAGATACATGACTTGTACTTGTAAACATTTACACACCAAATGATGTCCATCAACAAGTCTTCTTTTTTAAAGAACTACAACATCAACTTAAAGACTATGCAGAAGAAATAATAATCATAGATGGGGACTTTAATTGTACATTGACTGACATAGATAAGAAGGGTGGCAATCCTTTCTCCCGGAAAATACCATTAATTCAAGAAATTAATAAATGATGTAATACCGGTATGTATGAACTAACTGACATCTGGAGGTAATGAAACCCAAAAGAAGAGAAGTTTACATGGCAAAATAAGTCTTTAAATTACAATGTCATCTTGGTTATTTTCTTATTTCCAGACAGCTAATGAACCTGACCAACAAATGCACAATCACTTTCGCTCCTGAAACGGACCACTCTGCTATTTTTATTCACTTTAAAAGTGAAGAACTCAAACAAAGAAAGGTCCAGGTTTTTGGAAATTTAATCAGTCACTCCTTCATGATGAAAATTACGTGTCATTGTTGCATGTAGAACTCAAAAATTTCAAGCAAAAGTGCATTGATGTCGAAGATTTAAATCTGTAATGGGATCTGATTAAAATGGAGATTAGAGGTTTTACTGTGAAATATTCCAAAAACAAATCTAGAGAAAGAAAATCCACTGAAACTATTCTGCAGAACCGCATTAATGATCTGTTTAAAAGAGCTGAAGCAGAACCAAATAACAAATATATAATTTGTGAAATTCAAAACAGCAGACTACGCCTAAAGAGGATTATGCAATACAAGACAAAAGGTGCAATTCTAAGAAATAAGGTGAGGTGGTATGAAGACGGCGAACGCAACATCCGTTACTTCTATAGCCTTGAGAAAAGAAATTATGAAAAAAAGGCAATTGAAAAATTAAAATGCTGAAACAGCACCATCACAAACAATCGATTCGAGATTCTGCGAGAGCAAATGGAATATTATAAAGCTCTTTACACTTCGGCCACACATCCTGAAAATTCAAACGATGCAGGCTCCGCTTTCTTCGAAAACATTACCCCTCTAGAGAATATGGATCAGCAAATGTGTCAAGGGAAGGTCTCCACTGAAGAATGCCTAAAAGCCTAAATGATTTCCAAAACGAAAAATCGCCGGGAACAGATGGATTACCTGCAGAGTTTTATAAATTTTTTTGGAAAGAACTGCATCTTGACAGGATAAAAAGTTTTAACTTTCCTTTTGATACAGGAACTTTGTCAATTTCTTAAAGAATAGGGATTATTACATCATCCCGAAACCAAATAAAGACACCACATTACTGAAGAATCTGAGACCAATCTCTCTTCTTAATGGTGACTATAAAATACTGACAAAAACAATTGTGAAGAGATTAGAAAAAGTTATTCCAAAAATTATTAACCCTGACCAAACCGGTTACGTTAAAGGCTGTTATATCGGTTAAAACGTTCGTTTAATTTTGGACATTATGTCATATACAGATGAGAAAAATGTCCTGGGAGTTGCTCTTTTTATTGATTTTCGAAAAGCTTTTGACACCATTGAATGGGATTTGCTTATCGACACCCTTAACAAGTTTAATTTTGGACCTCACATTATAAACTGGGTGAAAATCTTTTACAATGTTACCAGCTGTGTTTTAAACAATGGCCATGCGTCAGAATTCGTTGCTTTAGAGAGGGATGTCAGACAAGGTTGCCCTCTGTCCAGATTGCTTTTTGTGATAGGTATCGAAGTTCTTGCCAATGCAATTAGAAACAAGAATATGATAAAGGGATTTAAAGTAGGTGAGAAAGAAATCAAAGCGTCTTATATGCTGACGACACGAAGGTTTTCGTGCGAGACCTGGATTCTATACCAGAACTACTGGTACTTCTAAATAACTTTAAAAATCTCTCTGGCTTAGAAATTAATGCTACAAAAACAGAAGGGATTTGGCTCGGTAGTTGGAAAAACAACCTTGAAACTCCGTTTGGTTTTCGCTGGCCACGAGACCCGACACAATTCATACAATTCACGCAAAGCAACTGAGTTAAATTTTATAGAGAAAATCCGGAACCTAGAAAAGACTTTAAATAGGTGGAAGAGAAGAAACCTTACATTTCGTGGTAAGATAAACGTCGTTAAAACGTTAGGTCTTTCAAAATTAATTTACAATACATCTGTACTCATTATCCCTGAACAACTAATTAAAGAAATTAACTCAATAATTTTTAATTTTATTTGGGATGAGAAGCCCTCTAAAATCAAGAAATCAACTACTATTGGTGAGAGAAAACATGGAGGACTTAAAATGACTGACTTTAATATCTTGAATAAAACCTTAAAAGTCGCATGGATACCACGCATAAAATCCGAAAACGTAGCATCCTGGAAAATTATCGCTAACGCAGCCCTAGAGAGATATGGTGGATTACACTTCTTGACAAATTGTAACTATGACATTAACACACTACAGGTCGGCAATTTACCACCTTTTTATGGTGACGTACTAAAAGAATGGCAAATGACTAAAGATTCTATAAGAAGTGTGACTCCCTCACTTATGAAGAGGTAATTTGGAAAAGTTGGTTTGACCGTAGTTTCTCGGTTATAAGGCGCACGGTTTTTTCGAGGAAAATCTGTTTTTTCTTGGGAAGTTTTTGCCAAAATTGGGGTACGCCTTATAGCCGAATATTTTCACGCAAAAAAATCTAACGGCAGCAATTTTACTGGAACTTACAGTTAAAACTAGACAAATAAAAGACACTAAACATTGGTCATTGACTTTTTTAAGATTTGGTGGTTCTGAAAAGAACCGGGTGGCTCTGAAAAGAGCCGTTGTTTTTTGTTTTGAAATTTGTTGATGTCTAGTCTTCCTCCTTGCTATC
>Ga0126338_10003061_pt1 | contig 11663 bp, 5 predicted proteins | sample OrbCmetagenome_2_FD_92529 | JGI IMG/M metagenome (GOLD analysis project Ga0126338, IMG submission 92529) | Coral microbial communities from Petempiche,Puerto Morelos, Mexico - Orbicella C C metagenome | ecosystem: Host-associated > Invertebrates > Cnidaria > Coral | place: Petempiche,Puerto... | reverse complement strand
TACTCCATGTGAGAATTCAGTTGTAGCAGTAAAAATAGTTCAGATTCTTAATCGGAATTTTCCTGATATAAACGTACCTTTTGATTGATACGATCGAATGCGATATGAAAGCAAAATCCATTGCTGTGTTGTGCTTAATTGAATACAGTACAGTTATTAAGTTGCTGTTGGCATTCATTATCGCGTAACGTGTTGATTCGATTCGCTACCTTTCTTGGCACTATTTTTTTTTCTCACTAAATTATCCAAGGCCACTGAACAATAACTGCAGTTTATTATATCCTTGTTTAATTTAAAGCTCTGCAAGATGCGGATTTGCCAAAGAGATTAACGCAATTTTTTTTATGTGTTTCTCTATAGGAAATTTCTTTCAAGCAATTGTTTCGGGATTTTAGCAAACTGAATAATATCGCGTTTTATTAAAATTTCACAATTTAAAAAATTGAACCGTGGTGTTGAAAAACAAATATGAAAAATAAATGGTGTGTAAAGAAAGCAAAGGCTTGTAAAAATAAGTACAAGATTAACTCCAGGCCGTGCAAGATAAAACTGTCCACAAAGAGGCCAATAAGTCCTTAGGCAATGTCCATTATTAGTTGACCATCTCATAAGGCGCGAAAATCGCTTAAAAAGGCGATAATATGTCAAAAGCTGTTTAAAACGACGCCTAAAACTGTCGAGCTATGTAAAGACAAATTGAATGAGCCGGACGCTCCAGGCAGCTGTGTTTGTGAGAGCTACACTCTGATTGGTTGGCCAATGGGTCGTTTTGTGCGTTAGGAAATGTACATCTTTGTTTTGAGCATTGAGAGCTGTACACCTACGGAATGGTTACATGGTTCGTGAAATCAAATTTAACTCGCTGTTGCGGAACAAAGGAAGAAAACACTTATTAGCCAGACTGATAAGGATAAATCGACACAAATAATTTTATTCAACGAAAACCATTCGCAGCGTAGTTAATAACAACGGAGAACGAAGGTGGGTGGAACTTTGGTGATGTGTAAAAAACCTTTTTCATATATAAAATTGAGTCGGAAACCTTTAAGTCTGTTAACTTTAGGTCACTATTATGATAGCTATCTCGTTATTGCACAAAGCCTGATTCATGATTGCTTTATCGATTTTTTTCCCTCGGTGAGCCGAAAAGTTTAGTAGCAATGCGCCGCGAAAGCAAAATGCGAGTTGTAAAAGAAAAACGTGTTCAGCTCTTAAAGTTACAAGGAAGAGTAAAGGGCATGATGAATTTAAACGAAGGCAATGTATTTATCAGACGATATATGTTACATTTTATATCAGATTTTATTACGAATGAAGTCTCAGTCGTGTAATGACTTGTCTGTCTCTGATCAATTTTAAATTCATGGCAATTGAAAATTTAGATTTATTTCACATTTTGCTTGAAGCTTTTTTTTTGCCGTTTGATCTTCTTTCTAGTTGTAAGTTGCGATAGCAAATTTTCAACACCACTGACTCTTATAGACCACACTGTAAGGGAATACATCTAATATCTTCGACACAAATCGTCAATATAAACCAATATTGATGATAGATAAGGAAAGGGCAATTTGTATCTATGCAAACATCAATAGCGAAGTCTGCTGACGAGAACTTATGACTAAGGACTGTTTAAACAATTTAGTTCAGGCCCGGTTTCTCTATGTTATACAGATCAGTGACGGTCTGTATCAATTCTCAAAGACAAGGCTGATTTCTGTTGTTCAATCATTGTTTTAACGAAAGTAAAAAGAAAAATCCTCATTCAACTGTCTGACTTCATTTCTCACCGATTAATTTTTTTCTTACAAAAAAAGTGGGAAATGTATTTTTCTGATTATCAGGAACTCTTTTGTTCGAGTCCCATGTTATTTATTATTATTATTATTGTTTTTTTACTGAAGGCCGGAATCTGGTTCGCCGGTCCGGAGTTTTGCGCCGAAGATGATGAAAACAGGATATTTAATTTCATGTAAAATGGGTGAATCAATAACACTACACAAGAACGTTCTACCAACGGACGCTCGCCTATTTGTATTGTTATTTAAAAATATAAAGTCAGTGCATAACTTAGATTGAAACTGACGAGAAGGTGCGAGGAATTTTCTCTCTGGGGGAGAGGGAGTTGTTGCATTACGGGAAATCAGGAAATGCTTATTTTAACAGGTCTTTTGGAAGGTTACAGTTACAGTTACAGATTTCTCAGAGTATCAATTAAATCTGGAAATAGCGGCCTGTCATGTTAAAAAGTATTTGTGTAATATTGCAGCACGTACCCTTTATTCTTGATATAAACTAAAAGGAATGTAAGTGTTAGGATTGAAGGTTTTGCTCGTAGATATTTTTTGCCTCTAGGTTTGACATTTGGGGATTATTTTTGGTCTTAACTTTAACCCAAGAGAATACTTTGGAGGTCTCGGTTAGTCCGTTACAGCTTTAGTCCCGTTGAGTCTTGGTTAAACCCGAGGGAGTATTTTTGTATTGAATTATAACTTCATTTGCACCTCCCCCATACTTATAAAACCAAGAACTTTCCTGATAGTATAATATTAAAAGTAGATGCCAAGAAGGAGCCTTTTGTTTTAACCTGAGGCGAAATGTATCCTTTATTGGAAATTGCCCAATTAAGAGATCACTGCAGTGTCACGGAGGTCTCCGAATCAATTTTTTTTTTCTTAAATTATAAAAAAAATATATAAATTGCTTTTAAATTCTCTCTGGGAGAGTGTAATAAGTGAAGAAGCCTGCCATTCCCCAAGTACTTAATTGATCGATTGTGTTATAAAATGACTGCTATTGTGTTTGAAATTGACTTAACGAGACGGCATTCAAGACAGTACAGAGCCTTTCAAACTCTTCAAAATTTCAACAAACGAAAGTAAATCTTCTTCTCTTTTTTTTTTTTTTTTTTGCCTACTTTCGCATATTTCACGTTCCGAGGACCCTCCGAGCCGTTGCACATCATCGTGTCTGGGTTGCCTGTGACACGGCTATACGTTCTTCAAACTTTGCCTTTTTTAATATTAATATTATGAAACGTTACATGGCGCGACTTTCCATGAAATGATCGAGTGCGCTTTACATCATAAAAATCAAAACTAATCCTAAAAGGGGTAAATTGACAGTGATTGATAAATATTACAAGGCGTTTCCATGGTTTCTTATTTAACAGTGATTTTGGCCTTTTTGAGCCAAATTAAAGTAAAATGCACATTTGAAACGAAACTCGCGGATTGTCTCTCATGGGACAAGTAGAATGTAGATGACAGTTCAATTTTTGACTGAAGCCATTGGAAAGAGCTTCCGTAGCTCTTATTGACGACTTGGTTAGGTTTTATCAGCGCCATGCCGGACGAAAAACAAAACCTGGACTTTGCTTGCTGATTTCCTCGCCTTTTGTCCACCATTTTCTGTATTCCCAGCCTAGTATCAGTTGGCAAATAATTTTGTTCCTACAGTTATGGAAATAACTTCCAATCAGTCCGACACAGTGTAGGTACATGTAGTATCTAGGCTAAGGGAACAAGGATGGCTCAGTGATTGGAGCGCTCGCCCGATACCATATGTGGGTTGAGTTTGTTGTTGGTTCTCGCCTTGCTCCGAGCGTTTTTCTCTGGGTTCTACGGTTTTCCTCCCTCCACAAAAACCAACATCTCCAAATTCCAATTCAACCAGGACAGAGAACCCACATGAAAACCAGCTAAGGCTGATGTAGCTTTTTCTAGGTATAAAGATATTTTTACTTTCTTTCGTTCAGTAAGTTAACCTTTATATTTCAACTTAATTAGGTTTCTATTCGAATTCTCTTGGAATCGCCATACATGTGCTCAAGAATTATTTCTCTCGCATAGAAAGGGAGATCGCCTCTAGTCACAGGCTAGAAGTTTGTATTCTGAAAGACACAGTCCTGTTGTTAGAAAAAATTAAATAGACGTTCTGGCTTTATTCGATTCGAGGACAGTTTAAAAGCTTTCGGTTGCTTAGGACTACAGACCAAAATGAAAAAATGTGCATGGCAAATGTATATAAAAACTTAGGTGACAGAAAACTAAAAAAATAACGACAGACAATATATAAAATTAAAAAAGGTGTTGATGACCTAGCAAAATTGGAGACTCGTGGCTACTTTAAGAAACGGCCTTGAATCGGTATTAGCACAACAATTTGACGCAGTTTACTACCGCTAAAAAATAACTCAAGTTCATTAATCTGTTAAGATTCTAGCTGGCCTACAAGGCTTACTAACCGGGGTCACACCACTAGGGTGGTATTTGACAAATCATGTACATTTCAATATATGAAAACCTGCATTTTCGAACAGATCAGCCATGTATTTAGAAGACATCGCACTAGGGCATTCGATTCCCCGAGGCTGTAGGTGACTTAGTTCTGTCTTCATCAAGAAAAAAAAAAAATTTTCAACTTCTCCGTTCACCACGATGGCCGAGAAACAACGTTCATTACTCCACGTGTGCAGTAATTCCCTTTTCGTTACACCAAATTTATTTCGCAGATTCTATGTTTTACTCATAACCTGCGCGAAAGCGTGAGGAAAATGAAACGGAATTTTTGTGTGCCATTCTACTGTCTAACTCTGTAATTTTACGTTTTGTAGGTACAGATTAGGATTCTTCCATCGAGTACTTGTTTTATTATTTATGAATTCAAAATTATTTCAAATTGTGTAAACAACGAAACATAGCATTTTAATGGTGAGACTTTCGATCACATTGGATGGCCGACTCGAGTCCAAATGACAAAATGTATACGAATTTTGGAATAATACGAATAAAATCCGAATACGTTTTAGTCCTAATACGACTATGAAAGTGATTTTATTTGACATTCCCGGGATTGCAAAATACTAAACCGCGGCTTACGGTTAGGACTATGACTGATAGCAGCTATCCAGCTGCTTGTGCATATATTTTATCTTATTGTATGTTTGGTCAACCACTTATTTAGTGGGCTACAAATAATATTAAAAATTTAATAATAGCACAGACGCAGCTTTATCCTACCTTATACTTAATAAGTTTTTAGGACTCCCCCGACAAGCACCCACCAGGTCATGTTAACGTACATTTATTTAGTTTACTTGGTTGTGCTGTACTGAATTAGCTATTAATATCGTATAATAACTAGGCAAATATCCAGGGCTGTGAGACAATTAGTCAGTCATGTACATACATACATGGTAATGAATTGTCTACTTCAGGTCATATATGGTTTTCCCATCGTTTTACTAGACAAATATCGGATTTATTTACTCATGAGTGGTTGTCATTTATTGGCGGTCCAGTCAGTAACGATTCGTTGCCCTTCGAGTTAAAAATGTTACCAGTGATGACATTAACGTTTCTAGAGAAACGCATTTAAGTGATTTCCGTTATTTATAATTTAAGTAATTTGTTCAACCACAACTTTGTCTGAGGCCAGATATCGAGACAGTGTGTGTTATCACCAATATTGTGTTGTTTCAACGACATATGAACGAAACAAGGATTTTGTTAAAGGTCAGTTGGGGTAATTTATTTCCTCACATTTCTGCCTTCCTAGTTACAGGACGATTGCATAGCCTTCTCAATGCTATAATCTTCTTACACCACAAGAAGACTGAAAGCCATTTCTTTCGCCACATCGATTTAAAAGGTACACACTTTTTTTTTTTTTTCGGGCAGCAACTTGAATAACGGTCGATATACCCGGTTATTCAGAAAAACCTTCGTATAGCTTAATGTACGACGAACGATGTTTTTTCCAGGACCTAGCGAACGAGTCCTTTGAAACTGAAACGATCGTTATGTCCCAGCCAAGACTTAAGAAGTAATGTGCTCTATTTTAAAGATCCCTTTCTAAAAGTATATAGCTTTTTTCTTTTTTTTTTTTTTTAATTTAGTTCCTATTTATTTTCAATTTCGTGTGGATCGAAACCACAAAATGGATTTTCTCTTTTTTAACGTGCCCTCTCTAAAATTATTTAGCTTTTTTTTTTTTTTTTTTTTTTAATTTAAGTCCAATTTCAGTACAATTTCGTGCTCGTCGAAACAACGCAATGGCTTTCTTCGTTGAAGTTTCGTTGAGGTTGACTTAAGTCACTGATGTTGATGTTTTGTCGATTTGCGATTTGACCGAGCTAGAACAAATTTAAAATTCACATTTCACGCCGGAATCGATTAAAATTCCGTTAGAAGCTTGCGGTCATCCTCATCATCATTTAAATTTATTTGCCACGATAAAGAAGTGTATGACCTCCAAAAACCTCAAGCGCTTCTAACTTAGTATGATGAAATTCGCATCTTCCCTATCTAAGTCTTTATGAGAATGCCCTTTACTAGTTTCAAATATCTTTTTTGTTCCAGAGATACTCAAGTTTATAAAATATGTAAATTTACCAAGTGGAGACGTCATAAACCCAACGAAATTTTTGATCAAATTTGATGAAGAAAGATATCTCAGCCAATTTGTATCAGGAATGTTTAAATCTTTGCAGTAAGATTCTACTAGAGGTATTCCACAATATGAACCTGACAGTTTTGTTACCATGGCAACATACTGGGTTCCAAACCTCTACAATATTAAACGATTTTCCACCTTTGGCATTCCATTTGCCAAGGGCGCCTCATCTGCATGATACAGCAGGCATGTCAACGTAAGCTAAAAATATATAACTTTTTCACAGAGCGTTAGGGCAGCCATTTTATTATTTTTATTATTTTTTTTTTGTCAGTGTAAAAAGCAGACTCGATTTCCAGCCGCCGTTCGGGACTCAATCTGGAGAGCGGCGGATCTCGTGCCTATGTAAAACACAGCCTGCGGATTGGAGACTGCATGACCGGCGGTAAAATGCAGACTGAGGGCAAACTACCATTTCCATCATTGATAGCTAACCGTAAACAGGTTAACCGGAGCGTCATTCAGGCTAACCTGAGTGATATTCAGGCTAACCGGAGTGCAGATTTTCACTACGATTACCCTGAATACATGTAGCCCTGTTTATGGTTGGCACTCGATAATGGAAGTGTAACACGATATATATATACTTAAAAAGTCTATAGTCTGCAGACTGCATTTTACCCCCGGTCTACAGTCTGTAGTCCGCAGTCTGCGTTTTACGCTGACCGATCTGGCAGTGCCAAACGCTCGCGTTGCGTTACATTGTGACGGTTGTGACAGGAAATGAATTCGGTTACAAATACGAGATCCAATGTGACTTACCTCAGTTACCTTGGCATAGTTAATCTATTAGTGGTGTTAATTTCCCCTCTAGATGGGTTTAGATAGCCTGTGTACGTTACAGCCGCCCTCCTCAAGAGTGCTGCTGTAAACACAGGCTAGATTCAAAGCGATTTCAGCTTATTTCAAGCCATAAAACTCTTCAGTCGTATTCAGAAGCGTCAAGCCAAACCTTAACGACCTCCCAGCCCAATGGCTGCTCTTTCTGTGAAATGATTCCGCTGCCAAGTAACTTCTGCATTGTGTGGTATACAGGACTAAACTTTGCTTCTTGACATGCCATTGAATTTCTTAATTCGATGGGGTCTTACGTCTTTTCCCTCTTTTGGCAAATATTGGAGCCGGTATCAGAGTCACACAAGATGTTTCTGCTCGTATGCCAGCTTAGCAACCTAGCCTTCGCGCGAAACCAACCAAATTAGCGGGTATCTCTTACTGTAAACTAAGTTACGCTCATCATGCCTAAACGTACCTCGACCTCCGGGGTATTTGAACAACTTCGCTCTCTCAACGGCAAAATTCGTTTCTTTTGGCCCGTTTATCGAATTCCCACTTTCTTGAACATTTCTTGTTTTCGTAGACGTTTGATTTCTTGAGTGAGAAAAAATTATTGCACGTTGGTGACATAAATAAGTGGATTGAAGACCCCGCGACATACATGAAAGTAAATTGTATGATACTCAACGATCAATTGTCATGGAACTTTTTTGAAAAGGTTATACCCCTAGGCCCTATTGATATTTCAGACTCTCGTTATCGGCAACATTTTTTTTATTTCAATTCCTGGGAGAGTTGGAGATAGAGGAACTCTAATCAGGTTAGATAACGCCAATTTCTGGTACCCATCTGTGTACAGCCAAAATCTACTCCTCGTTTATCTACTGGGTCAACTTGTACTTGAGCAAAAGTGGCTTTTCTCACGGCATCTATATTCATTGTTCCTTTTTCCTTTAAATTAGGCAACAGGTTTTGTTAATTTACTGAAAATGTTTGCTTTATAAAGAATAAAATGAAGTCTTCTTTTAATTCACTGACCCTTCTTCCAGTGTCGAAAATAACATTTGAAATAACCGCCTCAGGCGCTCATTCGAGAACATACGAGAACCGTTGTTAGTCATTTATTGTATTAACTAATTCTTTCATTAAGTCGCATGATGAGTAACTTTTACAGTAAAAATTTGATATGATTATGCAAAAATGTTTTATTAATTTGTTTTGGAGTTAAAAATCTCAGCCGGAACCAATTGATTTAACGCAGGAGACAAGCGAACTTTTCTAATTTCAATAACTAAAACAAGGCGATAATTCCAAATGTTTTGAACATGTAATTAAAAAGGAGACAGAAAAGGGTCAACATGATAATGTAATCGTTAGCATTACGCACGGAATTTCAACCCAAAAAGGTTTCGAGTAATTTCTGACCATATGTGTAAAACAAAACAATAGGGGAGATGACCCAAAGATAACGCTGTCGAAAACAACTTACATGCAAAGCCATAAGCGCAACGCGAGTTATCACTGCAAGTGAAGAGCTCCAGTCAACGCAAATACCAGACTGAAAGTTTAAGTTTAATCCCACTAGGTACGTAATTTAGTGTCTTTGAAGCTACAATGTTTACTTAAGCTTTAAACTACACAACAAGTCAAATTAAGAAACCAGTCCATTGACAGCTGTTCTTGTATCGGCATCGTCACCAAAAACACCTCCATAATTTCATTTTTGGTGCGACAACGAAAAGTCAGATTTCAGATAGCCAAACCTGACTTTTGTTGAACTGGCTTTAAAGTGTTCGGTCACAATGGAACAAGTGTGTGATGTATTGTGTTTACAATAGTCCAAAGAAAGGTACATTATTAATTAGGTCTTAGCTTTGTGGCGAGTCCAAAGGGATTAAAATACTTAAGATACAGTAGGGAGCGTCTGTTTTTGTATCCGCCTCCTTACAGCTTAGATTTTCGTGTTTTCCTTAAACAGAGAAATAAGGTCAGTGGTTTTGGTTTGTTTTTATCATTAATTTTAGATTTAGGGGTATGAAAACAAACCGGAAAGTCCAACAAGCTTGTCAAAGAATTGCTTTACAGTGAAGATAACGTCGAAACGACTTTGGGGCCATGTTGCATAAAATGTTCGTTCCACAGTCAAAACTTCGTGACTTATCAAAGTTAAATCTTACTTTAATTTTCTCTCATTTCCGACATAAGAGGTTAAAGCATAAACAAGCACAGCTTCGGTTGTATTATCCGGCTCAATGGGAGGTATGCTTTCTTCGCCAATATAACAACTGTTTATCAAAATATTTAATAAAGTGCGCAGTTTGGTGTTTACCGAAAGCTTTGTGTTAATAAGAGGCGAGCCCACCGTCTTAGGCGAAAACCATCCATCTTGCAGGTAGCATAATAATGCTTGAGTTCTGTTACATGGACTGTTGTTGCAGTAAACACTGAGTTTATTTCGATTCCAGGTGTTAATGGTCTTTTTGTTTCTTGTGAATTGCAGGACTGTGCTTGGACGCGGCGTAACTGTTTTATTCACAGGAAGAGAGGGAACATTGGTCCTAGCTGCAAGGTACACTGTTTCGCAATGCTTGTACTGGACTAGGTTTGTTTTACACTACACAGCTTAAACTTGCGCGTACTTAAGTTCCAAATCTTTTGCGCCTGAATAGTTTATTTCAATCGTTCAGTTTCAAGTGGTAAAGTCACAATTTCACGTGGTTTACTGATGGCCACAAGTTGCCACTGAAATTAGTACAAATAAGGAATTTCTTATGGAGGTGCACAAATTCGCATACGTCGGTTTCATTTTACTTCTATTTGTTTTCAAGTGCGTTTCAAACGTTACGTTTCAAAATAGACATCAAAACCGCTAACCAGCCATAAGTTAATACAGAACTAAACAGCTCCGCGGTGTACGAAACAATTAAAAAAATAGCTCTCCTTTTGTTTTTTGAAGCAGTTCAATTTAGGTCTCAATCTGTAAGCAAACACAAACTGGCCAAAGAACCGACAAAAAGTTCGAAGCAATTTTTGGCATTAGAATATGAACAATTATTTCTGTAGCTCTTCCGTGCGTTATTTAGTTACACAACTTAACGGATATTTGAATAACAAAACTATCCGGTTTATTGCAATCTTTGCGCATTTGAATGACAATACAATCGACAGCAAATCGTGTTAAGGATTTGGAGTGATTAGGGACAAAAACAAACCTTCAGCACATTCAAAGTACTAAGCACATTCCATTGTTGAAGGGAAAATAGAGCAACATTTAATTTCAAGCTAGAAAAAGCATTTGCAGAATGTCCACATATTAACACTTTCATAGTAATTGGAGAAAGAACTATCGTAACGGTACATAACTATTTTTGTAGGTGCCTTAACAACCCTTCACGTTGGAAATAGGCTTAAAGACCGAAAAGTTATATGCTTAGGTTCTAATCTCACTAGAATTGACTTATAACTAAACCAACATTCAATTTTGGTAACTTAAAAGATTTCCGTGGCATTCAGCGTCACAGTAGACCACAGAGTGGAAAGAGTTAAATGTGTTTAATATATTTGTCTTTTTATTTCAAATGTTATGCTTCATTTAAGCTTTCCTTTCTGCATAGCATAATTAACTTCACTTTCACAAAGCTATTTTAGACTTTTGCTAACTAAGCTTAACTACCATGGAAATTTCTAGTAAAACGTATAAAAGTGTTTTTGATCGCCCCTGTACAGTCATTTAAGGTAGCTGGGTAACATGTGCAGCGCGTTATTTAAAGCCAGTCAAGCGTGATCGTGCTTGTTAAAAAGAGACATCTAATTTTTTTTTTCACTGACCCTGTATTAAGCATGTATATACAGCCACGTTGATGCAGTCTACTAAATAAAAGCTAAACACTCGTTCTTTTCATGTGACCTTAATATGAACACGATCCTAAACAACGACACGCATCTCAAAAACATTTGCAGACATCCACGTACAGGGGGCGGTTTCTTGCTAATCACAATGATCAGTCTGGTAACTAGCCGTGAGAAACCCATCACGGTGGCTGGATGGGAAGGGAGATTTACGAGTGACAGCTGTCGGTTAAAACAATCGAGTGTTTTTCGAAGTTAGTTAACATTTTAGCCATGCGTTCGTCAGTTGTCAGTGATGGTTACCACGTTTGAAAGTTGTCCGTAGTTTAAAACATCATAGTCCATTTTTTCATCTAGACCCTCAGTAATTGGGCATTCTTTGGACAAAGCTGTTTTTATCTCTCGCGCATTTTTCCCACGGCAAAAGGTTGAGGTGGGCGTTCATTGACCAACAGAGTGCTTTCAAGAGAATAACGTATTATTACTTGTCAAGGCCTTAGAACCGTCCATGCTGTCAAATGGGTACAATAATATAATAGGTTTGTAAAAGGTTTGATTTACATAAAAGAAAGAAATCCTGCTTC
>Ga0126338_10003060_pt1 | contig 11669 bp, 5 predicted proteins | sample OrbCmetagenome_2_FD_92529 | JGI IMG/M metagenome (GOLD analysis project Ga0126338, IMG submission 92529) | Coral microbial communities from Petempiche,Puerto Morelos, Mexico - Orbicella C C metagenome | ecosystem: Host-associated > Invertebrates > Cnidaria > Coral | place: Petempiche,Puerto... | reverse complement strand
TATGAATGAATGAGAAACATTCACTTGGTGTAGTTGTTGATTGTAATGCAAAGATACCATTTTAGAAGTTAACTTACATACATCTACATGTAGTCATGGGAACAATTTTGGATGTTCTTGAGAATAGTTCTTAACTAATTTAGTATTAATTTTGTAAAGAGGTATTTATTTTTCAGTGAAATTTTATGGTGATTATTACTGTATATAAAAATTGTATAATTATGTACTGCACATGTAATAACTTGAGCTGTTAAAGTACAGTACAAAAAGTTCAAAAAATAACAGGCCAAGTGGCCCATCGGAGGGGTGCTTATCTCTAATTTCAGTAACATGAAGCACCTAGTATGTAGACGCTCATGCTACAGAAATGCGAGGATATGCTGTGGTGGTATACAAAACTTGTCTCGACTGAGAATCGCCGACTAGCAACATTCTGAAGACTATTAATTTATGTAATTATATGGACTTTCTTTTTATTCAGGAAAGCAGATGAAGGCCTTCTTTCAATGATCAATAACCAGACACCTCTAAGGAAACACAGGATTGCATATGGTTAGGATTGGAAACTGTTTATTTATAAGTTAGGAAAGAAACATTCTTTCCATTTACATGATTATACTCTCTGTAAAGTCTGTGTAAAACCCTAGTATGAGACCAATCAAATGAATGCCAGGTGTGACCCTGTTTGTTTTCAAACCTGCACATGATGTACGACATGAATTTATTCAAAAGCATCTCATGGTTTTCTACAGCCAGTGATTTTTGTTCGTTCTTGCCTTGTTGAAAGATTTCATCGATTTCAAGGCCAATTATTTCAGGTTTCATACATGTATAGTCTATGTACTTGTAATGATCAATAACTTAGCATTTGCTACATGTACAATCTAGAATCTGGGGTAAATGGGTCATGTTTGGGCATTCTTCTGTCATCAGTGTTTAGTGAACCCTAACTACATGTAACCCTAACCCTAACCCTTGAGTTTTTGAAAGTACTCACAGGCATAACAAAATTCCCATATTTTTGCAAAATTTTAGAACACTGCAGGCTTCAATACTTGTTCCTTTTGGTTTTTGTTCATTACATCGTAGTTATGATAATTAAAATAGTAAAATCCACATGCTCAAAATACAAATATGTTGACTTAATTGCTCCAGCATTTAAAACTCATGTATGAAATTAACTGTCAATCACTGGCATATCATTAAAAATATGTTTCTTTGTTTAGCTCGTGATTCTTAGGAGCTAATATCATAATGTACAATGTAATTTCTGTTCCTTTAGTTTCCAGTCATTAAGTTGTGATATCATTGTTTGTCCTTTCAGTTTCTGGCCTAGGTTATGGCATAATAAGTGGACTCTTTGCTATGGTGAATGTACTAGCAGATATCACTGGCCCAGGTTCTCTAGGTCTAAAGGATGACGTACCTCAAAATTTTCTTATTGTGTCTGGTGAGTTGTGTAAGGGTCTCTCTTTGCTTACTCAGTACTTCCTCTTACAAAAGATATTTAAGGACTTGAAACAGATGTACTGATGATGTACAGAAGAAGGTGCTCATATACATGTACATACATTCATACAAACTTTATCGAAGTTCCCTAAGTGGGTTTTTCAGCTACAATAGAACCGAAAAATACAAATTGAAAAACTATAAAAATGCAAATTGAAATTCTATAGTAGCAATAAATAAATGTACATCAAAGATAGAAATGCTACTTTCCCTATATTAAAGATTCAAAGATACAATAAATAAGAAAGGATATTTCATTCAACCACTGTCATGTTTTTTTTGCCATACAATGTGCATGTATTTATTCTTGAAGGGGAAAACCTTCTCTGACATTCAAATTTTGAGACAAAAGCTGTTGAATGGAGCAGTAAGATTAGTAGTAGAAACATTTCATTGTTTGTATGCTAAAGGTTTGTGTACCGCTTTATTTTTTGTTCTCTCCACATTCTGATGTCATATGTGATCTACAGATGCATCATTCTCATCCCCAGAGGCCACACTCCTTTTGGCCAGCACCAAGAATCACGACCTCTGGCCAAACCTGATTTTCTGAACACACATAGAGTATTCGTTTTGTATTCTCAGCCAGTCAGATTATTTTGTCAGATTTGACAGGAAGTCTGTGAATTACGGACTTCCGGTGTTGGACCAGCCCAGAGGCCATGATTCCTGGTGCTGACCAAAAGTAGCGCGGCCTCTGGGGACGAGAATGCACATGCATGGCTGTGTGAAATTTTGGAATCATGTCTCTTTAGTTTTCACTCTTTGAGCCGGTCATGAACATGATAGTGTCCCATTAACAGACATGTATGCCAAGGGCCATCCCTAGTATATAATGGTCACTACTCTTGAATGGCTGGTGACAGAGCTAAATGGATGTTGAACCCTGTGCAACCTGAAGTAAAATGTGACATATTCCCAGTTGCAGATTAATACATTGTACATTGTGCAGTATACCTGTTGTACATGTAGGTAATTATTTTAAAATACAGTCATCACTGTGTTTTATGCAGGCACAAGAACATTAACTCTTACAAATCAAGTTACCAATTGATCAGTTTAGACTAAAGTATACAAATTAGCCAGTTACATAGCAACTTTGTGAAAGTGTACACATGTATTTTGTAGAAAGATTGCAGGATAATAAAGTTAACAAGCCAATGTCTTTATTCCAGCTTTTTTGACATCATGTTTTGTACTTTTGAACACATTTTGGGGAGTTATATGGTTCAGTGCTTGGGATGATAAGAACTGGCTCAATATTTCTCTGGTTGTATCTAGTCATCTCCTTGTCTCACTGATGGTAAGTATATAAATTAATCTGTTCTTTTTCATGTTTGTTACTTTATAGCCTGTTGCAGGCTATAAACAGTGAAATTATGAGGTAGGAGTGTGAACAAGGAGTATCTGGGGACAAAAGCCCTCTTTCTGGCCTCAAGCCCAAGCGAAATAACTAACTGAATGCCTGGAACAAGCTAGAATTTTTGGTAGTACTGAAGAATTCTGTAGGACTGGAATTTTTTTTCTCGATTCTGTAATAAACCTTATATTTCTCGAGTAAAATATCCTTTACATTCCTGAGAAGAATAATGGAAAACTACCAAGTAATAATATTTATTATCAAAATATCATAATGCAAACTACAGGGAAATAACATGGAAGATCAGGGGAGGGAGTGCAGACAGCAATTTCAAGAGAGCTTGTCTAAAGGAAGGGGAAAAATTATTAATGATACATGACAATGCAAAAAGGTAGCTGATGCAGCTTTGTTCCTCTTTGGTTTATCTGAGTTCACTGTGTTTTGTACAATGGAAGAAGCCATAAACACATAATTTTTATTATACAGCTGTATCTGCCTGTCACAGAGATTTTTGTGAACTCTTATTTAAATTTTTTATCTATTTATTTTTTGCATTGTTTCATTTTAATAGTTGACAAATTGTTCAGGCAGGCATGAGATCTGGGTTTTTAAGTGTGAGTAGAGTGAAGTTGAAGTTTGCGACACTCCAGGATGAGATTTGGCTGGTAAAACATGTATGCTTCTTTTGGACAGCCTTACTTGTAATAGCTGTTTACATTAGACTTTCATGAACCAGTGCCTCACTCAGGATCATAACTTGGCTTACAGGGCACATGTGAGCAAAGGATCGAAGGATGGTACACTGTTATGAAAAGCAAAATGATTTAAAATGGATAGTGTAGACAAATTTCATTTTTTAAACTTTTTTGTTTATTTCAACAGACCCTTCTGAATGCTAAACCCATGTACATGTATGTGGCATCACTGGTGTGTGCGTACATCGTCATGGTGATAATGGGTGCAGTGGCATTCAAAACTGCAGGAGGAAGCCTATTCAACATTTACAGACTAACTTCACGACAGACACACCGTGACTACTAACATGAAGTCAGCATTGGACCAGTGGAAAAACTGTTGTTATGTAGCATTTTACAAGTCACACCATTTTGTACATTTTTTTTTTTTTCTTTAGTTAAATGTACAAGCTTTCTGTTGTGGTTGCTTTACTGTCTGGAATCAATGCTTTTATTCGCAACAGTAAGCGATATCCGCATGTCAATGTAATTGTAATTTTTTTCTTACTATTTCACACATCCATTAGACAGGTGTCAGAAATAGAGGAGCCGTCAGTTAATACCTATACAACAAAATTCCCAGGGCCGATATAGATAATCTACAGCAATCAGTCAAGAGATTGAGATGGAAGACTTTTAGGAAATGAGTAACTTGTTGGCAACTTGGGGAGCGGGGGCAACTCCCATATGAAAAGGTCTGAGAATGCTCAACTAAACATTTGAATTATGCCCCTAAAGGAGACCAAATGAGACCTATGCCTTATTTGACACCCTGAAGAGTCTACATTCAAGTGGACATGACTGCACTTGTATATAATTTATTTCTTCAAGTGCAACCCTAAAAAAATATCTTGGTGGCTAAAATAGTGATTTTTCAACCTGAACACCGTAAATATAAATGACACTGAAGTGCATGTTTTACACCCCTAAGGAAGGCAACAAGCATCTCTGACTGTTGCACATGGGTTGACAGAGTGACCCCCCCTTCTTTCCAAGGTGTTAGCAGTCTAGCCAACAATTGAAATGCATTTGCAGTTTTCTACATAGTCAGAGCTGAAGTGTAAAGAGGTAGTACAATGCAAGGTTATGTAGTCAAAGGCCATTCTGCCTCAATTCAAACCCACTTTCAGACCACCTGTTAATGGCATCTCTTTCATTGAAAAAAACATTATTTCACTGCAGAAGTTGTTACCTCTAGCTACTTTTGGCACAGTCGACAGCACACAAACTAGTTATCGGGCCGAGTAATTATTGGCTTTGTTATTTTTGTCTCTGAAGAAAATGATGCATCCTCTATTGCAAAAACGGCAGCAGCGTGTCAAGTGTCATAGTGTTCAAGAGTGCTAAATGTGTTGCTTTTTTTTTTCTTGGAAACTCAATTCCTTTAATGGACGTTTAAATTATGCACTTGTGCCTCGATTGGCTGTATCCCGTTGATTTTTTCACTTAAATTTCCCGTAACCCGATATCCCTGATAAAAGGACCTCCACAATGTATAAAGTGACTGTAAGTGATGTACAGAGTCAGCTGCAAATAAAATAAAATGTTGAAAAATTACCTTGCTACTGAGAGTGCCTAGACAAATGGTTCATGAATTCACCAAACGGGACAAGCACTGGCCGAACACGCACAAAATATCACTGTATCCGCAATAACATAACCATTAATAAATGTACTGTCATTTACCTGAAACTCGTTCCCAGTGTCTGCAAAAGCCCTGGGAACAAGACTGTTATTTTTTGCGTCGTTTAGAAGCAAAGGTGGTACACATTTCAAATATTATCTTGTCTGCCGCTTTGTAAATATGATGCTCCGATTACGTTTCGAGTGTTCATTATAATCGTCATTAAATATTAACTCTCACAGGGGGGTGGCAGGGGGAGCGGAGATTCTCAAGTTTCATAACAGCCCCGACGATAGTTGATTAATAGTTAACGACTTCTTTTTTTTGTTTTAGATACAAACGTATCTTTTGCAAAAGGATACATTCTTATGTATTTTTCCTCCTAGGCTTCGGTCCTTATCAAAGTCTGGTCAACGTTACTTTACAATTCTGCAATTACTCCCAAACAGTTTTCATCGAAGCATTTCTGGATACTACTCTTCAGCTTCTCAGATTTCTCTTTTAATTCCTGTAGTCTTATTAACGATTAATTGCTTGACGGTCAGTTGGTTTTGAGGGTTCCTCTTCTTAACCTCCTTCTGGAATTGCTGCTTGCAATGAGATAGCTGACACTTTCATATGGGCGCCTACTAACTATCCACATTACTGATTTTGTCTGGGGGGTAGGCCACTAAGTTTTTCTGTGCCACTCAAGGGGTGAGCCGTCCATTCTTTTTTTTTTTTTTTTACAATAATTCTGGGGTGGGCCACGGAAAAACGGTATTTTAAACAATAACTTTTCATAGACCAACCCCCTCGCTCTCCACCCCTGTTTGCAGTTTAAATTACTTCTTCTCGATTTTAAACCTTTTTAAACTGATGAGGCTCGACGGACTGCAACAGATATGTCCCCAGTCTTTCACCGCCTCTTGCTCTCTCAAAATTTTCCTCACAATTCCTCTAAGAGTTTACCCATTTACGGTAAAAATCAAACTAGAATGTTTTTTAAGATAAAAATACTCTCAATTCAAAACCCTGTTACAGTTTGGCGCTTACAAATAAGAAATAAATATAGACGAAGTTTGAAAATCAGGCCCCGTTCCGTACTACGGGCTTGCGCTCTACAGAGATCCCTGTAAAATTTCATGTTAAATTGGCTCATTTCATGTCAAATTGATTTCAATTCGCAAAACTGAGGAAAAGTCGGCCATTTTACTCGCGACTGTGCCGCTCCTTCCTCCCGTGTTCAGAAAACCCATTAAAAGAGAAAGCCCATTGAAAAACAAAATGCTTAAGAAAAACAAACTGCCTGTTCAGACTAAGTCATTTACCGATAAATAGAGGAAAGTATTGCGAGGAATCGGTCACTGTTTCTCTGGTATGTAACTGAATTCCTGGAATATTTAACGTCCACCAAGTTAACATTGTTACCGATAAAATATTGTAGAATGCACCGAATTTCAGCCGTTCCTTTGAGTCGCACACTCCCGAGGGATCCACACATCTTGGTAACCATGCAATTGGGCTTTCCCCTTTCCACAGAATTGTCTGTATAACTTAAAGACTTAGTTTGTATGAAAAACTAAAATGTAGAACACTACAAGCTTTGACTTTTATTAGGGTCTGGTCAAAGGTCTGACTTCTTATGGGTCGAACTGAATTACAGTTTAGCTTGATGCCGCTGATCCCAATTACACTGCAGTATAGTTTGACAGAAGAACGTGCCGTGCCTCCCCAGTGAATTAACCGAACTTCATTGAGATATACATCAAACTAGCCGTGATAAACAATTTATCCACCGCGTTCAGTTCTACCTTTTATTATATCTCTCAGTTAGTGCGCGCTGGGATTAGTCATTTTAACGGGCCGTATTCTACTGTACGGTCCGCTAAAATTTAAAGCTGTTTTTGTCGCCAAAGTGTTTCGTGATTTATCGCTACGTGTTCTTAACACTTTTTAGCAAGGTACAGTTTATTGTTTTTTTTACTTCTGAAATTGTGTATTAATATCTGCTAACGACTTTTAAGAGTCACTTAACAACGATTTCAAATTGACTCGCTTTGCTTTCGAGGTGCGACAGAAATTTGAAGTGTCGATGGGGAAAAAAATCTCGGTCCGTAACTTACAGTACGGCCCTCGAACTTGGTTTGGTTCTTGCCTTACAATAGGCAAACGTTTTCACACACCTGTTTTCAGTCCCGCAAGATTTTGCGTATTTGGATTAATCACACCCACACGGATATCACGCAGGTTTTCCTTCATGCAGCAGTTAAAGGCTGCTTTCCATGTGATCGATCACTACAAAAAAAGTAGGGTGAACCTCACTAAACGGATTTCCACAGATCGCTACGATCATCGAAATAAAACTGAAGTCTGTCTCGCTGCAGAGTGGTTTTCCATATCGCTGAACCTCTTTGGCAGTGATCGTAAAGTTTATACGAAAACCAGCCTTCAAGGGCTATTTTCTAAAATGCTACCAGGAGAAAGAAAACAACAACAAAGAAAAAAAAAAAAGCCAGAAACTTTGCAATTTTTTTACTTTCATGTTCGAACATAAAGTACACGTTTTTACACTGTTTACAAAAGTACTGTTCATCTTGGAACTATGAGGCACGTATTTCTCAACTAAGCTCGACTAAACATTTCATTATCACTTTTTTTCCTGATTTACGCGATACATTTTCAGGCGAATTAGCTTTAAGCACCTTTTTTATCTTATCTATAGAGGGTATCAAATAATTTGTTAATTCAATTCAATATAAAATTCTCCGCTACAATACTGTGAGAGTCCAAAAATTAAACAACAAAAATCGTGACTTCCTAATTGATAGAAAGCCATTTACGCGCTACCAAAAAAAGATTCACTTATTTCACTGAATGTCCGATTTAGGTAACAATTAAAAATTGTCGAGAATTACATTCTGAAAGTAGGTTACGGTGTTTACACGAGTAGCTCGAGAAACAATGGTATCGCCTGTTATTGTCAGATGTTGCTCTATGACCTCAAGTAGTGTCAGTTTGCACGTGGTACAGGGACGAGAAGTTTAAGTCACGTGACACTGAAGACAATCAGTCCTGCCAGAATTCACTGAGTAAATGAACCTAATATAATTAATACGAAAGACGAACCTGAGGCAGTGCTTGTTGCACAATAGATCGTACCTCGTCCCGGGAACCCAGTGGATTCCATGTTAGGTTCAGGTCCTTCAGATTAGAAATGGATCTTAAGCTCTCCAGCAGACAATGTAAGTCACGTTCATCCATATTTAAGCTCCAAAGAACTAACCTTGTCAAGTTTGGAAAGAACTGAACGCGCTTGGTGAGTGGAGCAAGGCTACCCCTTGCGTTGAAATTCTTAAGATCAAGCCATTGTAAAGCTGGGAATGTTCCGTTCATTCCTCCAAACAGCGCCTCCATTTCCTCCTCTTGCAAAATGCTTCCATCCGCCCCAGTTAACTCGAGTGTTTCTAAAGACGACATTTCAGGAAGTGACCGACCGAGGGGCGCGGCTGCTGCTGGGGTCAGGCTTATATTATGCAGACTCAGTTTCTTAAGAGTTTTGCGTGAGATACTAGAAACAAGTTTGTTTACTGCTGCAGCACAGCAGTCACGTAACCGAAGGTAAAGAGCGGTGATGTTGATAAATCGTGGTAACACACCAGCTAGTTTTTCTGCTTCCACTGATGTCAATGAGCACTGTGACAGTAGACTACCAATGTTCACACAGCACGTGCAGGGATTTGGTACTTGTTCCAGCAGTTCACACATACCGTCTCTGCATTTACGAAATTCAATGGTTTTCAAATGTTTACAGTTTCTGACAACTGCACCAAGGTCTTTCAATGTCTGCGCGTTCACAATTCCATTACAGTAAAGAGATCTTAAGAATTTCAAACATGACTGTTTTGAACACGAACTTTCGGAGCAAGATGGGGTAGAAATGGTAATAGTCTCAGTAAACAGTCTCGCATGGTCATCACAGCGCAGCCATAACCCTGTTACGTAAAACTGAGCTTTCCCATTATGGACACGAACGACACAATCAAAACGACACTTCGCGCATCCTACAGTCTTAAACTGCGTTAAAAAATCTTCAATCAAGAGAGCAGCAGAGTTCTCGGTTATTCTCAGTAGGTCATTTGAGCAATCGAAAAACTCCAGAACCTCACATAGCCTTGACATCCATTCCCTGTAACCATTACGACGTAATCTGTAAAAAGGAGCATCGTGTAAAAATAAAGCTTTACAGGAAGAATCTTCATTTACAATTCTCATCTTTGGTATATGTTCAGAAAATGGTCTCGCAAGGGAAATCAGGATGATCCCAGCTTTGCAATCTAACCAATATCTCGCCAGTGCACCTTTTGATTGAACTTCTTTGAAAGAATCGTCAACCAAGTCACTGAACCTCTCATGCCTGTCAGTGACGTCACACAGTGGCTCGTCTGTCTCGCTTCCTACATCTGGTATTGTCTTTGATAAATCCAGTGTTGGATCAGAGATCCTGACTGATGCTAAGTGCTGAAAAACGTTCCCTGCTCCATCGTCAGACAAACCGCAAACGAACTGGAAAACATTTTCCCACGCTTTACAATTCTCCAAGGTACGTGTGTGCTGTTCAATTCCACCGAGATTTCCTTCAGGGACACATCTGTAAGAGATGAACCACGCTGCCAAAAATTCTTGAATGCTCTTGTGGATAAAGGATACCATCCCTGCTGGTCGAAGATTTTCTGCGTACTCGGTAACTTGAAGTAGGCCAATAATCTGACTCCCATCACAACGAACGGCAGCGGACAATTGATCATACTCGAACACATGATCGTCCTTCAAAAGACATTCCAACGCCACCTTTCCGATTTCAGCAAGAACATCTTCGAAATCGTGTACTTTGCCAAAGTGAGTAGGCGAATCTTTCCCTTGATTGTAATCCAAAACGTACTGGACGATCGCCAAATACAATTTTGTTTTGCTTTCAGGAAAGCTCTTCGACTTGCCCTTTTTCCACAGGGTGCAAAAGAAGAGAAGAAGAAGCGGAACTTTCGCTAAGTCTTCCAGGTATTGCCAATCAAGATGACGACTCAGCTCTCTTGCTTCTGCTTCGCCACCAAGCATTCTCCTCATAAAGGCCTTTATGTCCTCTTCACAAAACCCGGTGATCTCAGCATGCATGTCTTTAAACGTTCGTAGCTCGTCAGCTTTGGAAATTCGAGTCGTTATCAGGACACAACAGTTTCTCAGTTTCTTTCCTCTGAATATCTCGTAGATTTCAGAGTTGCTTCCGCAGCGATATTCGTCGTAGCCATCAAACACCAGCAGTACTTTGTCTTGGTTTTTGGTGATGTAACGTAAGATGCCCTCGGTCAAGGCTGTCTCTTCCTCCGAAAAAATGGAGGACTGACTTATGACGTCTTGGAAGCTCTGGCATTTGGACACTTCCTTGAGATTAACAACAAGAACGAGCTGGAACTTTTTTAAGGCATCTTTCTGACTTTCACTCATGTCCTCACTGATGTACTTCTCATCACTTGACGTATCTTCACACTCGTCACTAGACGTATCTTCACACTCGTCAAATGACGTGTCGTCGTACTCGTCACTTGATGTGTCTTCATTCTCATCACTTGATGTGTCTTCATACTCGTCACTTGATGTGTCTTCGCCACCATCTTCACTTGACGAGGCTTCGTCATCTTGTTCTGTTTCTCTCTTGTCTTCATCATCTTGGAAACTCTTCATTGCATCTTTCCGTTCGTGTCCCGTTATCTCGTGATCAAGTTCAGCCCAGTCCACAGCCAGTTTCTTGACGAAAGTGCTCTTCCCAATACCCGTCTGCCCTTGCACGAGTATCCTCTTTGGTACAACACCGTTCTTGCTTGGAGTGAACACGTCAGTATAATGTTTCAGTTCAGAACGTGATGGCCCAGCTGGGGTTTGTTCCTCTTTCAGCCAGGACAGTCGAGTGTAGATCTGGTGAATGTCCACGGGGGATTTTTTAGACCAGGCAGAGGTGGGCACTGTGGCGGTCCTTTTGTAATGCTCTGCCAGTTTACTTCGACAGTGTTTAACATCGAAAGTTTCGACTGCAGCAGCATCTGATTGGAGAAAATATAAACAAACAATTATGACCTCGACGCACGTGACGGCAGCAGTTAAGTTACACTGCAGTAAACGGTATCCTTCATGTACAGGTATAAGCCGTTTGGATTGAAAACGAAACAAAGCCAAAATTGTCGGTTTAGAGTAGGCTTTTTAACTACGCGTAAATGGCACGCAGAAAAATAGCCAGCTTTAAACGTTTGTAAGCTATTTGAAAGCTTTGGCAACTTTATCTTTTTCGTATTGGAATAAAAACGTTCTCTGGTTAAAAATATATTAAAAACATAAGCTTTCGGCTATCAGTCTATAGCCTTTAACGAATGAAAAATGTGGCGCGCAAGCGAAAATATATACGAATGGGGTG
>Ga0126338_10003059_pt1 | contig 11671 bp, 3 predicted proteins | sample OrbCmetagenome_2_FD_92529 | JGI IMG/M metagenome (GOLD analysis project Ga0126338, IMG submission 92529) | Coral microbial communities from Petempiche,Puerto Morelos, Mexico - Orbicella C C metagenome | ecosystem: Host-associated > Invertebrates > Cnidaria > Coral | place: Petempiche,Puerto... | reverse complement strand
GGTACCAGCGTAAAAGTGCTTTTCTAAACATTTTTTTAGATGGTTTGTCTCTAATGGATTGCGGAATATTATTCCAAAAGAAACTTCCAATAATGCTGGGGCAAAATCTCCTAAGATTAGTTCCAGACATCCTTTGAAATGTCTTCAGGCTATTTCAAGCACATTTTTTGTTGTTTTGTTTTGTTAACCTACGTTAAAAAGAAATCACTCTTGAGGGAGCGGGGGAGGGGAGGGGGGGGATTGAAGCTTACATCAAGAGTAAAGTCCTGAAGACAACTTTTTATATGCAATCACTGCAGCTGCTGTGTTTCCCTACTAGACAGAAGTTTTACGCCAACTAATTAAAGTCCATGTACAAACAGTCTGTGGCATTCACATTAATAATTTATACCAAAATAATTAAGTCAACACTAGTCTACTAAGCTTACCCTTTAGCAGTGCCTGTTAGGTTTAACACTGAACCCTAGCACAGAAAAACAAAGAAACAAGAGAACAAGATATTAAATTACATGTACATGTATATATGCCTTATGCATCAGGCATGAAAGAGGAAATAAATAACAATTCAAAACAAATCAGAGATAATTAATATTCAGTTCATGTGCCTTTAAATACCTCTGCCCTTTCAAACAGAACTTGGGTGTTCCTTGTAACCATACCAATAGAAACCTAAAACAATAACCATACTTCAGGATCAAACTCCTCAGGATAAATACTGACGTAGTAGATCACAAGTAGCAAAACCACATTCACAACTATTACAAGTATACAATTAGTACTTGTACTTGATATATCACACTCAAAGCATACATTTGTTCCTTGAGAAGCCTTGCTCTTTGCACCACCAAGAAGACTAACATCAATAACTACAAAAAAGAGAAAAGTTCAGTGTCTGAGTATAAGTGCCTGTGATGCAATGTACTGCCAGCCACCTTCTACTGTACCAGCTCCATCCAAACAAGCCCATCCCCCTCGTCTCCCTCAAACATAACATACAGTCTGATAAAAAATCTACCGCAAAATCCCACATTAATGTTCCCCGAGTTATAAGCCCTTCTATTTGCTAACAAAGATATTATTCTGGATATAAGTCCCCTTTAGGTATAAGCCCATCTAATGTGTAAGTGCCATAAATGTATCATAGAATGTAATAGCTCTAATGTTATGGTATGTTACATGTACCTTTAATTCATTTCTCAGAAACATTTTATCTCATCCTTATGAACCTTTTTTTCCACTTATATGCCCCCCACCCCTCCCCCACCCCCTCACAAGACCTGGGGCCTGTTTCTCAGAAGCCCCGGAAACTTATCGTGCCTGTAAAGCCATTTTTAGTTAATTGGTACTTACACATAAATACCGAGGGGTGTATACGGCTGAAACTTCTTGTATGAAGAGAACCTCTGCTCATATTAAGAATGTGTGCATAAATCAGCTCTGTAGTGATAAGGTTTGAGGTTCTGCTACAGCTTTTCAGGTGCGAAAACTTCTCGGAACTTTCGAGAAATAGGCCCAGGGTTTTAACATGGGATTTTATGGTGTGCGGCAATGAGTACCCACCCTCTCAGTACATGACTTATAAGCCAGTAAGCTTGTACCTGTACAGGTGCAGTGAGATGTACAGTGTATATATTTTTACAATACACATACACTGTACATGTAAATGTAACAGGCAATTCCCCCTGAGATGTGCCTGCAGGGAATCATGTTAGTTGTATTCATCATCTTGGACCGGATATTTGTTTTGATGAATACCACTAAGTAACCATAATTCTCTCTGGGCACATTTAATAGAGAGAATGGTCCATTATAACATTTGCGGTTTATTTTCAGTATGATCGGAGGCATTTGATGGACAGTTGATTGAAAACCGTGACTTTTGAGTTTTACAATGTACCTTTCAAGATTTGGACAACCTGACACCTGACAAGTGACATATTCTCAAGTAAACCAAAAATTCTTCAGATGTGGTTTTAACATTACATTCTAACCTTGAATATGTAAAGATCTTGAAATCAGAAATTTAGAGTCTTTCTATTAAAGGTCTCTTCTTTACCTTTAATAGTTGACAGAATGAAGTACATGTAGTAAAATTATTATTAGAAGAAATAACTATAATTAAGTTAGGCTCGATTTCCGCCACTCTATTGGGTCCAGTCCCCAAGCTTGGAAAATGGCTCTTTCTCCAAAAAGTGGCTGGTAATTGAGCCTGATAATATTTGAGCAAGTCAATAATAATAATTATCAACAATTTATTACAATGTGCAAAGAAAGTTGTGTCTACATGTAGTCTGGGGGGAGAGGATTTTGCAGTTAGGCTACTGCTAGGATTCTACCGATTCTTGCACAATCAATGGCAAGCGAAGTTTCCTTTACACCCTATGAACATTAATATATCGATTGACTTTATTAAAAAGTTTAATGAGATCTGCCAGTTTCATGTTGGCCAACACTCACCTTCCATACTCTTTACAGTGAGAATGAGATATTTCTTGTCTTGAAAACTAAACACAGCCTGTTTCATCAAATCAAACAAATTATACACAGTTTAAACAACTTACAATTGAAATCTGTTTGTCTGAGTGTCATAGAGACTTTATAGGGTTTACTGATTAACAAAATTAATAGATTCTATGGTGCTGTGCATCAGTTCAGTAATAGATCACAGACGACGTCAAAATGTGGTAAGAACAAAAAAGTGGCACACAAGGCGATGGCTCTGATCTTTGTGTATACCTTGTTGAAAAAATTCAAAGTGAAAGATTAAGCAGGTGTAATACTGACATGTACTTAAATTTATCACTGTAACGTCCATCACACCACAAAAGTGATGTTGTGGATGTTGATATTTTTTTACAGAACTCCTGTACCTGCTGTCCAACAGAGAACGCTTGGTCAAGAAAGAAATGTGTAAATTCTTCTGCCATCTTGTTTGTATCATAAGCATCTTGGTTGCCCCTAAATGGAGCATAAAGAGACACATATCACAACCATTTCAAATTATAGTCTGACACAAGCTGCTCAGTTTTGTTTCAACAAGTAAACTAATGCAACAGCGTACCACAAGAACAAAAATAACCTTTTATTTTGAAAGTTGTTTTTCCTTGTATATACATCATAACTAAGCTAGCGTGCACCCTAGTACTGAGGCTAACAGCTTGCCAACCTAGCCTACCATACACAACAAGTGTGTTGACGTTCCATCTGTTCAAAGAGTTTTTCTCTCTTTTTCTAAAATAATTTTGGAGAAGTCCCAGATGGACCCACTCGGCAGTCAGTTACATGTATGAGTCTTTCCAGACATTTTTCGCATCAGAGACGAGGGGCGTGCGAGTAGATGGATCACTGGCACATGTGCCATGGATGAAACAAGTAATTATGGGCAATTCCAGGTTACATTACATTCCCAGGGCAAATTTTTGGAAATAAAACTTCTTTTAACATACTTCTCTTTGGTAGTTTTTGTTTAAAATTCATACAAATATTCATCACATGGTACTTGACTATCAACAAAAACTTTGATTTCATTCTTAAAAGCTGTCAATATCTTTGTTTTAAACTCCGTTACGGACATTACAAAAAAATCAACCTCCAATTTTATGTGTAAATGTTGCAGTTGACAGTGCTATTCCTGTGAATCAACATGTGAGACATAAATTCTATTATTATTATTATAATAATTAGAACATGGCTGCTTCATAGTTTTATAAAATCTAGTTGTTTGACCCTTATTCTGTTGCTAGGTTATGAGCTGTGGGTAAAAAGTTGCTATTGCAGACATTACACTGTGAAACATACTTTTCAAAGACAGGGTTTAGTGAATATTTTTGTTTATTTGTGGACTCCTGGTTATTACAGATACATGTATATTAGATTGTAAGAACTGTTAATTTTATCTAAATCAGGTTCAGATCTAAGCTTATTTCTTTTTTGGCTTAGCCACTTTTTGTTACAGACATAAAGCTCAGCCTGTCCGTAATGTCTGTAACAGAATTGTTTTTCACTCCAATTAAGCAAGAACAACTAAAGTGGGAAATTGAATATTTTTCTTTGTTAATGGACTCCTGGTAATTAAGATTGTCAGAGCAGTTAAATTTATCTAAATCAGGTTCAGGTCTAATTCACCTACCGGTATTCCTCTCTTTTGGTTTTGCCACATTTCGTTATCGACATTACATAAAACTGCATGTAATGTCTGTAACAGAACTCTTTTTCACTCTAATTAAACAAGAACTTCAACTGTGGAAAAAAAACTAACCTGAAAATGTTGAGTTGTGACCAGTTTCTCATACAGTTGAACCTCTCATAAGTGACCACCCAAAATGTCAAGTCTATGTAGTCACTTATTGGAGGTGGTCGCTTAGACCATATTGGGTCAAAATTTTACCTCATTAGAATAAAAATTAATTATGGTAACTGCGGAGACCGAACCCTTGCACCAATGCCAATGCAATGTTTTATTACATGTGATGAAAAAGTCAATTTTGAGAAAAAAAATCTGGTTCTTCCCATTGAGAAACTTCCGTTTCTTGCACTAGTGAGAAATACCATAATGTTAAAACACCTTATTATCCACTTTTGGCTCCGTTATCTGTTACTCAAGTGGTCACAAACAAAGGAAAATTTAAAACTTTTAGCTCTAAAAGTGGTTGCGGTTGCTTACTAGAGGTGGCCACTTACAAGAGGTTCCAAATTTATATAGTGATTCGACTTGAAAACTTTTGGTACATGTATTTTGGAAAACTGGTTGCTGAGCAGAGGTGGTTGCTTATGAGAGGTGGTTGCAACCAGAGGTTCAACTGTATGTAACCTTCTTTCCCAAAGGAATTAATTATTACAAGGTCATGTACAGTACATGTCAATTTTTAGTTTAATAATCATTATTATACTGGTTTTTTTTTCCTTTGCGACAGCTCTCACTGCCCCCTGATCACATGACCGTTTTACTTTGTTTCATTTCATGCAGTTAGTATATCCATAATGTAATGTCCGTAACATAATGTCTGTAGCGTAATGTCCCTAATGTAATGTCCATAACATGCTGCCTTTGTACCAGCGATTCATAATACAGACAATTTACAACACCATAGTTTGTCAGCCCCTTCAAACTGAAAAAGGATTCTAGCTTAAAAAGAGATCTGGCTTTTACTTGCAGAGAAAAAAAAACCTCTTTTTGTTATGGACATTATATAATGCCCTTTACGGAAATGTTTTTCACGCCAATTCAACAAGAACACCAAATGTGGCAAAAAAAAAATATTGAAAGACTATTTTCTATTGAGCTGAGTGAGTTTTTTATCCTGATGAGATAAATGTGTCCCAGTATTATAAGTAATTTGAAATCTGATGGCTTGCTAGCTACTTTTTCAGGGTTTTCATTGGTTGAAAATCAACAGCCTCTCTTTTCCGTTTACCACAGAACAAACTTTCAGCAATTTATTTCCTGAACATTTTAGGGTATATCCTCTTTCCAAATACGCATGATTGGGCTAGGAAAAATATCTTTGAAATTTTGACATTTTAGATGTTCTAAAAGGGAATTGCCCTTATACATAACAGAAAGATAAAAGATCTATAGAATGATGTGTACCTTGCTTTCTGCAGGAAATCAGCTTCAACTGTAATAGTTGACAGATACGATCCTTCCTCAAATCTATATGGAACAACTGAAAACAAATTATCTTAATTAGACAAAGAGTAATTTTCATCATTGAAGTTTGACTGATTAATTAATGCACCAAATACTATATTGTCCCCAAGACACATCTTAAACTGTTAGTCTCCATTGCAGGCATTTTGGGGTTGTCAAGCAAAATGGCTGCAAAGGAAACTATGCATACCGTCTATATGTTTTGCTCCAAATAATATTAGAACTGTTCATGCATAATTGTACATGTGGGTGAAAAATGGAAGATCACTTCCCTGAGCTGTCAGGAGAAGAGAAACCTTGGTGATTGATGCATAAAAGAATATCATTATTGAACTTGGTTATTGCAAAATGATCTGTCAATGTCTTGCAGATCAATTATTTGCCTCAACCTTCATTTCCAGCATAAATAATTGATCTGCTCACCACTGACAAATCAAGATATACTGTAATTTTGTTCAACCTGTTATTTATTATAACTACAAACTCTAGATGAACTTAGAAACAAAACTACTTTCTATAGCCCCATAAATGTACAAGTAAAACATAAGTTATTCTTTACTTCTTACCATCTATCATACTGTTTAGTGCCACACTAGTCCACTTCCTCTGCAACAGAAAAATTATCTTTATTAAGTAAACAATGTACATCACAGCATTCATTAGAGGGTACATTCTACTTAAGAGGATACTAGATGCATCAAAGGTTACTTTGAAGCATTCATACACTGTACTCTTGGCTGGATTGAAGCACTGAGAGGACATCTTTCATGTACTTAGAACACATACAAAAAGACAATGGCTTTAAGCCATAAATCATAGGTTCTATGGTACAATGCGTGGGGGCGTGGTGGTCTCATGGATAGCACACCTGCCTCTTGATCAAGTGGTCCAGGTTCAAGCCCCAGCTGGCACCACATGTTGTGTTCTTGGGTAAGAGGCTTTACTCTCACATGTGCGTCTCTCCACCCAGGTGTATAAATGGTTACTAATGAAGTTAGTGTTGGGAGTAACCCTGCGATGGACTAGCATCCTCTCCAGGGGGGATTAAAAATACTCCTAGTCACTTCATGCTACAGAAACCAAAGACAAGCTGCAGCCTGATGGGCCATTTGGCTCATACTGTATGCAGACTTTTCTTATAGTCCAAGGCATGGAAGTCCATTGCACCAGTGAGCATACATATAAGGTATGTCTGGGTACATGTATACTTTGACAGTGCAGGTTACATCAAAGACACCGGTTTCATTAAGGGCCAGGCACTGCAAAATGATCCTCTGAAGTCAATAAAAATCGCAAAATTTGTCAAAATGTACTAACAGAAAAGATCTCCCAATAATACATATTATAATCCAACAAGCATTTTCGCTTGCACTCAATTGGTCTAAATGCATCAAATGACTGAATATGCCCCAGCTAAAACTGGGGAATATCCGAACAATATTCCCAATTTTGAAAAGATCCCAAGTGTTGTGTTAAATATTTGAGGGATAATAAACACAATATTTGGCATGAAAATATGCTCCCAAAGATATTTTTCCTTTCAAAGAATATTAAATTATCATTCTGTTCCTCAAAGCTAACAGTTTTCCTTGAGCTTCACTCTCAGAAAAGTGTTTGCTTCTCTGGACAGATAATGTCCACAGACAAATATCCAAGCGGATTTTCACACTATTGTTTATAAATATCCCACATTTTCTTTACATACAGTCACAATCCTAAGGGCCAGGTCCTTTATAATGGGAGTTGATGGCAAATGGAAGTACATGTAAACATTGTACTTAATTACCTGGACGAGGCTGAATCCCACAGAACCTGGTGGAACATCTTCACATACTTTGATAGTAAAGACATAACCTTGTGGTGCACTGGTCCGAACCTCAACATGTCTGAAAAAAAGGGGTTAATGAGATTCAAAAATAGTTTTTATCTTCACCTTAAAAAGTAAAAAAGCTTTTTCCCATTCTTTTTGCAAAATATTTATCTCAGTCTTCTCAATTTGAAGAGGAATAAAAATTCCGCATTTTTCGTAAAAATTCACCTACCATGCATGATACCTTAAATTAAATTAATTTACAACCATCAGCTCATAGAAATCTCGAGCTCATAATCTAATTGTTAAGTGGAACGAAGTACAGTAACTATATTGTGGAATGATTTGACTATAGACCAGAAACCGCTCAATTCTTTTCGCTAACCGGAGTGATACGGCTAAATTGCTACCAGTTCTACACGTGTATATGATGTAATTCGAGTTAGGCGAAGAAATAGTCACAATTCCAAAGCAATACGTTACCCTACAATCTTGGTATAAAATTTCTCGTTGATTTCAAACATTTTTAATAGCTGACATAAGCATTACTTTCTCAAAGCTAAGACACGTCTTCACTCAGTGAATAAACAAAACGAAAGGTCACTTACTTGACTCGCTCCGGGTTGAAGTCATTTTCATTCACCACAAGACAATTTGTTAAAGACAATCTGTCTGACGGACACTTGATCACTTTCATTTGAACCATCTTGGCGTTGCTTGTTACGAAAGGAAGACTTTCACTACAAGGGGGCCATTTTATCCATTTATTTGGGTAGTGCTTGGTGTAAGACCACACTATTATGTCCCGGGATACACTCTACCCGTTAAGGCGGGAAGATTAGAGACCCTGGGAACGAGGTTATTCTGGGCGGAAATTCGGTGGCCGCTGACCGAAAATGATAAATCAAGAGGTTCTTTTGGCCTACCTCGGGTCACTATGATTTAGAGAGTGGAAAAATCCACTGACGCTGGATAAAGTAAACAGAAGCGCATTTTCAGATCCGTTTTTTTTTTCTATTTTTTTTCTTTCTTTTTAAGAATACAATTCGATCAGACTCGATGTGGCCCGATCTGACCCTTATTGACAATTAATTCTTGTGATTTATACCTTTTTGCTTATTGCCGGTTTTCACATGACGTCACTAAAATTCAAACTACAAAAACTATTGATCTTCCTGAGATTTTACTTTAATGATTTATAAGAGCAGCTGAAAACTAATATTCATAGAAATTTTTGCTTTTTTGTGATAGACTACGCTTGAATTTCTAAGCTTTTGCGTGACGCGGCATTTACATGACGGCGAATAGAGCTGTCATGTTGGTTAAAAAAGTGACTTATTGCGGGGAATTTAGGCTATCTGAACAATTCTTGCATTAGAAAAAGTATTATTTTAATGTTTTTTAGTTCCTCGAGGGATAAATGCACGCTTTTGTAGCAAAACTCTGTGACAGATGTTTCTGTTGGTTTTGCGGCCGCCATGTTCGTGCCCATCCGGATGGGCACCAGCATGGCGTCTTCATACAAATCTCTATAAATCTAGGTAAAAAGTTTTTCCGCATATCTTGGATAAGAAAAATTGTTGTGATCTGAATCTTGGCGAGAGTCTTGGCATATTCACCCTCTTTCTTTCCTGAGATTCTGGACTTTATCTGTTGAACGGTTTTGATTTTTATTTTCATCTATTTTTTTATGGCGTGACAGTGAAAACCACCAATTCTCGGAAATCAAGTGCGCATTTATATGATAGTTTTAAATCGGGTCGTTGTGATCTCGTGATTTTTTTCTTAATGTTAGGATTGCATTTAGTTTTTTTTGGAATTCACTATTTACGACCCGTTATCAAAACAGATAGTCATACAGGTCAGAATTCCATTTCAGGAACGTTTATGCGGCTCTTCGTCAAAGCCAAGTAAAGCTTTTATTATACATTGAACTCATTACCTCTTTTCTGATTGGTCGAAAGCGTACAGTGAATTTTCGAAATCAGCGCCTGTGACGTCATCTAGCTGCAGATTATACAATAATCATGTCAAGGACACTCAAGGTTACGGGTAATCATGTCAAGTTCGCGCGCTTTGTGTTGCATGCCGTCAGTGAAAAAGCAAAAACATGACTCCAACTTCTTTTGTTCAGTGTGCAATAAAACAATTATTAGATGAGGTTTTTGTGATATCCAGAATAATCAAGGTCTCAGTAAGGGTTATCAGCCTCAGCCTTCGGCCTCGGCTGATAACTCCTACCTCGACCTTGATTATTCTGGATATCACAAAAACCTCATCCAATCATTGTTTATAATCTGTCGTTACCAGCTTTATTTCATAGATAGAAATGATAATGTTTATAAAAAGGCTCAAAGTTACTAAAATTTTAGTAGCTTTAAGCCTTTTTATAAACATCTAAAAAGCAGTTGTTGTGACAACCGAAATGATAATGATACCAGAGGAATAGAAAACCAGTCAGCGCGAATCAGTTCCGGGTGATTCGTTCACTTGCTCCCATTAACGAAAGTACGCTAGTAGCGGGGCGCTCATACCATACCACATGCTTTTAATAAAATGTAAAGTAAACAGAATACAAGAGTTACACTTCCGGTATAATCACGAATTAATTCGATCTGGCCTGATGTCCTGATCTAACCCATATTGATGTACATATGAATGCGTTCCTTTGGGGAGATCTGGATCAGGATCAGTGATCCAAGATCACTCGGATCATGGTTCGTCAAAGGAGCCGGCGAATCCGTGACCAGAGTGGATTCATCGGTTCCTTTGATGTACCATGATCTGAGTGATCTTGGTTCACTGATCCTGATCCAGATCACCCCAAAGGAACGCACCCATAGAGTGAGATATTGACCATACCATATATAACATTAACAATTAATTTTTGTTATTTACACCTGTTTGTTTATTCGCAGAAAATACGCATTAGTTGTTAGTTTTCAATCCGCTCATTGTGATCTTTAAATTTGTCTGCATGACTAAAAGCCGTCACTTCAACGGTTTAGCCTATCATTTGTTTTCAAAATTGATTAAATTGTGTTAACCGTGGGCTCGGACACTAACAAAATAAAACGCCAAAAACAGCCTGTCACAAATGATAGCGTCTCCACGTGGAGTGTCTTGCATCTGAACTGCGGCCAAAATCAACAGCACAAACCGCCGTCAATTCAACGTTTTATGCCTGTCTTTCATAAACAAAACTGACTGTAGCCCGCGAGTTTCCAGAACTGCCCCTACCAGGAATCTTACATTTGGAACATGACGAATCCTTACACAGGAGTGCAACGAAGCCACCACATTTACCTCGTGACCAGGCAAAAAGGATAAAAGCTCTTTCCTCCAGCACGTCAAAACAATCAGATCTCAAAATCGGGATCAAACACTGCCATGGATTGGTAGGACATCCTTCGACTCTGCCCTGGGCTCATGAAAATAACACTCGAAATTCTCAATTCATCTGTTAGTGTCGAGTTATGATTTCTTTTTTTCTACTTGCCTGAGACTCAGAATACAGCTCTAAGTTTTCTGCAATAAACTAAGTGAAACGTCCGCTACCTTGAAACGTGTTCTTGCGACTACTTCAGTTATGGTGGTATCTCAGCAAAATACCACCCAGATATTCTCCAGTTTAAGCTGGGGCTATTCAGTCACGTGACGAGTTTAGACCAATCACGCGTGAGTGAAAATATTCGATGGATTATAATTTGGATGCGAACGGTGACAGCGAATTTATTCATATGTTTGAATATGGAATCGAGCGCTGTCTTTATCTATTAACATGAAGAAGGATGGGTTGTATATATATCGTTAAACAAGTCGACAAAAGTTTTCTTCTTTCCTTCGAGAAATTCCACTTTTGTCTTCTTCTTTTTTCCTGGCTTCTATTTTTTTCGCTGTCCAAGGACTTTTCTCTTCTTTTTTTAGCGCGTTTCATGACCTCAACAAGGAGTGATAGATAGGATGGAAGAGCGAGAACCGAAACTACGAAATCGAGTGTAAACTAAAAGATGCCGAAAAAATTAATTAAGTTATTTGATTTATTTATTTAGTTAGTTAGTTAGTTAGTTAGTTAGTTAGTTAGTTATTATTGTATGATTAATGCTAATGCGGCCCTTGTAAATAAATAAAGCTCCCTGATGCAGCCGCTTGGCACAAAAAGTCGACGCCCTATGAGGATTATTACACTTAATTGTTTTATCCTTTTTTTT
>Ga0126338_10003057_pt1 | contig 11672 bp, 5 predicted proteins | sample OrbCmetagenome_2_FD_92529 | JGI IMG/M metagenome (GOLD analysis project Ga0126338, IMG submission 92529) | Coral microbial communities from Petempiche,Puerto Morelos, Mexico - Orbicella C C metagenome | ecosystem: Host-associated > Invertebrates > Cnidaria > Coral | place: Petempiche,Puerto... | reverse complement strand
TAAACTGAATTTGTGGACTTTCTGCACTGAATACATAAACTTATTACCTGTAGAGTCTATGTGGCTTTCCTGAATAGCATTTCTTAACTTTAAAGCTTATTTTCTCAAAGTGCGTACTTTAGATTTTTAAAAAAAGAAATCTTAAGATGTATTTATCCAATTGAACTGAAATTTTCAGTGTTGTTTCTTCTCATTGAGTTGAGTTAAACGAGCATAGAGATTCTGCATATGTTGAATTGAAGGCAAGTTATTGTAAATAAAGCAACCTTAAATATATTGGTGATTTTTGGAGGGGCACTGGGGAAAATGTTTTTATTGTCCCAAAAAGTTCTATGCTCATTTAAAAGGGTGATATCTGTGCTCTAGATTGATACTAAAATAATATAATTCCATGCAATCTGCAGCCAAATATCTTTTCTCAACTACAGCTTGGTCATGCACAGCATGTGGTAAGAATTTTAGGCTATGTCAGGTTACAATTCCATTAAAGTTAAAGTTGTGACCATTTTCAGAATCTATAAATCATAAGCTTTCTTGTGGTATATAGTTTTACAGGGCTTTGAAGTAAGCATTTGGAATTACAGTTACCTAAAAAAAAGTCGCTTTTTTCATGTCTACCATGATAAATGTTCTTACAAGTCTCTGACAACAGCAACAACGGCAACCATGTTTTTGCGAAAGCAGTCCGCGGTCTGCGGTAAATCGCATAAGGGGCTATCTGATTGGCTAACTAAACCACAGCACTCAAATCAAATATTAAAACATTGGAAAGTAATGGCTGTCTCTGCACGCTAAGAAAAAGTAAGAAAAGGCTGTTTATTTTTTATGAGAACAAGCGAGAAGAAATGGAAAGGATGTTGCTGCATAAGCATTGAATTTTGTCTGTTTGTCTGAATTTCAAAACTATTTAAAACCTTGACCTTCAATGTAAACAACAGACGTTCGATAGAGTCAATAGAGAATATCTGCTTTATTGTTTTCATTTTTACATATATCTTAGTAACTAATCATTATAATTCAATTGTAGCGATAGATATGTATCTGCTAAGTTTCCGAGTATTATAGAAGAAGGAGATCTTAGCAAGTTCTATGGAGCTTCTCTAAGAAGATCCCCATTAGTTCAATGATTTAATTGGTTCCTACCGAGTGTTATCTCAGGCCCTGTATAGGTACTTTGATCTTTTTGATGATCCATTATAATTTTTACTCTCTTTTCTTCAAAACAAATTCATGCGGCTTTGAGATCTCACCCTAAGGTTCAGGAAGTTTCTAATTGTGTCATTACCAATCAAACTTCTTGGAATGGCGCTTCTGAGATATCCTTTATCCAGCCATTCGAAAGAAAGTCAGTTTGTTTGTTGATCACTAAAAGCAACTGATTCATTTAGTTATAGTATCATTATCGGTTTTCTTCCATACTTCTTTTTTATCAAATCAATATTACAGACTAGCACTTTATGCAAGGATCTCTAGCCCTATGCATGTACAAACAGTTGACAACAATAACGAAGTGAGAGCCATCAAACTGAAACATAGGAGACGGTCATTTATTTAAGAAACACATGCAAACAGGGATGATGTATTCTTGTACTTTCCAGCAGGATATAATCTACAGATTCAAGCGCCACTTTTTCCATGTGTATCCGTCTGTAAAATTGCATGCAAGTCCTGATCAATGCGGTTCCCGGGTCATCCTTTAGGTGCGTGCGTGCAAAAGTTAGGGCACAGTTTTTGCTGCTGTAAATGAGACGCGCAGCTCACTCATGAACACGAACACGACTTACATTAACGTCTCAGGTTTGACCAAGACTGTCTCGATATGAGCAGATGCAAAATACACAACTACAAACTATGCGATGAAGCGTCTTGGGATTTTGTATCAAACTGGGAAGACACTGTTGACACTGGAGCAGAATTGGCTAATCAGTCTACTCCAGTGATACCAGTAAACCAACAGCAACATATTCAAACCAACCAATCAACCAGTGCATGCAGTGCAGCAGCAACATCAAACTTCTATCGTGACCACAAGATCCATTCCCCATAATGTCAGTTATCCTCCTCAGGAATAGCAATGCCACCACATTCTCATCAGTTTCAACAGTTCTATCCATTTCACTATGGCATACTGCCATAAGGGGTTATGACATTGCTAGCTCTGCAATTACATCCCTCTTTTAGGCATATCGAACCTAAACCCCAAGGGGACACCAATCAATTGGGTACAAGAACATCTTCCAGTTGACCACAGGATTTCATCGAGACAGTGAAAACCATCACAAAAAAATTGTATGACCTTGGCGGCATCGAGGACTTGCACGAACCTCCTGAAGGTGAAGTGTATTTGAAATGGAGGAAGTCAGCTATTCAAGAATGGAAGCCAGTAAGTACACTACACTAACCCTAAAGCTAATTTTTGGAGATTATTCACTGTCTACTACGGTGTCTTTACCTGCAGCATAACATGAGCCACTACCTGATGGTTGCTAAATTATCAAATGGATGCTTTAGACTTGTGATACAGATACCGGAACACCTGAACTTACGAGTAACACAAAGCAATTTTATTTACCTCTACGGAAAAAGCGAGGACAAACAGTATGAGCTATACTTTGTGACTTGCTGGAAGGACGAATTTCCTTTCAAGATCTCAAACAGCGTAGAGTGAATTTTTTTTAGGTTCATTTTGCTTGGTTTGTGATATAGCAAAACATATTAGTAAACCGAATATATTATTTCCTTCCATATATAGTGTGTTAAGGTGGGTCCACAAAGAGCGCCAGATGCCGGAAATACTAAAGAGGCAAGTATGGCAATTACTAAACTACCTGCATACGCTGAAAACGAAATTGCATCGAAGACGATTTTGACTTTAATTACTTTCCCTCTAGTTGGAGGAGGAAATTGCAAGGCTAAAAAGCCAAAATATGGACCTGCAAACAAAATTGGAACAGGTATTTAAAAAGCTTGTTGTGTGTTGATAGTTTTTGTAAAGAAACAAACACCGGTTTAATACCACGTCTACCGCTAGCTAATCGATAAGCTGTTAATCTCATGCGCCTACGTCAACGCTATCATGTCAGCAGGGGCAGGCCAAAAAGATGTCGTCAGTAACAGCCTGCAAACCAAGTAGCTTACATACTAAAATAACACAGAACCAAAAACAGTGTATTGCTACAGATTGTTAATGAAAGTTACAGGCCAAGGGTTTCACGATTGGTACATAAATACATGCAGAAAGAAAAACGTTCCCAAAACTCAAAGTAGAGAACCAAAAAAAAACTGAGGTTAGAAGACATAGCATAAAAAAAGAGAAGCACATAGTTTATAGTACAACAGCAGAGGCGTAGAGGCGTAAAGGCATTGAAACATAGAGGCGTAGAGGTGTAGAAACTTGGAAGCATAGAAACGTAGAGGCGTAGAGGCGTAGAAGGGTATAAAATTTAAATAAAAAGTAGACTAGTGTAAAGAACTAATTTAAAAGAAAAATGTAGACACAATTGCGTTAAGGATATAGTATAGAAGGAAGAATAAAGGAAGAAAAATTTAAGTTTTAACAGAATAAATATAGGGAAAAGCAAATTAACAAAAAAAGTATCAATAAATTGAACTGTAAATTTAAGAGAATTGATGACATAAACCTCAAAATGGGGTCAATGCGTCCAAAAAATAGCAGGCAACATTATCAGGAAAAAATCATAAAAGAAAATAAGAAAGTTGTCGAGGGCCTGTTTGAATGTGTCATTTTGTATATTGTGGAATAAATTAGTGCTAATAATAATACATTGGTTGCCAAGGCAACGCAAACGCACATTAGGAAAAAAGACAAGGGAAAATTAAAAATAGGCCAAGAACATGCCGTGAAAGGCTGGCAAAAAAAGAAGGCTAGGGGTGAGCTATAGGCTTATGGGCGTAAAACTCTCTGAAAACTTGTACGCCAAATAGTGTGTCCAAATCCGGACCAAACTTGAGAAAAAGAGAGCAGACAATCTTCAGAGAAGCATCCAAATACTCGAAAGAGAAAATGAAGAGGTAGACTGGCTGCAATTTTAATGTTTATTTGCGTTATGCTTTTTGAAACGGTTACTCACTGAAGAACACTGAAGTTTTTATGTTATTTTCCGCTCTTTCTTCAACAGGAATTTGATCAGTATAGGCATGACGTTGATCAGCTTATAGAAGAGAAAAACAAATTGGGAGAAAGTTTTCTAAGCCTGCAACAGAGTTGAAAAAGCAAGATTCTCAGTGGCGGAGGATTCATCTCACATGGTCAGTACAGTTGTTAATCATGTACCTCCACTGTCACAAAACAAGACATGCAATAACGGAGAAATCACTCACCCGCCTTTTGTTCAGTAGTTGTCACATAATTTTCTTGCAGCAGAAAAGGCAATCATATGAGAGAAACAGGCACCTTGTTGAATACAAGAAGACTGAGCTACTACTACAAACCAGAGTTTTAACTTAGACACTTTTTTTAATATAATAAGTTGATTAATTGTAACGTCTTCGTCTCTATAGTCTTTATCTTCAGACAGAGCAGAACACTGGCTTCGAGATGCGCAATGAGTCGGAAGAGTGACGACTTTCCTCTTGCACAAATCAAGGTAACAGTTGTCTTTTGAGAAAAAGACAGATAACCAAAATGGAAACATGATTATTTTTCAATATGATCACTTTCAGAACAGCACGTCACATAGCACCCTGAGTACCCCAAAGGTGAGTGTTCCACTAGACCTGTTACCTTTCAATTACAATTTACAGTTGTGTCACCAAAATGCAAACTTACTGTTTAAAAATGTTTGCCTTTGTAGGTTACACGTTTGCCAAAAAAGCAACCACAAAAAGAAAAGGCTGGACCAAGCGAGTCTTCCAGTGAAGTGGTAATAACATATACTTGTACTATTTTATTTTTTTGAAATAGTGTAGTTTAATAGTAAGAGCTGACCAAGATAGTTGGCTTTTTCTTCTTGGCTTTGGCTTACTTGCGGACGCAATGACCGCGCATATAAAGACTGGTTTAAAGATATGTGACTTGGAAAGGGCAACAAATTCCTCTCTGTTCCAGATTAATCATTAGTTTTGAAGGTGTTAACATAAATATCACAAAATGATAGTTATGCCAATAAAAATCTCTTTTTGTTTTCTTTTCGTTTTTTTTTTTCTTTTGCTATTGTTTTTCTTCACGTGTGGTTTAAGCTCATTTCAAGACCATCGATGTCAATTAATTGTTGGGTTTTGGAACGACTAGTTCCTCGGTTCCGAGGCAGCAAAATGACCTAATTTCCTGGAAGAGGTATTGTTTGTGATCAGCATCAAGCCCTGGTGGTGTAATTATAGGGGGAAGCCGGGCCAGTGGCTTGTTAGAAACATCTTTCAGGATTTGCCACTATGTTTCAGGAAAATCAAGAGACTCGCGCAAAAAAACTACACCGCGTTGTTCTTCCAACTATTGGAAGTGATGAAATTTAATCATTCCCAATTTTTTTTTGAAGAACGGTTGGAGATAAGTAGCCCAATCGGACACTGGCTTTAAAATGGTGCCATTATGCCAACCGCATAATTCCGAAATATTCACTCCTGTGACAGTAGAGTTGTCAACAGTTCTCATTAGTTATCCATATCACTAATGCTCTGAAATCGAACAGCTACCCACTATTGGTCATATCTAACATCTTGAAGAAGAAACCACCCCCGGCAATCACACCATTTCCAGAAGAATTGGTAGGAATGTTCTTTGGATGGGCTGATCCTCCTGACTTACACATTGGCTTCAAAGTTTAACCTTACATCAAAGGCCTAACTGAACCTCTCTCAAGACTTCTCAGAAACAATGGAATACAAACTACAAGCAGACCCCTTAAGACATTACAACAAGAGTTTGTTTCTCCAAAATCAAGACCACCCACAGAACTACAAACAAATGTCGTTTTACAAGATCCCATGTGCCGATTGCCCGTGGAGTTATATCGGCGAGACTGGTAGATGTTTACAAACAAGGAAGAAACAACATATTAGAAACACAAAAACCTTCAAAAAAGGTTCCAACATTGCTTCACATGCCTGGTTGAACGACAATTCCATCAACTTTGACAATGCATGCGTGGCAAAAATTTACTGTAAATAGTTGAGCAGTAGACTAAGACTTTTCCGGACTAATTTTGCACATTAAGTTTCGAACATTTGCCATTTTGTCGTGTACTTTTATTGCAAATGGTTGAGCTGTTCACCAATATTACTGCAAAATATATTACACGAGTTCCTACTTTGAATAAGTAATTTACCTTTGACTGGGAGTGCTTTAGGCAAAGAGGGAGGAGATTCTGTTCACGTCAAAGGCACATGCTTTTATTTTAGTTACCAGTGCTTGTCGGGTTTTCATTACCAGGTTACTAAGTCAGACAAGATGGCAGATTGCTTTCAACTTCATTCGCTTGTGCTTCACATTCTTAAGTGTTTTGAGGTTTATCCATTCTAAAAGGCTCCAAAACTTCTCCTAAAAGTTATCAGGTTTGTTAAAATACCTTTATACTTAATGTATAGCATTGAATTTTTGAGATTTTTAACATAATTCTTGGTGAAGTGTCACTCAATCAATGCGATTTCTCCTTATAACATTTTTTACAAGAGAATGCTAAGGATTTGGAACTCAGTTTACAGAGCAGAAATAAGGAAAATCTCAAATTTTAGGCTCAAAAAGCAAGGTCAACTTGAACACCTGTTCGACTTATCAGGGTCCGAAATTGCCACCAGCTGGTCGCCAATGCAACTGAAAATCTAGGATTGGCAACCAGAATTTCAAAGCCAGTCGCCTACTGGCGACTAACTTTTAGCATCGTGGCAATGTTGAGCCACGGCTCAAGGAATTAAATCGACAAATTTCACGTTTGAATTTGACAAGAAACTTCCCTGTAGTCTTGTCAAAGTTTTTTCCTAATATAAAATAATTGAGATAAAAAAATAAAGGTATGATTGTCATTAAATGACTTTCAAAAACGTTGTAATCCGCGCACGGAAATCAAAATTTAGCGACCATCATGTTTTCAGCGGTTTCATCTTACAGCCATACCGTGGGCACAGTGTGTACTACAGCTGGTAGAATCAATACCACACAAACCTAGCGTTTCAGCATTCTAGAGGACAGGACCCTCTCCAACTGTCCCTCGCTGTCTTCCATCTAAGACATGCTTGAGTCCCAAGCAGAGGAATATGTATTCCATACCAATCAACGAGGGGCCCTTAGTCCAGTGCAGCGTTCTGCATTTCAGGACATTGCCTCCAAGTCCATGGACAATGCTCTGAATGTGTTTTGTCCAAACAGCACCCTTAGACATTACTGCACAACCAAACTCTCGTTGCTTCAGGTATGGCACCTTCTTACAAGACGAGTAGACCGAAATATAGAAGACAAAACACTCCAGGGTGAGTGCATTGATCTTGCTTTACCATTACAAGACAACTTATTTAAGTTTCACCTATGCTTCTTCGGGTCTTTCCAACAACACAAATTGAGCTTACAGCTGTGGGGAAAATGGCTTTTTCAAATTCTGCCTCATGAGTCACCACCTAGGTCCAGAAGGGGATGTACTACCCACCTCCAAGGGGACACATTTATTTTACCTCCTATCTCACTAGAATGGTGTCATAGCACAGTTTAACTCTACTTAGCAGCTGTTCACAGCCTCCATATTACTGCCCGGTACAATGACCTTCTGAAGGACAAGCTTCTTTTTGACAAGGTTTTACGCAGTATTCACCGCTACCAAGGCGATCAGCGTCTTCACCATCACCCGCAGTGTTTCTGCCAGAGTGCACCACTGCGGGAATCCCGCGTTACAATCAGAGATGGCCCCTAGAAAAACGAACAAAGGGCCAATGTGGCCCTTTCCTTTTACAAGGCTGCAGGCCTAACAAGGGCATAATATTTTAAAAGCCATGCCAGGGCTCGAAATTGTGATCAATACGGTCGCCAATGCAACAAGCATTTCATCCTTGGCGACCAAAAATTCTGGTTTTGTTGCCGTAACATGGCGTAATGGCAACTATATTTCTCTGTGTTGACGATCAATAACGGTTATTTTGTCTCACATTATGTCCTTCTAGAAAATCATATTGAAAGATCATTGTTTCTAAACCATTCAACATAAGAAAAGAGGTCAATCCGTCCCTTTGCTTTGCTGTATTGATTCTCTCATATCGGAAAACTTCTAAATGGCTGACCTTGTTTGAAATCACCCTATAATGCATTGCAAACCCTTGATCGTTGACTACGTCATGTTGGCCTAAGGATTGTTCTCTTGTAATGCACTGATCCTTTGTACTAGTATTTGATTCAAAAGAAACTTTGTTGAGTAGAAACCCTTCAAAAAGCACATAGTATTAAATTTTATCAAAGATCCTCATAAACTGCTTTATTTTCCTTGGTACCCTGATGCACTTTTTCCTTCTGTAGTTTTCAGTTTACTGGCCCCTTAATTAAAAAAACTAGCCCCTAAAAAAGATCTTCGGGGGCCACTTTGGCCCTCAAGTAAAATTTTCTGGCTGAAACACTGCACCTGGTTACCCCCAGGTGCTCTTAGCACCCATCCAGTTGCAATCATGGCTTAACCCTCTGGATTTCTCCATGGTCTGGGCTGCCTTTAATTTAGCCTTTCTTGCCTTCCTGGGCTGCAGTAAATTTCCCTACAACACTGTACGCAAATTAAGACTGACGACATTAATTCACATTTAAATTTTATCATATTTCTTTGTCTACTTTTTCAAGCCAGACACACGAATTTAAAATCCATTTGTGTCAGTGAAGTGCCACTCACAAGTGATATGGCCACAACAAATTAGTAAATTAATTTGAAGCTTAAATTCAAGACATCACTGTTAACATTTTACTGGTACAAAAATATCCTTTCAAGGATTCATGGTGAGCTCAGCTCAGCAAAAAGTTCAGAAATGAGAGAAAGTCTAAAACGATGATCCCGAGGTACTCCTTCACAAGAGGAAGAGAACAAGGACAACTGATGATAGCCAGCCCAGAACCTCTAAGTTGAGGAGGGGTGGGATATACTGGGAGCCTTCCTTCAGCTTCCCAGAAGAAGATGAGGAGTCCATGAACAATAAATAAGCAGTTCCTACCAAACAAGTTAGGAAAACACCAGACTAGGAGAAAGTAAAAAGGTGTATGGCCCTGACTTTCCCAGAGAGAAGAACACCAATGAATAAAAGTGTGGAGTTGGTAGATATGCGATCCGAGTACCCTACATTATTGGACTTTACACAGGTATATTTTCAGGCAGAAGCTTCTTATTAAATTGACTGAAGAAAGCACTGACATGATTATATAGATTAATGCATTTTGAAAACACCACAGATCCTCGACTGTACTTTGTTCAGTAGAGAAAAAATGAGCCTCAGGAAACTGTGTTCTCTGTTGTTTTAGTGCCTCTTGTTATAGTCTTCTTTATTGTTAAAGCACAGTCAACATAATCATTTTCACTTTTGTTTTGGGACAGGGCTCCAGGCTTTGGACTAAAAAACTATCCTGGAAATCAGTGATTATTCCAGCCTGAGTAATCAACAATTAAGTGGAACATAAAGCCTCTGAAAATGAAAGGAAATATTAGCTGAGTCAGGGAGGCAGAAATAAATAAAAACTAAGCTGTTCCTGTTCAATGTTTTAATATCTGAAGAATACCATTTAAAACAGTTTTTTTAGTGGGACATTATTTTGACATTAAGTAACAATTCTTTTTTTTTCCTTAATAGTAATCCTAGAATCCATATATGTAGGGGAAACGTTCACACAATTGCTGAAAACTAAGTCACGGAATGTCTGCTTTGGTTTGCAGTATATTGCATCACTCACCACGACGCAGCATGTTTCCCCTGTCAATGTCGTGGAACCTAGTACCTCCACTCCACTGAACGTAATTCAGTCACTGCCCTTCAAAATTCCCAGGGTGTACATGTAGAACCTGTAGCTAGTACCAAAAGTGAATGTGACCTGGAAGTTGGCTGTCTAAATACCCAGAGCATAAATCATAGTGAGGTTGCATTGGAGGGGCCACTGGAGCCTACGAAAGCCAATCAAACAAGTGTACCGAAACATAAGTTTACCAGTGATGTTGGGTGTCAAATTAACACACAAGGAGCACAACTTATGATGAAATCACCTGAGTCCAAAACATACAAGTGTTCAATAGACCATTTTACAGTTGTCTGCTCAGTGACCTGGCCTTTGGATGGCAGCAAGGCTGGAGTTGACCTTGTTTTGTTACAGACCTTACTGCTTTTGTTGTGTAAAACAAATTGTTCTGATGCTAACTAGGTGCATTTACATGACAAAAGCAGTGAGGTCTGTATGAAACCAAGGTCAACTCTAGCCTCGCTGCCATCTAAAGGCCACATCACTGAGCAGACGGCTGTAAAAGGTCTATTGATGTGATCCTCTGTGACCAAAGCATTCAAACTGATGAAAACTTTTATGGAGAAGAAGTGATCTCTCCTGATGAAGTAGGCCCTTCCCATCAACAGAACATCACCCCATAAGGATCCATCTTATGTACCATTTGAAAATGATGAAATGTCAGATCACTCAAACAATTTACAGTCGGATGTTAGGTTCCTTGTGTTCAAACTAGAATTAGTTAAGCCTTCTAACCCTCTGTTTACCAGTTACGCATACATGCGTAATTTATTCTGACCAGAAAAAATATATACACATATCTTAAACTTTGCCTGGAGGGGAGTTCTACTATTGCTAATAGGGTACCTAAAGAGTTGTGTTTGGATTCTATCAAGTCATTTCACAATTTTCAAGCTTTGAAAAGGTTATTTTCTCGACAAAACTCCGAAGTACTTCTCGTGTGGTGCTTTAAAAATGGACGCCAAGGATTCAGATGACGCTGATCGTGTAATTCGGCAAATTCTTGGAGATTCTGACGTGGAAAGCGATGAAAATCTTGAATTTGATGAAGAGGAATTCGAGGACAACTTACCGCTTGCCTGTCTTCTTACTCGTTCAGAAGAGTCAGAAGATGAAGAACAATTCAAAATGCCTTCTGATGAAGAGGAAGAAGAAGAATCTGACAGCGAGGAGTGGAGATCGGATGTCATTACTCACAATGACTTTGATTTTGACGAGAGTTCCGTGGGCCTGAAGGTAAGAATGTTACCAAACAAGTCAGCCTTGGACTTCTTTGAACTGATATTTACCGATGATCTTTACAATCTCATCGTAACTGAGACCAATCGGTATGCCACTCAACAACGAAAAGAGCCTCGCAACCAAAAGACGCCCTGGACTGCCCTCACTATTGAGGAGTTCAAAACCTGGTTTGGTTTGTACCTTTCAATGGGAATTGTGCAGCAACCTTCACTAGTGGATTACTGGGGCCAGTCCACCCTGACAAATACCCCAGGTATTGCTGCAGTTATGACTAGAACAAGGTTTCTTCAAATCTTGCATCATCTGCATTTTGTTGACAATGAAAGTGAGGTTGCTAAATTGCCAAAGGACAGTCCTGATTATGACAAACTCTATAAAATCAGAGACTTGTTGAATATCATTAGAAGAAACATTCAAGGAGCACTGAACCTTGAAAGGAATATTGCTATTGATGAAACACTTGTAAAATTCAAGGGAAGAGTTGGGTTTCGTCAGTTCTTGCCAAACAAAC
>Ga0126338_10003055_pt1 | contig 11679 bp, 9 predicted proteins | sample OrbCmetagenome_2_FD_92529 | JGI IMG/M metagenome (GOLD analysis project Ga0126338, IMG submission 92529) | Coral microbial communities from Petempiche,Puerto Morelos, Mexico - Orbicella C C metagenome | ecosystem: Host-associated > Invertebrates > Cnidaria > Coral | place: Petempiche,Puerto... | reverse complement strand
GGTGTGGTGGGGGGGGGGGGGGGGGGGGGGGGGGGGGGGGGGGGGGGGGGGGGGGGGGGGGGGGGTGGGAGAAAGAGGGGGAGTAAGGGGCAGGACCAACAACGAGTTAAAGCTATTTATACAAATAATTGCTCCCCACTGTTGTTTTAGAGACAAACAAACAAACTAACGAACAGACACACCTTTGTTACAGACATAATTATGTCGGAGAAGTTGTGCTACAGGTTCCCACCCAGGTTTACACAATTGACAATTAGTTTAGACTTTTATAAGATGTCAGGAGAGGATGAACGTGAAGGAGTTAGTCCCTATATATCCCTAATTCTTAAGGTAATTCCTCTCAAACTATTTTTAGATCTGGTACCCAGTCCTCCCGCGGACAAAGTTATCACGAGCGTTGCGTACATGTTTTACTGGAGGATAAAAATGCGTGTAATGCCCAAAAGCCTTTTTTGGGGTTTCCCCCCCCCCCCCCCACGCAACCCCTCATCTTCTCTTGATAATATATAAAAACCCAAAACAATAGACCTCTTTCGACATATCAAAATTCAGCTTGGCAGGCTTAGAGGACACAAACAAAGGAAATTAAATGACCATGTTTATCCATTTCTTTTCTTTGTGTCCTCTAGGCCTCACTATCAAGCTGAATTTTAATATTTCGAAAGTGGCGTATTGATAAGTTCACCTGGGTGGGCACCCGTGATATTGATGCATTACCTTGGGGCCAAAGTAGCGTATCCCCTCGTCATTAATTTGCTCTCCCGGTATGGGATCGAGAAACACAAAGTTGAAAGATGTCTAAAAACAGAAAATTAAGGTATCTTGTAGATGACCATCCTCAAGAACAGACATACAGCTACATGCGCGTGTTATGTCGTTATATTGAACGAATCTGATTGGCTCTCTCATCGTTTTATATATATTCGTGATAGAACACTATCGAGCTCGTGCTTCTCCTGATACTGCATACAGCTGTAGGCTTGGAACTGCATCCCCTTAGAGTGTCTTGTAAAACAATCAGACCGCTGTCCTTCAGTTAAGTCTCTTTGACTGTTTGCTCAAAGAAAACTCAGGTTTACGTTATTATTGTTAAATGTTTTACCACAGCCAGTCAAAATTACTACAAGATCATGTGCATGATAATATCATCGGCTGCCAAAAAAAAAATCGGATGCCAAACTGTCACTACAGTTTTTACTTATTACCTCACAAGAATCTTAGGGTTATTTGAGTCAGAAATGTTCAAAGTCTCAATAAAGAGAGGAAAAAGAGAAACAAACACTGTAGAGGCAACTTACTGAGAAATCTGCATCTGTCTTCAGGTGATCAGAAGTCTCGACACATTTGTCCATTACTACCTAAAGTACAATTGAGATCATGAGTATCATAGCAGCCTGGAATATCACCGGTCGAGGGGGGAGATAACCAGCTCAAGGGGATCTCCTCCTAAGGGCTCCACCCCTCATAATGAAAAAGGGCAAATGTACCCCCCCGCCGTTACTTTCACTGGCTCCCAAATACATGATATTACAAATATTCATTTGCATAATGAACTCACATCAAAATATGTCAAAAACACCAATTGTCCTTAAAAATCATTCGCAACTCTTCAGTTGGATTGAGGTAATTTTATGGCTTTCATGTACCTTGGCCACATCAGGAAATTTTTCAATAAGTTGCTTCATCATGCAAAATCCATCATCGTCCCTGACTTCAACAGATTCTTTCCAGCTAATTAATTGAAACAAACAAGCAAGAAATAATGTAGTAAATGATCGGTTTGTTGGTGTAAATGATGAGTAAATAGACTTCCACAGCCTTAGAACTTAGCAATAAAAAAAATAAAAACCCAGCCATGATCCCAGGGGTATTGGGAGGGGGAGGGGGAGGGGCTGAATATTCATATGAAAGAGCTGGGGGTGATGATCGGAAACTTTGAAAGAACCCTCAAAAGGGAGCTAAGCGTAATTTACACCGATTCTAAAACAAAAGGTAGTACCAGATGACAGTTTTTTTCCCGATACTATCCAATACCTACACGCATACACGAAACGATAATGAGCCACGAATTTTAATCGGCGTTAAGATGTATCAAGAGACGGTTTCTTGGATGTATGAAGAGCTCACTTCCCTCGACGCCATACCTCATCCGTTTCTACCCTAATCCTAAACTACTGGTAGAAATCTAACGGTGTTTATCCTAGATTTAAACGCCAAACGTTACCAAGCCAAGAATCATAATCGTTCATTGGGAACAAAAATCCACCAACTGTTACAGTGTATACAAGAATCCACCCCTCTCCCAGGGGCGCACTGCCTCACCGTTTGTGTTTGATTATTTCCATACAGGTTTGTTCCCGGGATCCTTTAATGGCGGAGTCCAAACATCCTTTTCCAAACACAGACTTATTTTTCACATCCGCACCACGATCCAACAGCAAACGAACTGTGCGAGGGTTACCAAAGTACGCAGCTATATCTATAGCGGACGTCTAGGGAAGAAAAATTACAAAAATTAAAATATTTAGGGTACAATGTCAAGGTTATGAGTATCTCTGCACGTAAGATACTCATAACCATTTTGAGCCAAAAAACAAATTTCCTTGAAACTTTGCTTGTGAGTTGAACTTAGTGTGGTAAGTTTTAAAATGAATTTCGATTGAGTGTTTTGAAGCTATTTAACAATTAGATTGTTCGCTCTCGACTTCTATCGCGTGATAGTTGACGAGGGCGCAGCCCCTGGTTTAAAACCTTATCTAAATTCTCTTCACAGACACTTCGAAAACGCCAAGAAGCGGCCGTTATTTTGTTAACAAGGGCACACTGCTTCGCTACTCACTATTTACAACAGAATAGATAGTGAGTAGCGTAGCCAATCAGAGAACGGCATTCTTGGTAGAACCCTGGTAGACTTATACTAAAAGATAAAATGTGGTGGCTAATTGGCCTGTGGAACCGCTTTAAAATGTTTGGGAAATATTAGTATTTCCAAAATTTTATATATAACGTTCTATCACGAATGCCGTTCTCAAGACAAGACATGTCCCCATCACCAGATGACAGTACATCATATGGCATGTGATTGTAAGGGATGTGAGCTGATGTGTGAGGGAATTAGACTGGAATTCCCTTCTCATGTATAAGTCTTGAAAAAGTCACAATAATAACGACGAAAGTCTGCTTTACCTTATTTTTGGAAACTGCGCCAATCTTTGCTCCATAATCCAGCAACATCGTAATTGTCTGGCAGCGATCAAGTCTAGCTGCCAACAGTAGAGGAGTCAGATGATTCTCATCCCTACAAAATGAAATCAGGATTAATTTTGGAATACTTCAAGTGGCGGTCGTTACACTTAAGTTAGAGTTAGTTTTCTTTGTGGTTCACTGCATGTTGTCCGAGAAAGATTGTAAATAAATTACAAAACTACGTCGACTGAGAAGGGATAAGATAAGATAAGAACTTTATTAATGTGTCGACGTCGCTAGCATACAATGTGCACTAACTGGTGACACCTAACTACAGTTACCTATCTAATTAATAATTAGCTCTTATTAACCGAGCTAGAGGTCTGTATGGGAGAATCTTGACCGAGGTCGTGAGCACAGACCGAACGCAGTGAGGTCTGTACACACGACCGAGGTCAAGATTCTCCCATATAGACCGACTTAGCTCGGTTAATAAGATGTTTATTATATGGCGAAGAAAAAAACTTTTTAAATTCCTTTAATGTAACTGGTTTGATGACATTTTGCTTGCAAACGGCCATGAGCTTAACTTAAACCTGCCGAAATTTGCTCTTCCTCTTTACTTTTTTTTTTTGTAATCAGGCTTTTTGGCACTTCCATGACTGTTTGAGAAGAAAATAAAAAAAAAAATGGTGAACATTTTTGTATTATAGTTTGCTACTTTTTCAACGCAAAATGAAACCGGTCTAGATGCCGGTCCAGATGGGAAAATCTAGACCGCGGTCAATATCGATTTCAGCCAATCAAATTCGTGAATTCGGTAGTTCCCAGGCCTTGTGAGACACGGCCATATAATAATTAACAATAAAGGGTAAAGGTAAGTAAAGGAAGTAAGATATCGGGTAACAGCAAAATAAAAGATAAACTCTACACACAGGGAAATTTGATTTCGACACTATTTCATATTTTACTGCTTAGTCCAAAGTAAAGTTAGAGTAATATGTACCTTGATACATTTAAGAATGTAACTACGCCACTGTTTATTGCCTAGAATGTATTTACTTCTCAAGCTGAAAGTTCGAGCGCTAGATACAGCTTAATCAAACCGAAAATTACTTCGTGTCTGTTGCATGAATTGCTTACCTTTGATCCGGGTTGGCTCCATTATCTAATAAGAACTTTACCAGGTGCAAATGACCTTCGTACGCAGCGAAATGCAGAGGAGTTCGCAATCTGTATTCCACGTTGTGGAAGGACTTTGGGTTTGCTCGTAACAGCGCTCTAACACAAGCCAAGTTACCACTCCTAAAACATAGCATCTTGTCAGTAGTCGCATCCTAGCTAGTACGTTTTCTTTTATTTTGGACTGCTTTGGCACAAAACAGAACCGCTTCCGTTATTTTAAACCACATATGAACTTCACATTTCATGATATCATCATGGGCAGTTCAAGTAGAAAACACTGTCCATCCACACTGGCTTAGTTTGGCTTGTATCAGACAAACTTATGCCAAATTACGTATTGAATACATAAGAAGAGTACACCGAAAAAGAAGTGATCATGAACGTCAAATAACAACAAAATGAACATCAAATAACAGCAAAAATAACAACAACAACGAAGACAACAAAAACAACAACAACGGCAACAACAGAAGAAACATCAATTGTTTACTCAGTGATGGACGCACTCTGTAGCCATGTGTATTGGAAAATTCTCTTCTGCATCTTTAACATTTATATTTGCTCCTGCATCAAGTAACTTTTGAACAATCTGAAAAGCAAGAGAGTTAGCATTGCTAAAGCAAGAGCGAAAGCTTGTGTGACAACGAAATTGTATATCATAATTGTATAATGTATCACAAGTACAAAATTGTAAAGAAATAACTTTTCTTCTCATACCTCATAACTTCCTTTAGAAGCGGCGTAATGAATGGGTGTCCTGTTGTCTTTGTCCAAGCTGTCAATCAAATCCCTGCCTCCGTTCTGGAAATAGACATATGTGTTCTTTTTTTAAATCTGCTTTAACTTTTAAAACGCAGATTACATGCTAAGACGAAACCGCAGCACCTTTGCAGTTTAGAGGATCGTAGAGAATTATCTTTCAGCTGTTTTTGTGTTTTAGTGCAAAATTATGTTATTTACTAGGAATCTACATGGTTGTGTTAATATGAAAGTATTGCTCTCTTTTAGTCCAGCTTTTCATTTGTAGATAAGAAGAAGCAAATGTGTAAGTTATTTAGGGCGATTTGACACTTCAAATAAACGGCCAGCTCCGTAAAGGTGTAATGAAACATTATGTAGTTTCCATACTTTGTTAGTTTGACACGTATTATTTTCTCAAACTCATTAATAATTCATCAAGTGTAAACAAAGAAAATTACAACCGTGAAGGAGGTTTGGATACCCGGTCTTAATTAGCAAAGATTCTGACGATTTTACTTCTCCGTTTACTCCTTAGTTTTTGTTTCGATTGAGAAGATATATCAAACACCCGAGACAGTGCTTCATCAGCTATCCAAATACCTCGAAGTTTGTCAAGAATACTCCGCTGCGCGTCGTATTTTTAACTCTGTTCCCGGTGTTTGGATACCCTGATGAAACACTGTCTCCCGTGTTTGATATATTACATCAAATACAAAAGACCGTGTTTGACCACATTTCCAAACACCGAGAAGAGAGTTGAAAATACGACGCGCAGAGGAGTATTTTTGACGAGCTTCGGGGTGTTTGGAAATGTGGTCAAACACTGCCTTGAGTGTTTGATATATCTCCTCAACCGAAACAAAAATTAAGGAGAAAACGGAGAAATAAAATAATAAATAAAATAAAATCGTAAATATCTATGCAAGCTACGATCAGATATCCAAACACCACCACGGCCATGAATTCCTTTGTTTTAAAGTTGTTAAATTATTTTTGAGTTCGATACATATACCTCGAGAATTATATCAACAGTTTCTACATCAGCGCTGTGCGCTGCTACGTGAAGGCACGTTCTTTGATGGGAGTCTCTCAGGTCAATTGGCGATCCGCGTTGGAGAAGAAACAGGATGGCTCTATTATGCCCCCTTTTTGCTGCGCACATGAGAGGAGATGGCGCGGTGGAGCCTGGTAACGGGCATATTGCTGCACCCTAAACAAAACCAAATTACATGAAAATGAAATTCGATAATGGCAGTGTCACTGATACAATGAAGATAAAAGGATCATATGGAGCCAAACTACTGCTGGCATTCGCACAGGAATCTTTGATGACTTTATTCTTATATACTAATTTTCTGTTCTAACATTAAACTTGACTATGACCGAAGCGCGGTCAAAACGCGCTAGTCATCCGCTTCATCTGTAGCTTTCCCTCTCGCGCCTGGAAAGAAAACGACTATTACGCAGGCCTAGGGTCTAATTAAGACATTCATCACTTCACTGTGACTCTCAATGCGATTTGAATAGTCTATTATTGAGCTTAAATAGCCAGCCGCTTGCAAACGTGGAATAGGAGATATCTGCATAAAAGCTCTTCGTGACGATGTTCTGCAACATATTAGTAATAGCTTCAGTAGGTGTTCGCCAGTTTTGAAGACGCGTTTACAGGGAGACGAAATCACCAACAACAAACAGTCAACCTAGTGATTTGAATTTTTATGGAATTCTTTTAAAATGATTTTAAGTGCTCAAATGCATGCATTGATCTTAAACGCCTTTACCTTAGTGATAAGGTGTTCAATGATTTCCACATGACCAGAAAGACAAGCCCTGCAAGTAAATCAAGAAGTTCATAAAAAAGCTTCGACAGAGTGTACTTGTTGAGCCCAGTGCAGGAAGCTGGTATGTGCCTATTTTTAAAATTTAATTTATTTTTTATCATTGGGAAAATTGGATTCGGAAGAAGGAATGAGACTCAAATTAAGAGAAAACATATGCCCAGGAAATGTGACTTGAGCAAAATTTGAGCTGGGAAATGGAATCTTTATACCCCCTGCCTACCCCCATATAAAAAACCCTCGTTGAAGACTATTGTGCAACGGCAGCAAACGAAAAGAGAATTCAATTATGAACAAGTTTTCTTAAGCATCTCGCGCTGTTGAGTTGTATCAACACTTGAAAAACGCAGGAACACTTGGGAGCTCGCTTGCAATTCTCTAAAACACTTCCATGTGCGTATAAATTCAGGGTGGTGTATATTTTTGGAGCGGTTTGTTTTTCTTTGACACGATTGGTTGCCGAACTAATTAGTACTTCGCAATGCAGATCGAAGAACATTTACTGTATCTTCGGCTTTTAGTGTATACATGAAAAAACAACAACAAAAGCTAAGAAACAATTAAAGAGAAATAGTATTTCAAGAGTCCTCTCAAATGATCTTGTACATGAACTGGTCGATGGCCATTATTTGTAATATATTATTCTGCCAATCAACACTTTTTAGATTGAATAAACAATGTTCAAACCATATCCACCGACGAACAGAATGATTTTCATCGGTCCTTTATAATTTATATTAAAACTTGAATGTATGGCTCCTAAAACACAAGAACATTTAACAATCAAACGAGGTATTTTTAAAGCCGGTTATATTGGCACGTAATAATAATGCCGGTAGAAGCAATCATGAAAGTGAGAAAGTTAGTGGACACGCACATACTTTAGAGTCGGATAGGGTGATATCAAAATAACTACTCAATAGAACGGTTTACTAATTTTAACAACATTGTGAGTTTTCGCAATCAGCTTTTTCATTTCTCATTACAAAATGGTAATATTGCAGAGGCGAGAGTCTTCTATGCTCTTTCCTATTTCTGTAGCTGAACAAGAAACGACTGTCTGTATAACAAGGGGTATTATTACTCCGTCTGTAAGAGCATAACGGTGTAGCTAGTTCTTAATAACATTCCAAAGACGAGAACAGGTTATTATCAACGCTCAAGAGAATGCAGACTCAGTTCAAAGGCCTTGATGTGTTCGCGGTTCTGGATAATTTAGTTGATGGAAAGTCCCTGATGCGCGGTGCAAACGCGTTCTTCACAAACGTGACCGCTTGGCTATCGTAATTCACTCGTCTGACCTGATGCTTCAACCTAATATTCATGTCTCTTGACAACACAAATGCCGCACAGACATCGGCGTAGACATTACACATCTGCACCGCCTGCACGAGTGTATCGACTTTATACATACACATTCTGGGCTTCAATGAGCTGGAACAGGAGAAATCACCATATGCTTCAATTGTGGTTTTACGAAGGACAACATAGTTGTAGATGTTAGCTTTGTTTTGAAACTTTGTTACATTTCCATCAAACCAGTCTTCTGGGCTTGATTCGTAAGTTGGAGTAAAGCTTTTGCTGTTTGTATAGTTCTGCCTCACGAAGCACCACCCTCCAAGAACGCAAAGAAAAACAACGAGCTTGAATATGGTTTTCCTCCTGCAACCAAACGTGTTATCCTGTCCACGGTTCTGATAAAATGTCATTGTATTAAAGTATTTTGAATAAAACTGAAAAGAATTTTTCCACAGACCACGATCTTTATCGATGTTTACCGTTTCTTTAGCAGTTGGAAATGACAACAGTATGAGTGAAATGTTAGGATGGACTCGAAGGCCCAAAATTAATTATTAAGATGTTAAAGCTGTGAAGAATGAATGCATCTTGAATAAAGAGGCTGAATAATTTATCATGACGATACAAAGTCTTTTCAACAAACTATCAACTGAGTTTCTCATTAAAACCCTGATTTAGCTGAATCATTAGCGAATCTTTTCAGTTCCAATTTGATATTTTCAAAACGTTTTCACCAAAGCAAAACTCAATAATACCTGTAGGCAGATTCGGCATCAACTTAAATTTTTGGGTGAAAAAAAGATAATTTTCTAGTTTGTACTAATTGAGACAAACTGAGAAGAATATTATCAGGGATATACAAAGCCGAGAACAAAAGCGTGTGGATTAACTACCTGCAATGAACAGATAAGACACGATAAGCAACATGATATACACTGTAAACAATGATAATTTTTTCGAGATGAAGACGGTTATCAGGTTTTAGTTTGTTTGTCAGTTAATGTGCAGTTCAAGACCAAGGCGAGGTAAGTGCCAACCATTAAAGCAATATTATTACTCATTATTTTTTTAATCAGCACTCACTAGGACAGCGCGTGCGTTAATTAACTAAGGGGAACGTGTTTTCTACTAAATACACAATCTCGTCCCGAAGCCCCGCGCGTTGTGGATCAGCGGCGACCGATCGCCCAACGCCTTGAACGAATTCAGAAAATTCTGGTTCCGGTTTGATTGTGAGCATGCGTTTGCGTTCTAAAGTAACAGTACCTAAGCATGCGTAGAAAGCGTGACCGCTGTTAAAAGCGCTGGTTCAACTTTTGTTTTCTCCCAGAGGTCTCGATTCTTTGGTGTAGTGCGAAATGATGGCGGCCTCTAGGTATTTTACTAGATACAACGGTCAACGCTTCAAGTGTACCTGAGTATTGGTGTCATTCCTTCGGAGTCTTCCTCGTCTACGTGAATAACACCTTGCGATAGAAGAAATTTCACCATCGTTAAGTCTCCGATGGAACTTGCTACGTGTAGCGGGATGTTTCTTTTTGTCTGAGGAAGATAACATTAACCTTTGAAGTCGAAGAAACCAATCACATTTTCATCGATAGAGAAAGGTGGTATTCGAGACTCAGGAGAGTGGTTGTAATATTCACAGTGTCTATCTTCACTTAGAGGATAAGCTTTTTTAAGGACCAAAGTCAATTTAAGGAAAAGGGTTGAAAGAATTCCTAAGCTAGGCTATTCATGCACAAAAAAACCCTAAAAACAAACAATAAACAAATAAACTAACAAACAGAGCTAAGCGCCGACTAGAGTAACCTGGTTCTGGAAGGACTTTGGTAGTTACCACTGGGTTTCGCTGGATTATACAGTACCTGAAAGATACCCCAAGGATTTTTCTAAATTTCTCCAGCATACTGGAGAGGCAGGAGCATTGTAGAAACAATAACAAGAACAACCATACCGACAAAAACATAAACAAGACCCACCAACTTAACACAAGACAACGCAACATAGCAGATGGAATCTTGGCTATGGCTCAAAACAAGACACAACGTGTATGCGTGTATACCCCTAATTTAATTTTTTAAGCATCAAAAATAATAACATTTACTTGCTTTCTTTAAGATACCTATGCTTATACTAGAACGTCTATGATAGTTAAATGCTAGTTAAGAAACCAAATGTTAGTTAAACATAAAAAACGTGTCTGCCTACCACAGGACGAACGTCGGCGCCATATTCAATGCAAATCTTAGCTGCCTGTCAATAAAAAAGAATATGTTTGTTTATTTTGCGATTTTGATTTTACTTTTTCCTAAATATACATTGTATGAAATATTTTTACTTGATTTATTTCCTTCCCAGTACACTCGTCAGCGCTAAGGACACCAGCAAAGTTCCTCCATTCCTGTCAGTCATTTGCCTTTCTCCCAATGATTCTTCCGGTGTAATTAAGGCTGCTCAGCTTGGTTTCGAAATATTGAAGCATTTTTTGTTTTTGTTTTTTGTTGTTGTTGTTTTTTGTGCAGGAAAATGGGGAGGAGGTGAGTCGGTTTTTTGCTGGCACCATAGGAAAAAAAAGGAATGAAAAGAGACTTCTTCTCATTGTCTAAAAGAAAGGCTACGTCGGTATATATTTATAACTGTTTTGAATGGGATTGTCTCCAAACTGATAGAATTTTCAGAAGCCGTAGGTATATTGTCTTTACAATGGTCAAACTGAGTTAGTGATTTCAATGACCACTGATCAAAATGTTAATTTCATGAGCAATGAAGCAATGTATCAACGCCAACCTCAACATGTCCACCATCTACAGCCAGATGAAGACAGCTCTTTGACTCATGATTTTCACTATTGACAAGATCCTTGCAAGATACACCGGTCATTGATGCTGAAAGACAAACAAGGTCGTCTCACCAGTAAACAATAAATTGTTTTTCAAGTTAAGCACTGTTTCAAGAGGCTTTATCATTTGCTGAGCTGTAAAATATTTACAAATCAGCATCATTAGCTTGGCCTTTAGGAACCGAGAAGAGGAAGAAAGAAGAGGACGAGGAGGAGAAGAAGAAGCACAAACGCAAGCAGAAAAAGAAGAAGAAGAAAAGAAGAAGAAGAAGAAGAAGAAGAAGAAGAGGAAGAAGAGGAAGAAGAATTTCAGGAAGAAGTAGACGAGGAAAAAGTAGAAGAAGCGGAAGAAGCAGAAGCGGAAGCAGAAGAAGAAGAAGAAGAAGAAGAAGAAGAAGAAGGAGAAGGAGAAGGAGAAGCAGAAGAAGAAGAAAAAGAAGAAGAAGAAAAAGAATAATAATAACAACAACAACAACAACAACAACAATAATAATAATAATAATAATAATAATAACTGAGGAACTGAGAAGGAGGGGAAGGGGGAGCAGCAGCAGATTAAACAATTTTAGCCATAAACAGTACCTCTTT
>Ga0126338_10003054_pt1 | contig 11679 bp, 4 predicted proteins | sample OrbCmetagenome_2_FD_92529 | JGI IMG/M metagenome (GOLD analysis project Ga0126338, IMG submission 92529) | Coral microbial communities from Petempiche,Puerto Morelos, Mexico - Orbicella C C metagenome | ecosystem: Host-associated > Invertebrates > Cnidaria > Coral | place: Petempiche,Puerto... | reverse complement strand
CCCTTCAATAATTTAATTGTCATCTCCCAGATTCTGGGAGACACGTGACCAGACCCAACCAGGGTCTCTCTTCGCTCGCTCCAGGGGGCGGTAAGATGAGAGACCCTGGGAACGAGGTTGTGAAGGATGTTGCTGAAGGCGCGGGAGATTTTAAAAACCACGTAAGGTCAAATATGTTTATCGTACTTTTGACCAAATTAGTTGCTAATGTTTAGTTTACGGTAAACTGACGGTAACTTTGATATATCTGTTTAACCAGGTCACTACACTGTAGCGGCTGTCGTCTACTGCAAGGTTTGTCTGACTTGACATGAACGCTTTGCAACGCTCGTTGAAGCGATGAAAAGCAAATGAATGTAACAACGTGTGTTGTGTTTCAATAAGGTAAGCTCATAAATGTCTTAACTGTGTAAGTGAGAACCCGTTACTTGTGTTAAATAGAGTGTTCCATTCCTTTTGGAAATGATGTTCCCGTGGTCAGCTGTTGACCAGTTGGTTGTTGTTTACCAGTTCAATGTTCCTTGGATACAAGTGTGTACCTGGCCAACTTTTAACATGAAAGTTCGTCTGTTTGTTATTTCCGCACTGTCAATATTTCTGACGATAAGTCCATAAAGCAACTGCTTAAAAATAACGAGCTGATGGAAAAGGTGGGACTGTATATTGAAAGACCTTTTCCTGGCCTTCCAAAATGTTATAGTAGTAATGAACAACATGACTGTACAGAGCTGGTCTGTAATGCTGGTTAATGACATTTTAATACTCCTACATAAAAAAACAGACGTCGTCAGTCTTGATAATTTGTTCTCAGACAATACCTACACGTGGTTGAACACACCTGAATGAAACGCAAACTTTAGTTTCAAGTCAAGTATCCATCATACCTCAATAGAAAGTACATTATTAATTTTGTTTTGCCAGTTCTTGATTTCTTTTGCAAAATTCTTAGTTGTCTTCCTTCATTTTGTTGTAGTTTCTGGCATTTGGGTGGATTTGCAAAACATTCTCCCCAGCACTTGAGTGTGTTTACTGTCCATTGTACAATGATTGAGGGATATTGCATTATCTAATAATATTGTTATTGAGCAACAGTTTTATTGCTACCAGTCAATTTTAGTATCAGCCTTAATGACAAATTCGTGTGGGAGTTGTGATGTTTTCTACTTGAGGTTTCTGCTGCAAAATTGAAGGCAACACATCTTCACTGAATTACTTGTTAGATGTCATGGGGTTGGCCTCCACGTATAAATGCATGTAATGGGTCACAAGAAATTACCTCTACTATAAACCACGCCATTGACACTTGCATCTTCGGCCAGGGCATGAACCTAGCTTGCCTGATCCTGAGTCCAGCATGCAACCATCAAGCTAAAGACACTGTTACATGTGGTCATAGAAGGTGCTGGAAATCTCTTACACTCAAGTGAATATGGTTTTCTGATTAAAGTTGAAGAGAATTACTGGGATATATTGTTTGATTTTACACCAGATTCTTAGAACATACATAATAACTAATAAGAAATGTAGGACCAACAGTAAAGAGAATTAACGTTGAAAAAAAAAAGTTTAAGTTGTGGGAGTGAAAGGGTTAATGTGAATTTTAGAGTCCTGGAAAAATCAATCTGAGAAAAAAAAAAGAGTACATGAAGGTTGCCAAGTTATGTAACTTTTAATAATCACCCGAGTACGCATTGGGGCCAGACAGCTGGCTATTATCTCACTGTCCGGGCCTGCAAGACCAGCACTTTCCAAGCCTTATATTTTGTTCATATTGCAAGACTGGAGCCCTGTACGTAGTATAGCTTTCCGCTAGCTTCACTAGCCCGGGCTCTTTTAAGTCCTTTTTGATAAATATTTTTATGTCCCTCTTAACATCAGTTTATGATCTAGATCTGGCCTGTACATGGTCCATCTCATGGACTTGCCCGTGCCATCACAGTTAATATTTAATTTATATATATATATTATTTACTATGGGTGGGCACATTGCATGGGTCTGAATGTCCCATTCGCACTCTCTCCTTTGGGCTTTATTTTTTTATTTATTTATTTATTTATAGTCTTTGCCCAATAAAGTTTATTAAACTAAACTAAACTAAACTAAACTTAACTAAAGTTTGTACTGTGAGCCAAAGGAACTGTTAAAATAGATGCTTTCCTCTTTATAAAAGTTGCATTACATGTACTTGCTCACATAGACCCTGTGATTTTTCTTTGAGAATTGCCTCTGTAGATCTCTGAAACTTCTGCATTCATTCAAAAGTAATTTCCATTTCAGTTTCTACTTCAAAGTTGCTAGGAAGTCTTTGTCCTGTGTAAAACAGAACCTGGAATGTTCCATCATAAACTCCATCATTGGGTTTTCCAGGCAACTTTATTATGAGATGTAGGAAAGGGACTATTCACACCTGAAGTACTGGTTAGTCTTAAGTTCATTCATTGCTAGCTGCTACAGCCAGTCAACTACATGTATCAGCTAAGAGCAGGTCAAATTTTGCTGCTTAAATATCCTGCTGTTGAGGTTTTGAATCAGAATTCTTCACAAATGTTTTTAGGCTTCATCACAAGTGTGCACTGTTTATAATGACTTTTCGTCAATGTTGGGAGAGGCTAATGGGGGAGGGGGGTTGGGTGGGGTTGGGAGTTGATGGCTCAATGGTTAGTCAGCTGTACTCCTGATCAATAGGTCTACAACGGAGCCCAAGCTAGGGTCACTGTGTCATGTTCTCAAGCAAGACACCTTACCCTCTCAATGCCTCTCTCCTCACAAGAGTGTAAATGGTACTGGCCAATTTGTGAGGGTAACCTGACAATTGCTGGGGGTCACCTGCAATGGACTAGTATCCCATCCAAGGAGAGTAGCAGCACTCCTAGTCACTTCCTGTCACAGAAACTGGAGTAGAGCGCCTGTACTGATGATCCATCTGGCTTCTCTGATTCCATAGGAATCGAACTGACTTTTTTGCCCTGTGGCTAGTGAAAACATCACTGGAATGTTCTCATTCTTAGCCACAACGACTGGAAGGGGGATTTGGTTTCCTGTGTGAAACAGACTTTTCACCATTTAAGTCCAGCGCCCTTCACTGAATATATCAGAGAACTTTTAAGTGAGGGAGGGAAAGGGCATTTTGTTAACAAGCACTTTTAGCAAGCAGTTATTAACAGATGACTGGAAATGTGGAGTGACAGATTGGGACTAGTGGATTGTGGAATGGGACAGGGGAATCAGGGAATGATACCCCTTAAGTTTGGTTGTACCATCAAGTAGATTCAGGAATCTACAATGAAGGACATTTCTTCAGCAGTGATATGGTTAGCACATGATTTTGTGGTCACCAAAGTTAGGATTCAAATCTCTAAATGGGCGTTTTTATTATAGGAAAAAGATGGGTAATAAAACGTCAGTTATTTGTGCTTGATATTCAGACGACACGTCTTATTTGGATGATGCACAGCTTCTAATTGGCTGTTAAAAATTGGAGAATGATGTATTGCATGCTTGGCTGGGATGATGTCACATGTTTTTATGGCCATAACAGAGCAGCAGATGGGGTGGATAGTAGGTCGTGGTTGGTGATCCTTTTCCCATTTCAGAGACCTCTCTTTCCTTTTGGCATTTAGCTCAAGATGTTTGAGTGTACGTCTCGCAGGAACTACAGTGCGAGGATTGCCTACCTGTGACAAAGCATAATTTTCCATGCATTTAGGAGAAGTCTCAAGCAATGAGCTGACACATCTTGACGAGAAAGTAGCTTACATCAGTCACATGAACTGGAGATGATTCACCATGCTTTGCACAAAGGTGTTATGGCAGCAAAGGTGGAGGCAATGCAGATGTGGTGATGGCGTGGCAGAGCGCACGGTTGGAGGCAAAGTTGGAGGCGCGGGCAGGGGTGCATGTGCGGCATCTTTGTTGCTGACCAGTTGTAACACCTTTGAGCAGACAACCTGAATCCTCCACAGTTCATGCAATTGGTGTTAGCCACTTCTTCCTCAAGATGTGTCAGTTCATCACTTGATACTTCCCCTGAATGCATGGATGATTTTGCTTCATCCCAGCCAGAAAATCGTTACACTGTAGTTGCTGCAAGAGATACACTTGAACATCTTGAACTGAGTGCTCGAAGGATGAAATTTCTCAGTCGTGAAGGAAAGATCACCCACAATGACTTGCTCTCCATCTTACTTACTGCCATTATGGTGTGGAACATGTAACATTACTGAGCATGGTATGCATTATTTCCCCAATTTTCAACAAAAAATCAGAAGCTGAGTTTCATCCCTATCAGATGTGTCATCTAAATATCAATAGGAATAACTGTTGTTGCAAAGGCTGCCTGTCTTTTTTCTATAATTAAAAAAACGACTCTTTCTAAGATCTGGATCGTGACCTTGGTTACCATAATTCCATGTGTTGACCACATCGCTACAGAGGGAAAGTCCTATATTCCGGGTTCTTGAATCAACATGACTGTACAACCACACTCAAGGAGCACTAATTACCAATTTTCCTTCTTCATTCCATTATCCACTTCTTCCCTAGTCCCAATCTGTCATTCCGCATTTCCAGCCATCTGTTGGGTAACTGTCTGTTTAAAGTGCATGTTAACCAATGTCATTTTCCATCCCTCACTTGAAAGTTTTGTTGATACATCCAGTCAAGGGGATTAAACTTTTATGGCAAAAGGTTTGCTTTACACAGGACATTGAATCCCTATTCTGGTCTTTGTGGCTCAGAACAAGAACACTTTAGTGATTACTTCACTGGGTATTAACAGTGCAGGGAACTCTGTTCCACTCCTTAGGAATAAGGAGAAGCCACATGGTTCATTAGTGCTCAGGTGCTTAACTCTGGTCTCTGTAACATCAAGTGCCTAGGGGTATCACTGCCCTTCTTGGATGGAATCTAGTCCATCACAGGTTACCCCCAGTTTTTTGTCAGGTTGCCCTCACAATTGGTCAGTACCATTTCCACTCTTTGGAAGGAAGAGGTACTGGGAGAGTCAAGTGTCTTGTCCTGGAACATGACACAGTGACCCAAGCCTTGGCTCCATTTTGGACCCATTGATCCGGAGTCCTACTGACAAACCATTAAGTTATCAACTCCCCACCCGTCCCCTACCCTCCACTACACCACTACTCCCTCCCAACATTGGCAAAAAGTCATTGTTGACAGTGCTTACTTGTGTTCACACCTTTAAATCATGAAGAATTCTGATTCAAAATCTCAACAGCAAGACATAAATATTGGATATTCAAGCAGCCAAATTTAATCCGCCTTGATACATGTACATGCAGTGGTTGATTGATTCTAGTGGCTGGCGATGAATTGACTTGAGAGTTGCCAGTAACCGAAGCATGAAAAGTCCTTTCCCACCTTTCACAATTTATTTGTCTGGTACACTGTATAAAGAATGATGGAACTGTTGTAAGATGTTTTAAAAGGCCTTATAAATTGTATACAGGAAGCTTTCTCACCAGACCTTGAACTGTCTTGAGAAGTTCATGAATGCTAGTTAGACCACAGGCAACATTTAACCTGTAAATTTTGTCACTGCAGTATAACTTAGGAAGCAAGATAGACTTGTAAAAGTTAAGAAGAACTTATGTTTTATTTCTTGTAATTTCGGGGGAACAGTGTACCAGATTTATTATAATAATAAGTGACTATTATTTGAATTATCAAAGCATCCCACCTTAACAAGGTTTTTGGGTATTTTGTACCTGTATTTTGCAACTCCCCCCTTCCCACCAACACAGGCTAATGTTACCCTGACTAAAATTCAATTGCTGAATTGTCCAGGCCTAAAAAATCTCGAAACAACAACATCTGAAGACAGGTCTGTTAATGAACCATGTGGATACATTCTAATTGACAGCTTAATTTGAACCAATTATTGTAAGTAGTTGGCTGCTGTTAGCAACTGGCAGTGGATAAGCCTAGTTTTAAGGACTTGCTGGTGATGTTTTTCCATCCTTACTAACGGTAACATTTGTCTGGCTCACTAATGCTGATCGAAGCACTTCAGTTTCTGCCTCACACAGGACATTGATGGTTTCAAAGAGTACTTTATGGATTGAGAGTGAAATGAAACTTGGATGAGTGAATAGGCTCAGTAGAGTTTGTTTGTTTTTTTGTCCCATTTCAGATCATGTTGTTCCTCTGGAGACTGATATTGTTTTTAGTTCCTATAAATGCAAAACTGTCAGCAAATGTCGTACATATTGTGGAGTTTCCAAGCAGCTTAATTTGCAGCCATACCTAACACTGTCAATCTTCCATTAATTGGGTGGATTTAAGCTTTAGATAGCTGCAGTGATAAACAGTGAAAATCTCCCAACCAGTAAAACTTGCATGAAAGATTTTCAATCCAGATTTCATATATGTATGGTATTGATCTTTTTGTCGTCATAAGTAAAGCTAGAAAATAGGTCTATCCACATGTTATTTGGAATTTACTGTTGTAAACAAGGAAAATTAAGCCGTCATCTTTATTTTGATGATCATTTTAAATCAAGCTTGTTGTCTTTACTGCCAATGGCAGGACTGTACGAGTTTCACTATGAGATTAAAGACAGTGAATGTTAATAGAAAAGAAAGTAGAGTGCAGTTGTTTTCCTACCTAAAGTATGGCATGCGCATCAAGTAAGTGTGGAAAGCTCAATCCAACTGTTCAGTTTCCCTTGTCTAATCACTGATATTGGTGCTATTCTAAACAAATGCTAGCCAATTCTGTGCAAAGAAAGTATTTGTCTCCTACCTACATGTACTGGTATGATGGATACTTTGCTCTTAATTTAAGTCTGTTATTTATCAGTTTGATCACCTAACATGATGGGTTTAATAGGAGTCGATAGACCTCTTTTAATACGGCTATGATTACATCACAAAGAGGTCATAATTTAACTTTCTTAACTTGTAATGTCATTCTGACCACAATTTTGCAGGACTCAAAAGAAAAAATATATTTTTCAGTCAAAATATTTTGTCAGTGTCTTCTTACAACATGTAGAGAAGAATAAGCCTGCTTTTCAACTTGTTTGTTCCAGCTTTGAAAGTTAGAGACGATGTGGTACTGTTTTCAGCCATTGTAAATACCAAAGGACTCAGCCAGACCGCCCAGGTTTTGGCTGTTGTCAAAAATTGTTATCTATTTCTTATTGTATACATTTGTGATTGTGGCCCTGTTTACTGGTAAAGCTATTCATTTTTAGGATGGAATTACTGAAACTTAATTTGAAGCATTATTTAAGGTATTTTAAAACAGTTATGATTCGTGAAAACTACATGAAACTTGAGGAATTCAACTGCACATGATGAGATCAGCACATGAGGATGTTATAAGAAGACCGCAAATGATGGTGGAGCTTGTGGAATGTCAGGTGCAACAGCTTGAAGTAAGTTAAAGCAAAGTGAATCACTGCAAGCCTGTGACCTGTGTGACACCATGTGTAAATATATATGTGCTGTGGGTTCTTGTTGCTTGTAGCAATTTAATTCAGTGCTTTTACAATGTTCACGTATCATTTATTCTTTTGTAATTAAACATGTATGCATGTATGTTTTAACACCTGCAGTGCACCAGGTGCTAAAATATGCCTCTAAACTTGCTCGTTCAATAATAATATTATTGCTTTCAAAAGGCAGACACATTTGTTTGTAGGAGTCACCATAAGGGTTTGATAATAAACATACTCTATAATCTATAGAGGGACAATAGAGTTATCTATATTATAAAATTAATCAAAAATACTCTATCATCAGTTTTAAAATTTCACACTGCTGCTCTAAAAAGCAATCGGTCAATGCCTTAAGAAAAGCAATTATTGTGACTTGGTGACATCCATTTTCCAACTTGTGCTATAACATGGCTAAATTATGTGTACTTGCCTCAAGATCTCAGGTCGACACTGGTTTGCATAATTTGATGTTGTTTATAGTCATTTTGCAAGACACTCCATTATAAACTGCTCTTTTGGACTGTTGCATCATGCTGTTAAAAATTTGACTGAAATGGAATATTAATAAATGATATAAAGTTTGAATTGAAGCATTACTACATGAATGCAATTTTAAAAAGATCACATCATTTTTTTAAATTTTAATTCATGTTTCTATGTGACTCACATCTTTGTCAGTTACAAAGGGTAGTTGAAACTGTTTGAAATTAGTTATAGCAATCCATAGAAACATGCATAATTAATTATTTCATAGAAAAATTTTAAACAAATGAAGCCCTTGATAAGAGTTTCGAGTTGCATATATAATTTTGTTACAGCTGTTAACGTCAGCAGGATGTTTTAAATGAGTTTAAGCAGGGTATTATTGAAAGATTCACTTTCCAAACAAAAATACTGAAAAACCGCTGATTGACGCTAATTCAGAATTTATAAAATTATTATCTGACTCTAAAGTGCAGCCAGTTGAAACCTTTTATTGATTTGTGAGCTTACATCAAAGTAAAATGTGAGGGGTGGCCAGGCCGCATTGTCTAAAACTATACAAAGTCCTTTGTTTGAATCAGGGATCACACCAAGTGGGCAGGTATACACATAACCATACGCTTGAATACACAACGTAAGGCCCCAATGCAAGGAATTGTATGTTGACCATGAAATGTAAATTGAAAATGTTAATTAATTTAAAAAGAAACAGCAAAGAAATGTGTGCAGCAATCTTATATCGTGCCTCAATCCAAAAAAGAAATTAAAGAAACATCTATCTCTATTTGGAGACAAACAAAATTACGAAGTACGAATAAAACAATACTGATAATTTAACATAATACACAGCCAAAGTGAGTCATAAATTTTGTTACCAGACCTTCCATCTTCTATGTACATATAAATCCTGTGATCGTAACAACTGTTTTACTTTTTTAAAATGAATTAAGCATTGTGTCCCAGGATTCCTTGTTGGTATGTGGTATTTGTTGACTGCAGTGCTAATGCTTGTGTTAAACAAAATAGTTTCTAAGTGTCTTCCAGAATCCTTCTCATTGGGCATTAATATCTATGGATCTCCAGTGGCATTAGCTTCCAGGTCCATGTGCATTGGCCCCACGTGCCTCCTGAATATTTCAAGCTTTAGAAGTACTGAAGACATGGTGTCAGAGGTTAACTAAATCAAGAAATGTGTTTATTAGCAGCAGATGATTTTTTGTCTTTTGAAAGTACTAGAGCTTTGAATTATACAAAGCTTTTCATTCCAGAGTTGCCACGGTCAGGGAAAAGTCAGGGAAGATTAGATTTTATTCAAGATCAGGGAAAAGTCACTTGCGTGTCGCAAAGTATACTCCTACCATCACAACTAAGCTGGACACTCGAGCAACATGCAGTGCAATGTCTTGCACAGATCTCTTAAGTATACTCCAGAATGAAGAAGTCAAGTTGCATCCCACCCTGGGGAAAATAAGATTGTATGATGGGTGCCTTGTTGAGCTGTTGGGATTGTATACACCTTTACATTAAGCTTGCTAGAGCAGTGCCTTGAAAAGTAAGTTACCCCTTGAAATCTTGGAGAAAGCACCTTGGTCCATCATTAATGGCTTCAACACAAGCGTTCAACAAGGGTTGATATCTCTAGGACTAGATCATTCCTTTCCCTTGTTGAATATTTAACCCAGCCTATGAACCTCTCTCATTTAACAATGAATGTTTTCAGAGATTTTGATGATGTGTCCACTGCTGGTTTGGGGTGTCTTCCAGGGAAATGTTACATAGGCATCACTGCAGACATCAAACCTGTTCAACATGTACCTCGACAAGCAATGAGTGCCAGTTATATATGATGATCCCTCAATGAGAGGCTGAGAAAAGATTTTATCAAATGAAAACGCTCAGTATCGTAGTCAGATATATAAGCACAGCCGACAGTCTGGTTAATTATTCGTTAATAATTTAAGTCCTAATCCTAAAATTAAATTCTTAATCCAAATTGCCTGCAATGTCACACATATCATAAGAAGTTAATGATTATTTTATTTGTTTGATGGGTCAAGAAGTCATCCCGACCCTGTCGGGTGTTTTTACCTGAGATCCCTTCCTTATGTGAATATCACTGCTAATACTGGTTGTCGGTTAAAGTTGAGGCAAATTTCTCACTTATATGTAATAACTACAGTACAGCACCCTCAACCCACAAATATTTTGGTGCAGTGACTAATACAGATGCCTCAAGCATAATATTTGCATTTTATTTAAAAAGTATTATTTATTTTAGTTGGTGTATGTTAATCTTGAGCGAATTTCCTGACAGTGTATCTTTTTGCATTTGCACTTAAAAATGGTGTCACAATGTCACCGAAACCTTGTTCTTTCTTATCGCTAATTGTTACTTGTTTATGCTCTACTAAACCTTTGCTTATAAATATTTTAGAACTGGCAAGAAAATTGTTTAATACTTCTACCAATCAGAAAATTATTGCAGAAAACTAAAACTGTAAATAATGCAACAAATATTAACTCTTGATATTATTGTGTACTTAGTAGAGGAATATGCAAAGAGGACAAATTTCCAATATTGTATCTGTTGATGATCCTTATTTTTATGGTCCCCTAATTTTATATGAACTGTGTCTTCTAAAGTCCATCTAGAATGTCAGCTTTGTCACAGCAGTTGCTCCTTGCTTCACTTTTTTGCATTAAATAGTCTCTTTCTTCATGTCGTGTTTGACATTGGAATCCCACATAAGGGATAACAGCATTTTCTTAAGGAAGCTTCAAAAGCAGTCAAAGCTACATGTAGCTTTACCATAAATAATGGGCTTTTTACCACATTTATTATCTGGATTACATGCCTGAATCAACATATGATATCAACCACTTTGACTATCAGCAGATCCCTAGTCTTTACATCTTGCTACAACTCCACTTCTTCTGCTGGCCTGGTCATGATCGCACCTACAACATGCAGGATCCTCAAGGAACTTCTTTATTGAGAAATGACTATTGGTTTCTAGACCACAAGGAAACCTTCATCTTCACCACAAAGATTTTTGCAAGTGTGATTCGCCTCGGGCATTGACTTGAATCTGGAAGGAGTGTGTCAGGAACCATACCTACTGGAGACAGGAAGTGAAAATTTGTGCCAGAAAGTGTGAGGATGCAAGGCATTTGGCTCCAGGCGAGCATGGCACAAATCAGTGAGCGGTGAGATGTGACCACTTTACATGTCCAAGGGACTCATGGTTAGCTACACCAGATGCTGTTCTGCTAGCCCCCAAAACATGTCCCCAGTCAAGAGAACAATTCCTTTATCAATGTATTCCGATAAAAAATTATGTAAAAAAAAATTATGTAACAAGAAGTTGAGTGGTGATCATGTAACATCACTAGTTTGCACATCTACTTTAAAAGAAGTTTCTTAAGTATCAAAGTTCAAAGTTCATGTTCAGTTACTCTGAACCAAATAGGATGGTGTAGGAAACACATTTTATTGCGTTCGACGAAGTGGAACGCAAACCTAATTTTGACCTGTGGCTTTTCAGCGTTGGTTTCCCTGTGAACGGTTATAGGTCGAAAAAACCACACTCCTTTAAGGACACCGAAATAGCCACCCCGCTTGATTTTTGCAGGGGCATGTCACGGCCAGTAAACTGGTACCGTTTAATGCTAAGACATGTGATAAGACGTGTGGCGAACATGTGAGTATGTGAGCAGGCCATGTGAGCTCGTCTT
>Ga0126338_10003050_pt1 | contig 11686 bp, 12 predicted proteins | sample OrbCmetagenome_2_FD_92529 | JGI IMG/M metagenome (GOLD analysis project Ga0126338, IMG submission 92529) | Coral microbial communities from Petempiche,Puerto Morelos, Mexico - Orbicella C C metagenome | ecosystem: Host-associated > Invertebrates > Cnidaria > Coral | place: Petempiche,Puerto... | reverse complement strand
TATTTTTTAGAAACCTGGTTAAAAATTCTAAACAACTTAACTCGGTTAAAGGTTGGTTATAATAAAATAACGGGGTTATATTTTATGAGCGGCCGCACTGAAATGGGTTATGAAGTGGGTTAACTCAATTGACGTCATGAGACAAACCAACAAAATGGCAGATTTCGAAAAAGTCAGTGCACGGCGCTGATCAGACTGCTGATAAGAGACCACTAACCTGGGTTAAAGCACGGAAAAAGGTGGTTTAAAATTAACCTAACCCGGTTAAAAAATCTATTGTTCATCAATTAATTTTCATGGTAACCGTAAACCCGGTTTAAGTTCCATGAACAGCCAAAATTAGTGGTCGCATCACGATTTTTCGGTAACCCGGTTAACCGTAATTAGTTAATTAGAAATAACCCGGTTAACTCTCTAGTGCGGCCGCGGCCACTGTCTATTTTGAGACAGTTTTTAACTTCAAGAACAAATTTGATTATAAAACTCAGTGAAATCGAACTCCACCCTAAAAGTCACTTCCGTTTTATATTAAATGAAACGCGGTAAGGAGAACTTACTTTCCCAGTGTGTTTTTTATCTGTTTTATATAGTAGTATTTAGATATTTTGCCCCGGGGTGGGGCTTTTTTAATACTTTTGATTGACGTTTGTTTCCCTACACTGGGGAATTTGATCAATTTTGTTTTAATACTTGTCCAATCCCAGCCCCTTCCCCGCACTCCCGCCCCGCGGAATTTATTATATCTAATAACTCCCTTCTCTGTTCAAACCTGCATTCACAAGGTCTTGAAGAAACCCTGGGGCTTTTTGAAAACTGTACCAAATAAACTAGTTTTATACAAAGTGATATCATTCGTTGTTTATTGACAATCAGTTAAATCATACAATTCTGTTGAATAGTTTATTTTAGCGAATATATAGTGATAAAGAACTTATTTTTTTAACGACTCTGTGGATAAATGCAAAGTCCTATGATATGAAAACGTTACAGTCACTTGGCGTTCTACGAGAATACCACGGTACAAACCGCACATAGAGAACTATATCGTCACCACACAAACGAGAAGCCTGGGGAGAGACTCATTTCGTAGTTGCTTGTGGGACCGTTCCTGGGGACAATTTTGTTTTGCCTCCAGAAACGTCAGAAACGGCCCCACAAACGACCGCGAGCGACCGTGAGCCGAGTCTCTTTTTGAGAAGAGATTAAAGTCCAACGCTCACTTCTACTTAGACCGCAAAGCAGTCGTTTTTTCTTCCCTATTCGGAAGGCAAAAAGCACCGTAAGCGTGATCCTCGCGCGTGAAGCGCACGAGCCTCACCTCCGATCCCCACCGTTTCCACAATCGCTCCAGACCATTCGTTCGAATACCGCCCGCGTCGCTCGCGTTCGCAAAAAACAGGACTGTTTTGCAGTCTAACTTCTACTCTCATTTGGCACTTCTATGAATTATGTAGGGATGTAAGACCTCGACAGCAAAATTCTCGTCAGATAAAACTAAACGAAGTACACCTCGTGCCAAGTGTTCATAGCTCCTTGGTTCACGCCGGTGACAAACCGCTTGGGGCGGAGTTAGTCCTTTGATCATTTGGCAGGCCTGACTATTTTAAAACACAGACTGGCTCGCAAATTGAAGCAAGAGGATAAAAGCAACGCGTAAAATCTCACGTGCACTGTATAAAATATATCCGGTAATAAATGGCACATATCTGGCATCTCGGTTACTTAGTAATAAGACTGCTAAACTTTGTTCACCAAAAGTGATTCTATAAGACACAATATGTAACGAATGCTTGAGGGACTAAGGCTAATAAATATAATAACTTATCAATACTACATTTGGATAAAATACATCAACACCAGTGTTGGATTGTTTGGAGATGATATCTACCGTTTACTGAAGATCACCGCCCTTTGGACAAATATGAACTTTTTTTACTTTTCACTGTTTGTAATAAAGCTTGAAATTATTAGCAACTAGTCTGAAATCACAGATTAAGAAGAAATGAGAATGTATTTTACATGGAACTACTTGCGCTCGATCTGAAAAGTCGAGGCGGGTTTTAAAATATACGAACAAAAAAACAAACCACTCGATCCAACGACTGCGTTTTCGTTCCGTTGGGGTCGCAATCATGAGAGTTACTGAAAAGGCCCGTCATGTATCCTGTACAATGAAGTGTCCCTCCTTCTATGCCTGTATGTAATGCAAGTATGTCGTCCGCAGGAAACAGATGCTACGGAGTCTAAATTAAACTCTTTTGTATACACGAGACTCGGAATGCAGAAACCACAAGTGAGCAGCCTTCACCCATAACACATGACGACTTTATTGAAGGAGACGAAGATCCCTTTGTTTGGTTTACTGTAGAAAATAAAACAAGAAATTACTTTTGAATTTCCCACTTTGGCAGCTCATGAAAAATACCGGGGAAACATCGCAAGTTACGTTTCATATCAACATCGGTGTATCGCGAATTCAAAGCGTTATAACTCGATGATGTGCAGCGTTGAAATCGATGATGCAAGCCAAATCCTGAATTAATTAAGTATGAACTTTCACTTAATGAGTAATTTCTTTGAGATCGATTTTACGATAAAAACTAACGAAAAAAATCACGACGTTTCGACCTCTCTGAGGTCATTTTCAAGTGTGAGTAAAAAAGATATAATAATGACTTCGAAGAGGTCGAAAAGTCGTGATTTTTATCGTTAGTTTTTATTGCACAAACTTTTACAGATTTACTTACCAAGAAAATAATCTTTCTCCATTCAAAGATCCATCGTGCTTTCCCTCTGAAAGAACCAAAATGCGTTACAAACTAAAATGCAGTCAAACCTCTACTTTCAGGTACCTTGTGTCGATGTACAAATTCTCCTTACTCAGCCTAGGATTTATTTCGCAATACGACTTTAGAGAAATTTCCCCGCGATGACAAGAGTTTTTCTCAGTCACTTGAATATCTGGAACAGGCTACTGCTGCATCGATAACTACACTTCAAGAGACATAACAAGGTAATCAATCACGGATAACAATAAATCGAGGTGTTTTCTGATCTTTTTTCTTTAAAGCCAAAAGACTGCATTTGGCAATATATATCACTATTATTGCCTACTGGCATAATTTAAGGACTAAAAATACGATCTTTTTTTTATCATCAACGCGTTATCATCAGCCAGTATCACACCACACAAACAAGGCAGGCACATAGAAAATCGAGAAAAATATATGCTCACCATGACCTGGTCCCAGTTCCACTCCGATATACGTGTCTTTGCGGCCTGGCAACGGCCCGATATACTTTACAACTCCGCGGCCAATCTCTCCTCGTGACCTCGTTACCAGTACCTCCATTCCCACCTGAATATCGCTGCTTGACTTGGGCGCAAATGGCTTGGTGAATACTTTCGTATCTGTAGGGGACGCGGTGACTGCTGAATGGTATGGAGTGGTTGTAAGAGACTGGGAACTGGTAGAATAACTTGACGAGGAGGTGGAATGGTGACCAACATCACGCAGAGAATAGGTGTAAGGAGAAGACTTGATGTGGTACGAAGAAGTGTAGTCGTCTTTGCTGCCCAAAACGTCGTTCAGGGACCCCGTTGCTAAAATGGAAAATGTAAGAACCGAGAAAGGTATGTAAGACATTCAACAACTGTTGAGAACGGTAAGCTTTTCAGCTGTCGCCAATGTTGCATTAGCTTACATTTTCAATAATTATTACAATTAACACATAAGCAAGCCTGAGTGCGAGCTCGTTTTCACTCTATCACAGGGCCAAGCCACGTTTTTTAACAACTATTTACGAAAATTACGGGCTTACTCTAGTCACCTGCTCGTCTGGGGTTTGGGTACAAGGACGAGCAGGTGGCGACTAGCATGTCATGCTATGTAGTATCCCTCGCAGCCCTTATTTGGATCGTCACACAACGCTAGGGAGATGAGCGCTACGCGAAGATCAAGGCACAGACAAGGTCACTTGTATTATGCCAAGCTCCTGATTGTGCCAAGTTCGTAATGATCCATTTACCTCCATGATATGAATGAGGTCTTCTTCTACGCCCACTGATTCTGTCAACTTGTTGATACCGAGACGAGTCTTGACTGTAGGCACTTGCTCTTGGTTGCCTCGTCGCAGCATCTGTCCTGTAGTCGCGATCCCACGAAACGACAGACGAAGTGGAAGACTCGGAGCTTTGTGTGCGCCACCTCGGGTGAGTTGCAGTATGGTGTCCCAAGCCATGCTCTAGATCATCAGAGACATCGCTGTCTTCTCCTAACGAGCTTACGCGGTGCCTCGGGACAGTAGCCCTGCTTCTGCGCGAAGTACTCGCAAGCTTGTCTTGGAGGGATGTATACGACGACGATTGTCTCGTGGCTTCAGACCTCGGCGAGCCGTAGCCGTTCATTATAACAGGAGATGACACTGCAGCGTCGTGGGATCGGGTGTAATTCGTGTCCAACGAACTGTACCGAGTTGGTCCGAGCCCCAAACTGTCGCTTCTCGTGGCGAAGCTAACAGACCTTGCTGTAGGTTCCAGATCTGCATACTTGTGTCTGTCGTATGAGGTATATTTGTCGAATTTCTTTGACAAGTCTGTTTCGCTCTTGGCTCTGCCGAGTCTTGAGCCATTTCTGCTTGTTATCGTTTTCATTGTGTCCAGTTCTTGCTTTGCTTGTTTTAGTTTTGTTTGCAGACGGTCGTTGTCTCGTTGAAGTTGTCTGACCTGCTGCTCGAGAGTGTTGTTGAGTACTTGAAGCTCGATCATCTTTCCTCCGGCTCTGTTTGATTCCAGAGATCTCCGCCGCAAACGTGCTATCTAAAACATAAAAGTTAACCACACAAATGTTACACACCGGCCAAAACGACATTAAAACTAAGAATTACCGCTTAAAAGAAGGAAATGAATACTTTAATTTGAGGGCCAGACTATAATGGCAGAATGACAACCATGAATCGGGACTCAGTAAGTCACACAGGGCACAATGCTTTGAAATCTTTAAATAATTTAGTTATCACTGAAAATTAACCATACTTGGTATTAAAGTGTAACTGCCTAAAACACAAACTTGCTATGAGAAGTGCAAATTCGCAAGAATATCTACATTACTGTTTCACAATGTGGCCAACAAACCTCTAGTTGCAGGTCTGAATTGAGCTTGTTCATTTCTTCAAGGCTTAGTTGATTGACAGTTTTCAGACTCTCTTGCTCATCCTTCAACTGCTGATTGGTTCTCTCCAGTCTCCTCACAGACTCCTGCAGTGAATGGATTTCCTCGTCTTTCTCTCGTAAAGTTCTGTTAAGATCCACCACTTTCTGCTCCAGTTCATGTGTTTTCTCGTCATCTTGCTTGGCGAGAGAGGCTACAGTCTAAACAGACAACGTGCAAGTTAATAGCCCTCTGTGTCGTCGAACGCGGTTAAGAGCGGGAAGAATGTAAGCCCGAGTAAAGAGACGCTCATTCGCGACTGTCGATCGAAAGAAAACGTTATAGCAATGACCCACACCTACACATATACATTGCGAGTCGGATTGGTTGATAGTTGCGCGCGAAAATTTCACACCAAGTAACGACCAATCAGGTGGCAATTGAGAGGGTAGCTTGAAAATGAGGAAGACAAAAGAGACGTCTTTTACTCGGATTACAGAAATAGCAAACAGGCCACTGATGCTGAAAACAAATACCAAGAAACATAGCAAAACTATGTTTGAGCCAGATAGTCTATTTGTGTAAAACGTGAGCACTGTTGTTTCCAAAACTACCAAAAAGATGGAAGAACCTGTCAACTATTCGTGACTTTTTGGCGGAATAAACGTGTAATGCCTTTAGCTAAAAGGTGCTTAAAATATCACTTTTCTTCCGAACATATAGCCAAATTTTGTGTTGATACTTAAAGTTTCGGGCTGCCTGTAACAGGAATTATGAATTGAGGCCTAGTGAATTGAAGTTCTTTTAGGATAACTGAATTTCGTCCTAGCCATTATGTTTGTGTACATTGGTTCAATTTCCCAACCTTCCAACTTAACACTACGGGATACATCCTTCAAACCAGCATGGTTGCATCATGAATAGTGCAACAACAAGAGAGTGAACTCGTTGTTTCCCTGGTTTCAACTAACCTGATTATTTTGTAATCTCAAACAATCTCAAAACATCTATTAGGTTACTGGAATTACGTTTGTTACTCATGCTTTACGGCAGACCCACCTCAATGCTCAGCATCTGCTGCTCAAGGTCCTCATTCCTGGACTTGACTCTCCTAAGCTCTGCTTCATAATGAGCCGCCCTCTGTCTGAAATCATCGACCAGAGTGTCCCTTTCCTTTCTAAGAGCTTCCAAATCAGACGATAGTTTCAATGCAGATGGTCCGCTTTCTCCATTCACAGTAGCAAATGCACTTCCACGGCTTGGAATAACTGATTCATGCGACAATGGAGGAGACACGACACGGCGAAAGGAATGCTCAGCTCGACTTCGAATTGAAGAAACTGGGCCTTGCCCTCTGGATGCCCTGCTGGGACCACCGTGGGAAGGTACTGGAGGTGAACCTCGCCCGTAGGATTCTGCAAGGAGTTCCGAAGGGCTTCCAGTTCCCGATGTTCTATGCCTCGGACTGTTTACAGATGGTGTGCTGCTCTCAGTTTCTCCATGACTAACTCTTGAGCTTCTAGATGGCATCACAGGAGGAGCTGCTGCTGAAGATCCATTACGTGAGACTACTGGAGGTGTACCTTGTCTAAACGCTCTCTCCGCTAGGAGGTCTGATGGGCTTCCTGCTCCAGATGTTCTATGTCTTGGACTGTGCACTGAAGGTGTGCTATTCTCACTTTCTCTCTGACTTTCCCTTGAGCCTGTTGGTGACATCACTGGAGTTGCTCCTGTAGATCCATTATGAGAGGTTATTGCAGCTGTGTCAGTAACCTGTCTATACACTGTCTCCATATGCAGCTCTGTGGGGTTTCCCGCTCCTGATGTTCTATGTCCTGCACTGTGCACTGAAGGTGTACTATCTCCACTATCTCGGTGAGTCAAATGCAAGTTTCTTGGTGGTGCCACAAAAGGACTGGCTCCTGCTGGAGGTTCACCATGGGCAGAGAGTACAGGAGTACTCCTCTGACTTGAGTGAAGGCTAGCATCAGCATCCTGGCCTGATCCGCCTCGAGGGCGAACGCTGGTGCTGTGATTGGACCCTGTGGGACTTTGCCTTACAACAGGAGATATCGATGACCCCTCTGCACCAGAAATGGGTCCCCGACGACTTTCCAAATGTGATGCAGAGTTACCAGTTGTCAGTAGCTCCACTGAAATTGGAACTGTTCCAAAGAGGCTTCCCGATCCACCAAGGCTTTGGGGTCTCAATGGTGGTTGTGTCTGGGTGTGAATGGACCCAGGAGGGCTTCCTCTCGAGGCCACTGGTACGCCTGTATCCGACTGGCTGCGACCTCTTGGAGACATAATAGGAGATGGTAAACCAGATGAAAACAAAGAACTACTGTGCACTGATCCTGCCGGGCTGTGTCTTTGAGTAGATGAGGTGATTTCGTTAACACTTGGTGATACGGCTGGTGTGCTGTAGGTTACATTGGTATCAGCAACAGGAACTGTAACAGCATCCAAGACAGAGCCAAGAGGACTGGCTCTGAGAGACGAATGGGCATGTTCTCTAAGCTGCTCTTCAGTTGTAGTCTGGACAGTGGGTGGTACATGGTCTGTTTCTTCTGTGGAGTCATGATCTCCAACCGGTGTGGCATGTGGGGAGGTGTATCGTGGAACAACATTTCTGTGCTCTTCTTCAGTCAATGGGGTACCAGTGATAGGAGGTGGGCTGTCATGCCTAAGGGCCTCATCTAGTAAAGGACTTATAACGGAGTCGTCTCTTGTTCCTGCCTCACTAGGTACACTGGATGTAAAAGGTAGACAGGAAGATTAGTAGAAAGTCAAGAGTCTATATACTCGAACTTGACTGATAGTCTTCATATTTTATGTTTTCATCCTGTATGTCAGGAATACAATCATTCATATAATCTATAATACCAACAGCCGAATCGTTCTTTTTACTAAACTTGGCTCCACATATAACAACTCTCTTAAGTAGCAATGAGGTTTTTGTCTACATGTACACTGTCATGTAACCTTCCCTTTTGTGTTTTTCTGGATTCCTTGCTTAACTAGCCTCTTTTGCAAGCATTATTTGTGTCATCATGCAATGCCTCTCCCAAACTAGTAAGGAGAAGCACTGTTTGACAACATGATATGGCTGTGAAGAAGATTAAAATCAAACCATCCACTTCAAAAAAGATGTTAATCAGTCTGCTGAAGCAACACAAGAATGATCACTTGAACCTAATTACATGAACTAGTTCCTATGCGTCTCCCCTTTCTGAAAAAGGTCACTGATGGGTTCGACTCCTTTGGGAAAACTTAATTTTCATGTAGCTTGCGTCCTACTCAGTCTGTCAAACAAACATCCATCATACGTCCACCAACACGTTTAAGTCATTGATTTGAAGATGATTAACTACATGGAAATGGATTAAATTATGGACAACTTGAACTAAAAAATAAAGATATTACAATGTCGCATTTGATTTAGATTCCCTTCATAACTTCCACGTGAAAACATATTGGAGAATCATTTCCTGCCCTTATTACATAATAATGCTCTTAAAACTCTGGTGACAGCAGAACTGACTGACCTATTGACAGGACTGTCTCTTGATGACACTCGGCTGTCATGCTCACTGTGGCTGCTAGGAACTGGAGAGGCAGATGAGGGCGGGGCTGGGGGCCTTGAACTGGAAAGTACTTCTTCTGCTTCATTTTCTGTGAGAGATTCATAGAACAAGTCTACAAAACACATAACATACAACAGTTGTTACAAAGTCACAGGGCATGACTTAAAAACACACTCATGAACCAGTTGGCCCATCATTTTTCAGGCTTGGTCACCAGCATAAGAGAAACCTGAAACTGAGCTGTTCAATGCCTAACATGCCATCAGCTTATTATCATAATGTTTCCACAGCATCAAGGCATTAACTAATATTTGCCACTTTGCTGGATGGGCTACTAGAGTCTGATAAGTTAAGAAGTCTACACAGAACAAATAGACTTCTTATTATTGAGATGAACTTCAAATCTATATCTACCACTCTGATCATCAACGTCTCCACCATCAGGAAGTGACTGAAGGCCATCACTTTCACCTGACAGGTCTCCTGGTCGAGCCCCTGCTTCCAGTCCTGGATGCAACAGAACAGGACTTGACGGCTGCAGTTCTTCTGTAGAATCTGGCTGAGGTGTCAGTATGGGAGGGTCATCATCATCATCATCTCGCTGACCAGCAAGGGCACTTAGGTCAACATCAGACATTACTGGTGACGGAACTCCACTTCCTGGAACCCAGGAAGGCTCACCATGGCTGAGCTAGATGGGGGAACAAATTTGAAACAACTGGATATTTTTTTGCTATGCAGACAACAGTTTTAGCAGTAATAATAACCATGAACAGAGATGATGCATCTAGCTGATCAATTTCTCATTTCTCATTATCAGTGCTCTCCTTGAAACAGCAATGAAAAGTGCAAACTCTTGCTGAGCTCTTCCTTCACTTACTATAGATAAACGGGAACAAACCTGACAGGTTCTTGGATTGGACTGTGAAAATATACTTCACCTCAAAATAATTTTGACATATTTGTACTGTATGTTAAGTTTACAGCTTATTCATCATTCATTTTTTAGAATACTTATTTCACCACGCAAAATGCGAAAAAACGGAAACAGTTCAAAAAACAATTTTAATTTTCATGTGGACAAATGAATCCCAAATAATTCTATTTGTCTAATATTCTTCACAACTGGGATGGATTGAACTGCTGAAATTTCCAGTTATTATTGCCCAAACGTTCCAAATATTCACGATTTAAATAAGGTCAAGTTTATACTGTAACCATTACTTTTCAGAAATCTTTCTGTAACAATCATTGCCATTTTCATTTATTAATTTTGCACTACTTTCCTTTAAGGACTTTGCTGTGTTGATAGCTATTAGTGACCATAGCGTAATAATTGGTGCTATACAAAATTATACAAAAATACATCAAAACATGGATCTACTAGTTCCAAAGCCAATAATATCTGAAACATCAGGGAGAATTAATGGAAATAAATAAATGGAATATACTTTTAATTACCACAAAAACATGTTTCCGAGTCATGGTGCTCTTAAATGGTAAGTCTTTCAAAAATACTATCATCAAGCATGTAGACTACCGCAATTTGCTTAAAGCTTGTGTACCTACATTAACTAAATGGACAAGAATCCTGTAAAACTTACTATTGCTCTGAAATTGTCTCGTCTTGCAAAACAGAGCACAAACACTTAAAGGTGTTTCAATTTTGGTACTGAATATGATTTTCTTAACACCACAAAAATAAAAGAAATATTACATAGCATGAACCAAGCCGGAATTGACATTGTTTACAAAAATTGGGCACTGAAAACAATTCAGTTTGAAAAGAATGAAAGAAAACAACATTCACAAAAGTTCATTGAATATGGTGATCAGATCATTGTGAATTATTTAAAGAAGAACTCTTTGAGCATCACACTGCTATTTGATTTCTCTAAGTGACCTTCTTAAAATTAAGCTACGCTCTAAGAAAACTGTTTGCATCTCCGAACAGATAATGTCTGCAGACAAACATCAGAGCATATTTTTATAATAATGCCAAATGGAGGCTATTGCTTTTGTATGCAACAAAGAAAAACCCAATCAGAATTGTAGATTCTAAATAGAATATGGTTAGTGCATGGTTACTAATGATACTAGCATGAAATTCAACTTGACTCTACCTGATGCTGGAGCAGCTCTCTGTATAGTGGACTCATTTCATTCGCAGTCTCAGTTCGGTTCTCCCTTGATTCCATGTCTATAAGTGTACAATGTATGAGATTGCTTTGCTTTCAGTCTCATTACATCAAACTCTCATTTCCCCTTACCAGTTTCCATTAATTTCTTTGATGCTAGTTCTGAGAATTAGGTTTTATGACAAAATGGTCTCTTCCTGGATTAATATATCTATTTTTTTGTAAGCTACATGTATACATTGACATTGTGAGGAGTGATAATATGTTGGTGGTTATGGATAAAGGATACCACTAACCTGCATGTAAATTTTAATATTACACAGTTACTATTCTGTTAATATTTGATTCCCTTCTTCTTCTGCCATCTTCCTCTGACACAATGCATATGAATGGCCTTTTTTGTTTTGAATCTAAATTATTACAATAAACATAGAAAAATCCCTGCCAAAAGATATAAATATGGCTTATTGACCTAGTGTGAGGTAAAGATGCAAGATGGCTGGCTATTGGCCAAGTCCTTTTTACACTTGTTTATGGACCAAGACAGAGTTGAGGTCCATAAACATGCCAAAAAAAAAAAAAAAAAAAAAACCATCCCCCCCCCCCCGCCCCACCCACCAAAAAAAAAAAATATATTTTTTTTTTATCTTATTAAAAATTAAAAAATAAATTTTATTTAATCTGTTTTTGTTATGGTTTGTAAGAAAAAAAAAAAAATTTTTTTTTTTGTGGGGTGGCGGGGGGGGGGGGGCTCGTTTTTTTTTTTTTTTTTTTTTTGGCATGTTTATGGACCTCGACTCTGTCTTGGTCC
>Ga0126338_10003049_pt1 | contig 11688 bp, 11 predicted proteins | sample OrbCmetagenome_2_FD_92529 | JGI IMG/M metagenome (GOLD analysis project Ga0126338, IMG submission 92529) | Coral microbial communities from Petempiche,Puerto Morelos, Mexico - Orbicella C C metagenome | ecosystem: Host-associated > Invertebrates > Cnidaria > Coral | place: Petempiche,Puerto... | reverse complement strand
CCTCCTTTTGATCCAGTCACTAGATAAGGATCGAATTCAACCGAGCCAACATCAAACTGAGGGGATTTGTACAACGGGACATCCTTCGGGTAAGTCGGGTCTTGTGCTGTCAGCTGGCACCAGTCATCTTCTAGCACCATGCCACCGATGTTGGTTTCCTCCGGGACTTTGATGAGGATAAGGGACTCGGCACTAATAATGCTCACGCCTGCAATGTGTGACACGAAAGCGACAAGAAATGTTACAATTCAGTTGTCGCAGATCAACCACTTTTTATGATCTTTGCCTCCCCCCTTCACGCATTTTAAGTATGAAATATGCCTCTGTAAAAAAAAAAGGAATCATATTAGGTATATTTTCTTGTTCCATATTCACACAAAGAAAGTCCTTTTCTTTGGTCGCAAAGCGACAAAACTCGCAAAATCAGATGTCGTGACTACCATGGATTGCTGGAGACACAACAAATAGCCCACATTTAATTTAGAGGTATATCGAAGCAGTTTAATACTTTAAGTTAATCAAATCAAAAAGCACTTCTGTTCTTGCCGTCTTCGACCTAAATCTTTTCCACCTAAATCTTTTCCTCCTAAATCTTTTCCTCCAAAAACTTAGTTTGTAGTTATGCGACACAGTGCGTTGCCCAGTTTCCGGCAACAACAATAACAACAACAACAACAACAACAACAACCATTTATTTGTACTCCAAAAAAAAAAGTGAATCGGTTATTTTCGTTGAGAATTGTAATTCCTCCTACACCGAAACAACCCGACGGAAATACGAACATTTCAGCTATAATTTGATGGTTTCGGCGGGCTTTTTGGACCAGAAACGACTAAGCAAGGACGAATTTTGTTCAGGTGAGTAAACGTTCAGCGACTAATTTTTGCGAGTGTCACTGCACACTAAAGCTACCGTTTATATCAAGGAACTTGTTAGCTTTACCAGAAATGTCATAATTTCTTTAATACTTGAGGAAGGAAGCCAAGCTTTGAACATTTTGAAGGAAGCCAAACGAACTTTATTTGATAGAAAACTGAGAAATGTTTCTTGCATATTCGTGAAGTTATAACGATTACAAACTCTAACCATATACTGTGACCGATATAAAACGAAATCTTCACCATGTCTTAAACCTCGAACATTCATATCGTCTATATCACCTGAATTAATGGTAAACCAATAAATTAAACTCCCAACGACCATACAACCTAGTGTAAAATATAAGTGTTATTACCTTGTAAAATGGTCGACTTGCGCGGAGGTAAGACTTTGCGAGGCTCCGGACCCGAAATAATGGCGTCTTTGTTGGAGATATTCACGACTATGTTAGGTTTCTTTATCATGTGATCTGTCACATCTGTCAACCATCTCGACTTCAGAAACTTGGAAAATTTCAGAGGCTTTTTTGAGTTAAATACCATTTTCCTCAGCTCCTTAGACTCTAATCTGTCGAAGCGTGCAGGATAAATTAATCTCAGTTTCTATCTGTTGACCTGGGTGATATTGCCTGTCTCAAGATGCAAATTTCTTTAGTACGTGTTCTTGTCACACAATACTACCAGGCCTACAAAAACGTGACAATTTCAAACTCTTTAGCCGTTTTACAGCACTTCCCGATTAGTCGAAGTAATTTTTGTTCTGTTCCATTGGCCTAAGACTTTAGAATCAAAAATCAAATATCATGCTTTTAAGCTCTGCCTCCAATGGAGGGCTATTATGCTCTTACTGACGAATTTTTCCCTTCCCTTGTTTTAGCCCTCTCCCCGAGAAACAAACGATATCTTTTTAAGTCAGTCAAAAGTGGAAAAAAAAAACTTATAAATAATCAAACTGAGACAAGAACACTGGCAACAAGTCAAATGTGTTAATTTTAATAGAAACGATAACTGCATCGTAGAATTTTAAAATGGCTTGTATTTTACCCCATTTTACGATTTTTACTGTACGAATAAAAAAAATAATTGTTTTGTGGCAAAATGGCCCTATTATTATGCTGGCATAAGGGTCGACGTTCGACCTTTACTTCTACGCTCAAAATTATGCCTGCATAATGTGTCAACCCCTGGTTATTATTTAGTACACTAGAAATAATTGGCATGCCTTGACATTCAATTTTTGTTCAGAACTTTTTTATCATATTTCCCACCAATGGCAATGTCATAGCTGCATCTTACGAACTAACTTGCATAACCTGAATCCATTTTGATCAAACATGTCCAAAATCTCGCGTGTTGCGGAAAATATTTGAAGGAAAATAAACACAATAGCCTCCGTTTGACTTTGAAAATATGCTCGGACATTTGTCCTTGGACATTATCTGTTCCTCGAGGCTCCGAGTTTTCCTCGAGTTTCACTCTCGGAAAACTGTTCAGTCGCTTCTCGGAACAGATAATGTCCACGGACAAATGTCCGAGCATATTTTCGCGCTAGATGGAGGCTGTTGTTTTTTATTCCTGATTCGCGTCTACAAATGAAATTTAAATATCGCGCACTTATTAATGAGAAGAAGAACCAATCAAATGATTGCATTTAATCAGTCGTGCGGTGCATGGTCGAAAAATTGTGTGCAAATTTAAATTGCTAATTATACATCGCTGAAACATTTACAGCGTGGCGTTTCTTGGTCGCACATCTACTGTCTTGTCCAAGAATTCAACTAGCCGAAATTGAACTTGCAACAAGTACCAAGCTTTCACTTTGGACTGTTCTTTTGTTTCGGGCCATTCCAAAACGTCAACACCTGCAACAAGAATTTACTACAAGCAAACCTTGCAAGGACGTGCTTCGAACATGATGGTTCTTACGTCTTGCCAAGGTAAGAACTGTACACAAAACCAATATATTTTGTAGAAGTAACCGAGCCTTTTCTTCTTTCTTCCAACAAGTTCTCTCTGAGTAGTTGGTAAACATTTCGAAAAAATGGCACTCTTCAAATATTAGTTAAACCTTGTCCACTCAGTAACGAACGTCGACATTTAGAACTTCTTGCTATCTGTGAATTCATTCGACCGGTAGTGATATTTCATGATATAAAACTTTCAAGGGACTGAGACAATTGCAATTGAGTTCCTGTTCTCCAAAGTGGATTTTGAACTCGCTCATTTCTCACTGTTTTGACTTGTTTCACGCCATCAGTGAGGCGAGATTTATTAGAGAAGGCCTGCTTCGGTATCCTGAAACCAGTCGCAAATTTTACGTGTAACTAATTTATATTTTGTCCTTTTCTAGGACTGAGACGTGACGATGAAACGGATGGAGATCCCAGTGGTATGATCCATGACACGATTACTTCAGGTAACTTGACTTTCAGTCGCCTCTTTCAGTCAAAAGCTCAAAATGTATAGTCTCCTTAAGAACTGTCCTACCTTTCTGTTAGTGTGAGTTCTGAGAATTTTGTAGTACATCAAGTCAATATGCCCAAGTTGAAGATTTTTGCTTGAAATCTGTCACCACCCATCCGCTTCAATGACACATAAAGTTAGGAATTTTATTTTCAAGTGTTAAAAACAAAATTTTACGAACAAGCGCAGCGAAAAAAAACCTTGATGCCATTACTTACTTTGTTTTCTTGATCACTTGTAGGTTGGTACTGCTGTGGTCAGCTATTAAAATTTCCGAAAAAATGCTCTAAATCGTCCTTAGATGAAATTGCCGCAACCTCCGTTCAGTCGCCGTGAACTTTTATGCAGTAAATTTCGTTTGGCCATACTGAAATAATCTTTGTTGACCGCGCCCACTTTTTAAAATGGAAGAAAGACGCGAGCTTCAAGCAACCGGATATTTGCTAAGACCAACAGAGATTCAAAAATTGTTTTTGCTCTGATCATGAAAGGATATTTTTTGTCGAGATTGAATTACGGGCTTTTGGAAACCTTTTTTGGTAGAATTAAAGACATAACTGAGATTTTCACCGTCAATTCTAAGCAAAGGATCCTTGTGGGAACGTTTCTCCGTAAGAAGACTTGTTTGAGATAACAAATTTGTCAAGGACAGATAAATACGGTATATAACAAAATTATCGACCTGAATTTTATTTCTCGTGGGTATATATCATAGTATTGACGAATTTAGCAAATAGTTTCGCTGACGCAAAATGTCTTTTCATTCACCCCTCTGGAGTTTGGTGACCTTGAATGACCTCCAAAAGGCCGCACTCGACACGGCCGTCGTGTTAGTTGTTATTATAATGCAAATCATAATGAATGAATCATTTTAATATAGCGTAATTATGCAAATTATTTAATAGCAACGAGATTTCTGCGAGGTAAACAGATTACAATATTGAAATAAATGAGACGCTCAAATTTAACTATTTTACAGCAAAAAAAGCGAAAAATATACGACTTGGTTGTTGGCAGTCCAGTGGAGTATATAAAGGACCATATGTCTAACAGTTGTCCGTTGCTCTTTTAAATGTGGTGAAGGGTCGATGATTTTTTAAATTCTTCTGGTGTGTTTGTTGTAGGATCGCATAGCTAATTTGCTTTATAACATGAAATTATTATTGTGAATACATTCTATCGCAATGCAAACAAATGCAAACTGTTTTGCCGCAAAAAGTACATTTACAATAAATCACTGTCCTGTCGATTTCTTTCTGTAGTTGAATTAAATTTTGAGTTCAAACCTTTATGTGCATATTTACAATTTTTCCAGTGGAACAAGCATTAAGTTACAGAAGTGTTGACCTTTCCTTTTGCTTATATTTCCTTTTGCTTATATTTCCTTAGTAACGCCTTGCTGCGGTTTCTGGTGGACTCCCATGGGGGGATTTTCATGGTTTGAATGTCCTGGATTCTCATGGACACCTGATGCCTGCTGACATGAAGAAGATTCTGGATCATGCTTGTGTGGTTTCTGATAGTAATGCTTTGTTCGGTAAAGGACAATACTTTAGATACTTACATCGTTCGAAACCGTGAGGTCTAGAGTCTATTTTTCCTCACCAAAATCAGAACATTGTCAAGCAGAAAAGTCACGAGAAAATCTGTCTTATTTTAGTCTTGATTGATAGCCAAATTCTCACAACTAATGCTAAAAGAAACGTATAGGTATAGAGAATTTAAACCTTGACGTCGAGACTGAAAGGATTGAATAAACGCGGATCCATGTTATTGAAACCACAGACTAAAACAATTGCTTGTTTATCGCAGTTAGCTGAAATTGCCTTCAATCTTGGAATTTGCATGCAGTTAAATTCAAGATGCTCTAAGCTACACTCAAATCTTTTAGCACATAAAATTAAAAATTCAGAATTGCTTGTCGTGTCGCACATTCAGTAAAAATTGTCTTGAATCTCGTCAGATTATGCCGTTGATTACAGTCAAATTTGACACGCACTAAATAAACCATATAGAAAACCTTTTTAACAGCAAAGTTTGAAAACAAAAAGTTAGCGTATATATGAAATATTCCGTGAAGTTTCGATTTATAACTTGGAATTTTTTTGCTGATGACGCAATTCAACGCTTGTTTACCGCGAAGTCAATTGGAATTGTCTTGTCACTAGATTTTACTGGTTGCATTGATTACGTTAAATTGGGCATGTACTAAACAAACACACAAAAATTTCAACAGGCAATTTTGAAAACAAAACCTACATATGTAGCGTATGAATTGTATATTTCGCGTGGTTTCAATTTACAACATGGATCCGCATTTAATTTTTGAATCCAATGCTTTTAGAATTTTTAGCAAATATATTTTTGCAAAGAAGCTATCAAGTAAGTTGACGGAAAACTCATTTTCAAAAAACCAGAACAAATTGCTTGAAGCTGATGTAAAAGGCAATGAACCAGTTTGAATTTATTTTAATGTTTACCAATAACTTTGACACGCTTAGTATAACACTCCTTCGTAAAAATTGGATAATTTTTTTGCACTAGTCTGTAGTCTTTGTTTCGCTCAGTGTATTTCTTATAACTAGACATTTCGCGATTAGTTTTTGCCAGAATTATTTTTTTATTAGTGGTGATCTTTGTAATAATTTTAGACGTTTCTTCGATTAAGCAACTTCTACAAATAATTTTCAGACTTTGATTTTTTTCAACTCCTTTAATAGTATGTTGTAAACAAGTTTACCTTAATAAAACTTGTAAATTACATTAATGGTTGAAAACAATAAAATATTTATCCATTACAATACAACTATTATTTGTTTTTATTTCTCTTTTGTCTTTCATTTTACAAAAGAAATTTAAAAAATATTGCGCTTTTAAAAGGGGCCTGGAAACTAGTCAGAATGTAGGCTATCTCTTTTACTATTTTTTGACTATGTACGGTTGCCAAAAAGAAAAAAAATTCTGCACTTTTGAACAGAGTCTAGCTAGAAATCAAACCTATACTTTGACTTTTGATGAGAGAAATCTGTTGCATAGTGCAAGATTTTTCCCGCCAAAAGACTTAGTATATTTTTGACTCAAAACCAGACACCATTCAAAAGCGCAGACTTTTTTTTTTAAGGACAATTTTCCCGCCAAAAGACTTAGTTTTTTTTCGACTTTTTTTTGATCTCTTTTAAAAGCGCAATATCGTAAACCAAGAAATATTTTTCCCAACCAAAAGACTTAATTTTTTTCGACTTTTTTTGGTCTCTTTTAAAAGCACAATATCTTTTAGAAAGAAATATTTTTCCCGCCAAAAGACTTAATTTTTTTTCCGACTTTTTTCCCAAATGTTTTAATCCAGTACAGAATTAGTGTCAAAAGACTTTCTCGTTCACTTTTAAAGCGCGAATTTCTAATCCAAGACAATTTTGTCGACTTTCTCCTCGGCCACTCAAAAGCACAACATTTATACCGGACATTTTCCCGTCAAATTTCATTTTAATACAATCTGCTTTGCTTTGCTTCGCTCTTAGTGACTCCATGTAGCTTTCTGATCTGTCTTTGAACCTAGAAGAAAAAATCGCAAATAAAGTAAGTCATAAAGCATTTTCTGTAGATAACGTTTGAGATCAAACGATTACAGTGTACTGAGTCTGTACTGATTCCATTAGTTACAAGTAACATGAATACCAGCTTGATAAAATTACAACCCAAGATTTAATATTTTTATTGACTAATACGGATGCTATTTTGGCAATCTTCTCGTGTCATTCAACTGCAAGCTCCAAAATATATAACACAACACCCGTACCTAGCATTTCGTAAACGGTTTCGTAGGGCAACTAAAACAATGTTTTAAGGTTATTACAAAACTTTCTCATTTTTCACATTTTTCAGGAGAAGCCTGCTATAGGCACATTAGTGAAAACCATCAGAATTAACCATCATAATTAATTCATAGAAGAAGAAATTTGCTTAATAATTTCACAATAAAACATTGCAATAAGCTGGAAAGTTTTAAAACCATTTTGGTTTAAAAATATTTATGAATTTTCGACGTTCGCTTAACATTATTATCAAGGCAACTGAGTGAATAAAATGGGTTCAAATTTAAATTTTAACTAAGAATTCCTAAGAGAGACGAATGTAAAGAAAACAATGGTTAAAAAATGCTAAAAAATGTACAAGTATATGATACAACAAAACTTATTATTCAATAAAAAGTTTAGCATGAACTGAGTCTGTGTATTTAACACAGGGTTCAGTTCCTTAATGTCAAATAGCAACTCAAAAACGAAACAATCAAACTTCGATCTGCACTTCTTCAAAATATAAAATTGTTTGTCATCTAAGGCAGACTTTGGTAGTCCATGCTCCTCTATTTGCCGATTGAGGAGTATTTGTGTTCGTTGAAGCATGCGTTGGTGTAAATGCCGGATTTAAAGATCAGCAATCATCTAATTCAGTCAAAAGCCAAATGCAGATTTTGAGCGCCAACATTGATGTTCACATTTAAACTAAATTGTTTTCTTTGAATTTGTCTCTCTTAGAAATTCCTAGTTTATATTTGAATTCAAACCCATTTTATTCACTCAGCTGACTTGATAATGACGTTAAGCAAACATCGGAATGTCGTCACTATTTTTAAACCAAAATGGTTTTAAAATTTTCCATTAAGGAACAAAGATTGGTCCTCCGATCACAGGTTCTTGGTCCCTCAATAAGAAAAAATAGTCTCCCAGGAGAATTTGGAAGAAGATAGGACTTTTAGAGTCCCCAGGAAGCGTTTAATCATATACCGTAAACTGCCTCTTATAAGCCCTCCCTTCAAATATAAGCCCTCCTCAAGTTTCAAATGAAATGAAATTAATCTATTACGATATTTAAAAGCTAAATTAAAAACTAGTACATATGAAAAACATCTTCCAATCAACACTGCTGTAGCCCATTTTGAAACAGATTTTTATTCCACTTAATAAGCCTCTCCCACGATATAAGCCCCTCCATTTACAAGCCCATCCAAGGCCCCTTACCAAGTTGTATGAGACCAGGGATTATAAGTGACAGTTTATGGTACATAGACAGGGCCTTACTAGGAGATATACCTTTCACCAAAAAAGACTGAAACTCGCACACATTTAACACTCACCATTTGCTATATGATAAAGATAAGGTCCTTTCCAATCTTTTTGTTGGTTTGCTGTTCCACTGTTAATGAAATCAGTCATCTAGAAACTGTTGGAAGAAGCAAGATACATGTAAATTACATGCCAAAAATTTCTGGCAGATTTCAATTTCAGACCAAAAATGTTTCTAAAGCAAAATCGTCCGAAATTTTTAAACATCAAAAATTTTAAGAGTCTGAAATTTTTGCAGTACAGGATAAAACTTTTAAGTAGCTCCAAAGCTCTTAGTTCTGTTTATGGATTGAGTTCTAGTTCGGACACTGCTTGAGATATGCAACAGATTGATAGAATTTGAATTGTTTCTTGTTGGTGTATTTGAGAGTGTGGTCAACCTTGTGTGTGAGGTAAAACTTTCATTTTCACAAATCATGTTTTGTAGGCACAAATTTACTTTGCTATGCTTCACCAAAATATCGAAATTTGTCTCAAATGAGAAAAAAAGTGTCAAAGTAAATGTCCGAAATAAAACCTCTTTCATTTGGATGCAAGTAATCAATATATATCAATCCTCTCTGTCTTGTTTTGGGGATGATAGTATTACACTGCAGAAATGAATAGAGTCAAGGTCTGAAATTTCTGGCTGCCAGCTAACTTTATAGTTGGCATTGTTGCAGATAAAAACACATTATAAATTGTACTTAAAAGAAAAGTCTTTGCTTAGCACTGATGAATGATGGTGAGACAGGGCAGGAAATGAACTTTTTTCCCAGGAGCCATTTGACTCCTTTATATTTAAAAATGGTTGCCAGCTCTGAATAGTTAGTTGAGAACTTGTCCAAAGAGAAATTCTTATTAATCAAGGCAAAAACTAGTCAGCCCTTGGCAGCTGTTGTTTGGGGCCGTCACACGACATTCATTTGAGGACCCTCTTAATTGTGAGATGACCCCAAATGATTGCTACTAAGTACACTAGGTAAAAACCGAACTAAAAACATAAATTAAAAAGTTAAAATAGTAACTGTCGTTCAAACTGTCATTCATGGCTTGGTGTCAATCCAGAACAGTTACAGGTAAGATACTCAATAAATTTTCCATGAATGATCTCTTGTCGCATGCATGCTCAATTGTATCGGTCACCAGTGATGGATCTAGGGGAGGGGCCCGGGGACCCAGGGCAAGCAAAACAACCCCCCCCCTCCCTAGCTCAAGGTCTGGATCTGCCACTGGTCATTGATTTAATAGCACTAGCATTGTGTAGTTCCAGAAAATACCCATCCCTCCATCACAGAACGAAATTTTTCTAAGAACCCCACCTCCTTGGAAAATTCCAATTATAAAGCTTCATACATTTCTTTAATTTATTCAGTTTTGCAGAACCCCCGTCCTGTTTCCCAGGAAATTCCAATTCCTTCTGTCGGGGAGGTATGGATATTTTCTGAAACAGCACACTGCTCAGACAACATGCCAATATCAACAAGTTACAATTAACTGTGGTAGAATAATATAGACAAATTCTATAGATTCCCATTAACATAACTTAAATAATAAATTATGTTTACAATTTTGTTACCTCCTCTTTCGACAATCCTTTGCATGTTTCAGTTTCTTTATCACCCACTTCCCATAGGGTATCCACTGCATTACTGCATTCCTGGAGGGAAGAATCAAACTAGTCCACTTCTCCACAGATGAACCGCAAAAAAAAAGAAAATATTATTACGGAACCTTTGAAACCAGGAAAACTCTGAGACTATGAAACCTTTCAGAAACCATGAAACCTATGAATAAACCAGAAAACTTATGAAGCCATGACATCTACTTAAAACTTATGACATGCAAAACATGATAAGGACCAGCTGACTGACTGATTATAGTTACATTAGTAAAACAAACATCAATAACATATTTTAAAGAAAAATCTTTGCTTAGTGCTGAAAAATGACGGTGAGAGCTTCATATGTAGCATCTGTGTCATGTGGAGTAAAAGGTCACCTAGGTACCAAAAGCCTATTATCCCCTCTGGCTTATCCCAACCCAAAACCCAAGTTGGAATATGACCAACTTAAGTTAGAGTGAAGAAGTCAATGATCATCGCAGTTATACACACAACTTAAGCAGCTGTGAAATTTAAGCCTGAAAAAAAAAATTCAAACTTGAATAGGATTTGAACCCATGACCTCTGTGATATCACTGTGGTGCTCTACCAACTGAGCTATCAAGCCAACTGGGAGCTTGTCACATTGTGAGTTCATAATAGATGGTGAAGAATGCAAAGGTATAAAGAATGCAAATGTATATACAGGTGACTGATCATTGATGTCTTCATATCTTTCGCCGCAGCTCAAATATAATTGATCTTTCATATATTCATTTGCATTAAGTTAGAGTCAGGTTGGCCATATAATATACCCACCATATTAAGAGGTAATGGTTCCTTAAGGTAAAACATACTGGAACTGTTGTTATTCATTCACAAGCTGATATAAAGTCTCCTTTACAAGTGTTATTTGGGTCATCACACAACACTTCTCCCTTCTCCCCGGAGAGAAGCACTTCGTGACGACACCACTGACCACTGCAAAGGAGACTATCAGTATTCAAGGTATGGAATACTAGAGAAGAAACTGTATTCACCTGTTGCAATAAAACACAACGTAAGGAGGCTTTTTTCCCAATCCTTGGCGATTTGTTCCATCACCATGAATCATCCACACTGTTGAAAGAAGGAGATTGTATTTTTATAAATCTACTGCATTCTTGCTGGTGATATTGGAAATCCAAGAGAAGAGGGAAAATGAAATAACATTACAAAAATTGGAATGGATTGCAGCTGCATAGTAGCTTCTGAAATTTTTGCCTTTCAAAATTCAGAATATTTAAAAAGTACTATTTGCCATTTATGTCATAAGACTGTGTCAAATGGTAAACAGAAATAACACCTTCACTGAAATATTATGTGGCTTCGGGTTTCCTACATGAAATTCTGACTTTTAGCAGCTATAAATGTATGGTTCATTTGTTACAGTAGCGATGGAATTATTTCTCATTTCACAGCTTCCCTAGGATACATATCTTTTGGCTCCAGCCAATCTCCTTTTCCCCAAAACCCTCCAGATGCTTGCATGTGCATTTTATGTTTGGGCTGTGGTCAATTGTGGTAGGCTTGGAGGGGGGGGGGGGGGCTAAACGGGGGTTTGAAGGGGATAAGCTGGGTAGGGGGGGGGGGGGGGGGTTT
>Ga0126338_10003047_pt1 | contig 11688 bp, 4 predicted proteins | sample OrbCmetagenome_2_FD_92529 | JGI IMG/M metagenome (GOLD analysis project Ga0126338, IMG submission 92529) | Coral microbial communities from Petempiche,Puerto Morelos, Mexico - Orbicella C C metagenome | ecosystem: Host-associated > Invertebrates > Cnidaria > Coral | place: Petempiche,Puerto... | reverse complement strand
TTAGTGTGGACGGTAGGCCTAACCGTAGAAATAAGCTTCCTTTTTCAAATTTCTCCGGCGTAGTGTGCACGGGGCCTGAGCTGGGGCCTGAGACGTAGAGAAACGAAATTAACTTTCAGCTGAGTGTCCTCATTGGTTCGTCAAGCTCGTGCAACGCGCTTTCCTGAACCAATTAATCAACTTGTCTTCGAGGATTTCCTAAAATAAACGACGCTCATTAAGTTTCCCGCCCAAAACCAAGCGTGCATGATTTTAGTCACGCGAATTTTCCCGCGCTTTTCACGGCATCCCCGTGTAGTCGGCGCACGCTTTCCATTCGGTTATTAAATTTGGTTAAATTACAGCTTGACGTATTCTTTTACAGAAGGGTAATTAAGGTATTTTGTACATGTCTGTTCATACTGATTAAGACGTACACGAGCACGTACAAATTCTGCCTGGCAACCTCTTGACAAATTTTTTTTACAAATCATAGTAGTTCATTTTACGCATTCCGTACTGTCTGTCTCCTGTAGATATGCCAAATTCCTGTGTATTTCTGAACTGTCCGCTTTTACTTTCTTGAAATTATTCAGTTCACAGCCTTATATATCCGGTTCACATTTGCTTTGCAACAGTTGTCGCCGGTTTGATGAAACAAAGCAGCAATTAAATACTCTTTGGTAAGAAAAGGCCGGACATTTTACGAAAAAGGGTTCACAAACTTTGTTTTCATTTCTGTTTCAGATTGTGTCAAACGAAGTTTAAGAACAACATCAATAAAATGTCGACCAGCACATCTGCTAAATGAAATTAAAGCGGATAGAAAGTTGTTTAGATCGTTCAAAAACGCTTGTGCCTGTGACGAGCGCAAAAGCCTCTGGCGTTGAAAGTTGGTTTCACCTTGGTACTGTTATGGCTAATTTTCTGGTCGTCTGGAGCTTGAGGAATTCATAACATTAGCGAAAAAACCTACAGCGATTAAGCGGAACATTCTGGAGAAACGCTAATTTGAATTGCTGTCATTCTCTCGTAAATTTTAAACCATATTTTATACATTTTCTACGTACTATAGCCTAGATATTTAAACCTGATCCGGTATATATACTTTCCGAATCAAAGTTTCACCGAGGTTAAGTGCTGTCAGACGAAAAACCTTCATCCGCTAAAATCTCGAGCACTCAAAAGAAATGTTATGTTAAAACTGCTTTGCCCTAATTAAAACCTCACGCTCAGTCCTCGAAGTTATTTTTAAGTGGTCCGTTAAAAGACCCTTATATAAGGTTATCTAACGGGCGTGATATAAGTTCGATATTACAGATTTGTAAGTGGCCATATTCAGCAAACATTAACCATCTCTCACTTTTCATCTGGGAAATCGTTGAAGTGCTGTTCATTGAGCTGACAGGCTCTATATTTAGCAGAGGGGTCTATAAAAAACCTTGTTTATAGGGTCAAACCGATAGGTCGCCAACTGATAAATAAATTTTCGCGCTTCCACCAGTTAATCCCTTCCAAAACGAACCCTGCGTGAACGTTTGAGACTATCTTTTTGTTCTCTTGTAAGTTTTCCCTGGAGAGTGTTCCTCGATCTAATGCAGTTCTTGTGGAACTGTCACAGACAACATCCGATTTGAAGATTTTTCCCGCATGTTTTTACTCCAGTGATTTCTCGTTATATTTTACGTGTATAAAAAATTTCTGGTAACTCAAATTGAAGCGTAATCTCGTCCTGAATTTATTTATTTTTGCCGTGTTTATAGTTTTTATTCGATCGTTCAAATAAATAAACTGTATATTTGCGTATCTTTTATGAAAGTTTCAATCATGTTTTAATCTCCCTTTGACTAACGAGAGAAGAATGACGTCACAGTTTAAACTTTCCTTATCTTAAAAAATTATGAACTAAAGGATTAGTTAAACATGTTTTAAGGTTTTTTTTTCAGTAATTAAAAGAACTACCATAAAACAGCTGGAGGAAGTTTTTGTAAAATGATTATCTGTGTTTTGGACGCGGAGTTATTTTTTGAACCGAATTTGGGTCGCATTGCCGTCAGCCACGAGCCCAACCAAACATTTCCAACATTCCTCAAATTCTTTTCATGATTAAACCCATTGTGTTCGCTGGGCTGTGTTGTTTTTTGATTAGGCTAATCGGCCAGTCTTCTGGATTGGAAATATCCCAGAATTTTCACCTTCATGAGCGAAACAATCTGCTTGAATGTCTGTTTTAGGGTTGTGTGTGGTTTGCGCGCGTGTATTAAGGCCAGGGTCCAGTGATTGGGGATTTATTGAAGTCGGTGAACGAGAGAGGCAGCGGAAATGTACAGGACACAGGTTATGACAGCAATGACGTCACAAGTGTTTTGATATAGCTCCGAGCCAGTTAGAGAGACCCGCGGAAAACACACCAATGAAAACTAATTGGCTGGCGTAATAATGTCCAATTCAATTTGTGACAGCCAACCCGGGTGACCGGCTCGGGTTTCCCTCGTGTTGTCATTTCACTTTACGTCTCGTAGAAAGGAGCTTCAGTTTCGAGCATGGAGAAATCTGACGGGCAGCTCACGCGTTTGAGCGTGACAAAGACGTTTTCACGCGAAAGGAATCGTATCTAGGTAGCGTGGATTATGACTGCACTGGCTGTATACTTACCATGGGGGATTTCAAGAATAATTCACGCTCATTCTCACAACGCCGAGATTTATGGTCACGTGACAGGACTCCCCCGCAACGAGCTCGGGATAAAAGAGAAACCCCGAGTGCGCATGCGCCCGGCAGCTCCACAGACTCTTCCGTCAAAATGGCGTTAACTTGTAAAGTTCAGTATTTAGATGACACAGATCCTTTTGCAAGCACAAATTTTCCTGAACCTACACGGCCGCCGACGTACACATTCCACTTGAATATACCACTTTTTCAACAAATCGCTGGACTCCACCGGCTGCTAAATGCGCCGCACAATGTGAGTGTTATGTTATTGTTTATAGCGTTGCTCTCGCTTCAGCTGAAATTTTGTTTTGTCGTTACTAGTGTCTGTCTGAATTTGTTTCATTGACGTGCTTGACTTTGCTGTTCAGATTGACGATGTGGCGCTACAGCTGTCCCACAATGGATGTTATTTAGATCTGGAGAGCTCGCTGGAAGAGCAAGCCGATTTGTTGGAAGGTTTTTTAGACAGGTTCGAGAACATTTTAATCTGACTGTAAGCTTATATGTTTACGAAGCCGTAATTACCTCTAAACCCACCGTTTCATTCTCTTGATGGAGTCTCACTTTGCTTTATTCTGCTGTTAACTCAATTCCTGTTTTCTTTTGTAGTCGCAAAAACACAATAATTTTGCGGACGGCCCTTTCCGTTCGGGTTCACAACTGTATCGGTAAGTCAAGTATTAAAACATCGCCTACTTTTAGGTTATCTCGTGTTGTTTTTCGGCGGTTTCACTGTATGAGCTCATGTTTGAATGCAAAATATGATTTATTAGCTATTCATGTCCAGGGGGAAGCAGGGAGAGTGATTTATAATCTGAACTGTGTCTAAACTAAACCGTCTGATCCGCACGGATTTTCTCGAACACACAAATGCCTTGCCAACTGTTGTGAAAGCCCGATATTTATTATGGCTTCAGCTACATTTTGCGTGCCTTATGCTCTTCAGTATAATGTTTGGAGTGGGTTGTTTTGGCTTAAATGCGATAACAATACATCAGCACTACAAGACGCAATGTTACTTTACTAATGGTGGCTTGCCGTTCGTACAGCATGCTGGCATTTCAAGTAGCCCGGTTATGTTACTATTTGCCAGCTTATTTGGGTCAATAAGTCAACAGACGGCTAGTTAGAATTTTGCGATTTCCGCTCGTAGCTCTTAGTTTTGCGATCAAACAAATAAAGAAACCGTAAAACTGCTTTTTTTGTCAGTCCTAACCGTCCTGTTCTGCCTTGCACGAAACAGTTTTCTCTCAGCGCGTTACTGTTTTGTGCAGCGATTTGCATAAAAATAGGTTTGTAATCTTGGTTTGGTTGAACGATCGGTTTACTCGCGGCTTATTTACTTTGAGCGTTTAGAATTACTCCTGTGCGTGAGATTTGGCTATTCGTGACTTCAGATCTTGCCCAGTGTGTATCAGAAGAACGCTTTATCTCTGCACTGGAAAGGAACACTGTCAAGTTCGAAATGTGTCGGGTAGATTTCGTGTTGTTCATTTCAGCATCATGCTGATTTCATCCAGTAGCGGCTCCGGCATTGAGCTAATTTTGTAAAGATGAAAAGTCGCTGAAAATTACCTCGGGAATTTCTACGGAAGACCAGTTTTAGGGAAGCGTTCCAAATTTGTCTTTTTACGTCTGCTTCCTTTTGTGGTTATAATGGAAATCAGGCCATTTTCGGGGTTTTGTTCAACATTTCTTTTGATGGTTACTCACCCGAAACATGACGGACCATATTTAACTATGGCTCTTGTTATTTGTGATGATAACAATGAGCTTGTTTATCATGCGTGTGTGTGTAAAAATTAATCCAACGTTGCCTTATATTGCCAATCCAGTGAGATATTAACAAGCCTTGAACAAATTAAAAGACTGTTTTTCTATGTACAGTCTGAAAGATTATTGTGAATGTCGGTGTTTTGTTTATTTTTCTTTTCTTTTCCTCTGGAAAGTTTCAATAACATTCCCATCTTTTGCTCTCAATTTTTCTGTTGGCTCTGTGCTTTGGGGCAAAACGAGAAAATGCTTGTACTTGGTTTGATCATGTTATTTGAGTTTTGTTAATTTACCGGCATTTTACAGGCCAAGGTTATCAGACACTGTTTGGGTCAAATACAGTATGATAATATATAACATGTACGAAGTCAGTAATCATTGGTATTCTTAGAAAGAACAGTTACTTTACAGCCTTAAGTCGGAAGTTGAAGTTGTTTTTGTTGCAAAGAATGAAAACTTGCCAAATGTAAATCATGTATAATTTTAGTTAAATGTTCAAAATGTATAGGTATGCATTATCGCTCGATTAGAGATTATACAGCCAAAATAGAATTTGTTGTCGAGGAAACCTGTCCAATTTTCTCTAATTTCATTCTCTTGATAAAGGAAATATTAAGCTTGGATATTTTTAAAGATAATTTAGTTACTATAGACCATTAATCCATGAATTACTGGAAGTAAAATTATGAATATTTTATGTTATTGTGGATTAGTGAGTGCATGTAACAAACAAACCTCACATTTTCACATGCTACTTTAAGACTAATTGTAAATAAATTTCCCAGACATACATAGTTTTTGTTATGGTCAGTTTAGTACAAAACTGCAGTACTATTTAATTATTCTCTTATATGTTCCAAACGCTTTCGCCAACTTTGTACCTAAAGACATGAAAATTACCAAATTTAAAATATTATTGTTAATTAAGGACAAGGTTTAGTATTCATCTTTCATCAAGTGATCATTTAAGCTGTTATAAATGCCATGACATTGTGTTATGTGTGCAGGTTAAATTTTGAGAAGATAAAACACTTGATACATTATACCTCGGGTCAATATAGAACATGGTATATACTCTCAGTGGTTTTCACAAAATATCTAAAGGTCCTGAAGTCAAAATAGATTGGAGAACAAAGTTGAAATTGATGCTTGGCAATTACAGTCATAAAAGAATTTGATAACCTGAAGTTAAATAAAAAGGTTAAATATTTTGGGAATTAAGATAGATATCAAGTCTTGTTAGAGAGCCCTGCAGTTGTGAATCATCTCTGTCTAATAGGCAAATCAAAATTTTCCCACTGCCTCATTGAAATCTACTTTATACACTTTGTCTCATCTAAGAACATTTATTTGCTGAATCTAGCTAGGTTGAATTTAATTAATTTGTCTAGTGAATTAATTTGATGGAGAGTTCGTTTCCAAGCAGTAGGTATTCTTGTAATTGATAATGTAGCGTCGTGGAATTCCTAAACAAGAACAGAGCAACTTGTATACTAAATATTAATTGAGAAAAATAATTTTCAGTAGAATTTACGTAAGACAAATTGATCACCATTTGTTATAACGAAACAATCATTTATAATAATTAATTGATTGTGGTTTTTTTAATAATTATATGCTTTAAGAGAACATTTGAGGCTTTGTTATGGTTAGTAGACTTCTGTAAGAGGTACGGCCTGATATGCGATGTTTTGCGGCCAGTAATGAGCCATTTTAATCCATAGAGAACTGAGCAGGCTTTGAAGGAGCGATCTTTGACAGATCAATAAACCTTGTGATTAGGATGCTAATCATGATCTGAAGATGTTAGCCATGAATGAAATAATTAAATGATTAAGGTCAGCTTTGGACTTATTTTATAATCAAATAAAGTGAATGAAATATGTAATATTTTTTTACTGTTCAAGTTAGCACAAAAATTATCTCACAAGGCTAAAGAATGCTGGGCCAGTAAATCAAGAACGTTATTTTACATGTGTGTATGGGAAGGGACAGTGTGCAGTAAAGTGCTTTTGAAAACAATTATACAATGCATCTTCATAGTATGATAGCATGTGAACTAAGTGAGAATTCCAAATTATGTCCAAAATAAGAGATGGTCACCTTGCAGAGATGATGAACGAGGCACGTCTGCAGATTTGAAACCAAATAAATTCCGCAAAGATTCCAGCAGTGAAAAGGGATTCTAAAAGTTGCAGGCATGCCAAAGTCAGATTGTTCCTGTATGCTGGTGCTATGTCCCAGCAGTTCTGGTGGCATAGCTACTGTATGTCACAGGCATGTCTGCAGCAAATGTGAACCACAAGACTTGACCTCTTCAAGCAAAACGGTTTAGTTAATATATAAGAGGAAACAGGTTTCATTTACCATTCCATTCACATTTCTGTGGTAAGGACAAACCCACAAATTGCTAGAATGTTGCAAAAAGGACCAAGCAACATTCAAAATTTCAGCCATTTAGTGTAAAGTGACAGGTATTTTGCCTGACTAACTCCAGTTAAATGACTGAGATTTTTTTGTCTTACAGCAAAACTGCTTGCAGCATCAGGAAGAGAGCTAAGGAGAGCTTTGTTTTCCCTGAAGCAAATATTTCAAGTACGTATTTTTGAGGTTGTAAATTTACCAAGTGTAACCTTGGTAGGTGCTTATTCAATGAAAATACTAAAATTGATGTAGATTAACGACCTTATCTATAGAAACCAGCTAGACTGATTTATGCACCAATTTGTTGACATTCACAAACAGGGCAAAGAAAAACGTTAACTCTCTATGAATTAGCAATACCCCGGGTAGTTAACCATTTAACATTTACAAGTTTCAATCAACAGAAGTTGCTTAACATACACTGTACTAGTTTTGCTACTGTGTAAATATAGAACTTTTTGACAGCATTATTTCATTTTTAGTGGAATTTGGTAACCCACTGATCTAAAAAATATTGGTTGTCATCTGTCTGTACATCTGTACATCCATACTTCCCTCACGCCCCCTTCATGTAAATCAATGTGAAATGTCAATCTTCAACAATCTAGTTCCCAAGGCTTTTCCCTTAGAGCTTAGGAGGGGCAGGTTTACAACATTCAACTGACACCTGTCAAAACAAGGTATCCGCTGACCAGTATCACGTGACCATATCGCAGACTAATCTTTAGAGCTCATTGAGGTCACACATTTTTTGAAGTTGACTGCTGTCCAGGTACAAGTTTTCAACTGGATTGCAGGCTCAAGCCAGGTTAACTTATAGGTATCACGATCATGCTGGGTTGTTTGAAAGGTGGATAGCATTACCCAGCCTTTGAACAACTGGGGCCAGCCCTATAGTCTTGCTTACAAGAGAGATGGCAATATTTTACAGTATTCAGTATTGTTGTTTCACTTTACTGCACTGAAAATTGGTTCCTTTGTATGCTTCAAATTTCATGACCTGCTCAGAACTTTACAACAATGAATGGCCAGTTTGTTAGTTTGTGAGTTACACGAGCTAGCTGACACAAAATGACGAAATCATTTTTGAAACGTTTTTGAGTTTGAATAAAGATTAATTTGTGTAAATACTCTGGCTTTCTCTTTGCTCGATTCTTTGGAAAACTTCACTTTCATACACTGAATGAATTTCTTTGAGTTTCTGAAAGGAAGTTGCAACTTGAAAGTTGAAATATTCAAGTAACTCGCTGGCGAACAGAAAACTTCATTGTGTGCTGGTATCATTGGCAATTCTTTGTGCATACTAGGATTGTATATTTTAATCAAAAGAAGTGTCACTTTTTTGTTTAGTATTCTCAAAGAATGGTTAAATCATGATACAAAACTAAATGCGATTTTGAGACAGAAATACCGCAATATATTGGCAGCAAGCCCAATACAAAAATATATTTTTCTCTCAACTAGCCGCCAGTATATTGTGGTTTTCTGTCTCAAAATCATGTTTAGTTTTTATAATCAGGAATTCTTCTTTTAGGCTTGGCTAAATCTATATATTAAATTTGATTAATACATAGCTTCTCTCCATCAGTTTATGTTTTTATTTAGCAGGCAAGTGAGAAGAATTAGGAAATGATCATTTCAGAGATTAACCTTGGACCTGTTGAACCAAATTCTCCTCATAAGAATTACACAAGTGGTATGAACCAGTGGGCCACAGTTAGGAGATTTGTGATTTTGATGTTGTGTTAATTACTTTTGTTTCTCAGGATGATAAGGATCTTGTGCATGAGTTTGTAAACTCTGATGGGTTAAGTGCACTGATATCAGTTGGACAAGATGCTGATCAAAACTATCAGAATTATATCCTTAGAGGTAGGGAAATAACTTCACAATTTATTGCAGAATTCATCCCAGCATGCAATCCAAATGGTATAAATCAACAAGAAAATTTAAAGATATCATATGTATCATGGGCCCATCGTCACCAAGCTAACAAAATGTGCCAGGTTTTACCAAAAATCCCAAGTGTTTCCATCAAATTTTTAGTTGGCAATAGTGTCCAAAATCAACAATTTATTTAGACTGTTCAGAGCCCTCTATTTTCTCGTATGTTTATTCGATCGTTGAACATGCAGACAGAATCATGAGAAACTGGATACCAGTGCAAAACAGAAGACTTGACTGAGTAGGTGGTCAGGACCAAGATAAATACAGGGGCTGTCGACATCTTTGGAAAAAAGTGAATTCCCCATTTTTCTCCAGGAATGAAAATTCCCATCAGTTGAAAGGCGACAAAACTGTCATCACCTTGACAATGGCCAATCATGATTGCATCCAGGTGCTGTTGCGGCTTGCAGCAATTGTTCTCACTGGCACATGCTGTGATTCGTAATAGAGCGGTTGTTTTTAAAAATAGATCCTGCTAAGAGAAATTTCAATGTTTCTTTGCTCAAAGATGAACAGGAAGAGGCTGCTGTTGATCTTCTTTGGTCGGAAGACGTTGTTGTAATTTTGCCGACCGGTTTTGAGGGAAGTCTGACATATCAATTCTACGCAACAGCAAGAGAAATGTAAATGGTGTGCATGTTGTTGTTGTCATTGTTTTGCAACTCAGAAGCATCATGAAAGAACAAATAAAACAACTTAGGATTCCTTCCATCGTTTTGTCAACATCGTTTTGTCATCGTTTTGACGACATGCTTCATCAGATTGGAGAAGCAAAATACAAGCTTGTTTTCGGGACGACAGCCAAAGACATTTTGGATGTAAAGTTCCAAAACATGATATAGAATGAAGATTCTCCACTAAACAATTGTGTCATGTTCATTGTAGCTGAAGAGTACCACACTGTGTAACACCTTCAGAATAAATTCTACGCAAATATGTAAGATGTCTTGCCAAGATTCCCAAGCAAATAGCAAGAGAACAAACACATATCCTACAAAAATCAGAAGGACCGCTTGATCTCTGCTTTCTCCCCTTTTATCAGCTTTTTGATGGAGTTGAAGAAGTCGTCTGGGACGACATTCTCAACACCTGAATGCATGTATGTGTTGTTGTTTGCAAACTGATACTTAATCAAATTAAACAAGCAATTTACTGCTCAAATTTTATTGGTCCAATTTGATTAATTGGTCAAGGGGCAGAGCTGTTAATAACAGGGTGATAACAGGATGAGGAATCTAATAAGTCCACTTTTTTCCAAAGATGTCTACTGTCTCACTATTCTTCTTGCTCGCTTCGCTCGCAAACCCCACCCCCCACCCCCCACCCCCATGTACTTCATGCTTGTTTCGCTTGCTTTTTCTTTTGCGTGCGTAAATAGAGAGGCTGTGAACAGTGTATTATTTATTTGCTAACCAAAAAATGTCAATTGCATATTAAGAAACTAAATACCCTTTGTTGCAGCCAGACAATTGAGTTGATGTTTTTGTTAAAATTTATTGACGTTTCTGTTAGTGTTTATACTTAGCAAAAATTAGTCCTGCTCTGAGGTGGTACGATGGTACTTGTGAATCATAGCAAGGGTTGACAAATTTGGTGAAACAAAAAGTTGCATCCCTATAAGGTTGAATAGAACTGATAGTAGAACTGATAACAGATAGTTTTGCAAAAATTATAAACAAAAGTGTGTCCAATGCAGCTGGGCCCTATCTTGTAGTTTTGACCAAGGAATAATGTTATCAAGCTGTTTATTATAAATACTGACAAATTAAGATGCTGGAATGAATAAAATGAATAAGATTCAACAGGGTTTAAAGATTTGTAAACAAAATTCTTATTAACTTTCTTATTGATAGCTATTGGTCAGATAATGCTGTATGTTGATGGAATGAATGGAGTTATCAACCACAGCGACACAATCCAATGGTTATATTCACTCACAGCTTCCAGGGTAAGCTATTGTAATGGTGCAATCAAACCCTTTTCATCTGACATGATAGGACCACACAGTGTGGACATTTCTAGTTAATATGCATCCATGTACAAATCTTAATATTAACTCTGCATTTTTTTGTCTTGCTACAGTTCCGTCTTGTAGGGAAGACTGCACTTAAACTGCTGCTTGTGTTTGTGGAGTACACAGAATCAAACTCCAGGGTGCTGTATGATGCCATTCAAACAGTGGATAGCAATCAAGGTATGGAAAAGATACCTTGGAAAACTAATAGCAGTTGTCAAATTAACATTTATTGCCAGATGTATATTATCCTAGTTCTTTTTCATATTGCAGTGCTCTGATGCTAACTACAATGCTACAGTGGTCACATGTTTTATTTTTGTTGAACTTTAATTAAGTTGCAGACAAAGATCTTTAGTCTCGTGTGTTGAGCCAGAGACCCGTGCAAACAAATGCAATCTTATGCTCTCACACTGAAATAATATTATTTCTCATGCATTTAAGTTTTTGATTGAAATATTTCATTCTGAGGTGAAGATTTGCCACCAAAGCACCTTCAAGAGACATATTTTCACTAAGAATCAAGCAAAACGTCTGAGGCACTTGAATTTTTCTAAATTTTCTGGAGAACACTCCGCCAGACCCCCTGCTGTGTCTGATTTGCTTTCTCTGGGCAGATGCAAGTTTGAGAGTTCTGTGCTGACTTCCTAAGACTTAGGAAAACAGAGCAGATCATCAAAACTATGCATTTCTCTGGAACTAGAGAGACAGTCTTAAAACAAGTTTTGATTTGTACCATTGTTGATCTACAGTCAATGAAAATTCTGATTCATTAATTGTTTTTGGTTCAGAAATAGTGTTTTGAAAATCTAGTTGATTTAATGCACATCAGATTTTAC
>Ga0126338_10003046_pt1 | contig 11694 bp, 7 predicted proteins | sample OrbCmetagenome_2_FD_92529 | JGI IMG/M metagenome (GOLD analysis project Ga0126338, IMG submission 92529) | Coral microbial communities from Petempiche,Puerto Morelos, Mexico - Orbicella C C metagenome | ecosystem: Host-associated > Invertebrates > Cnidaria > Coral | place: Petempiche,Puerto... | reverse complement strand
CCCGAGTTGGAACCTTTTCACCGGTTTTTCCACCCTAAAACTTTTTAAAATTCTCCTTGTTTGGGGGGTGGGGGGGGGGGGGGTACTTTGGCCAACTTTTGCTGGGCATGTGCTCTGCTGACCTCTCTGAACCCCTACCTCATTACAGTCTATTCTTTGGTCAATTGTGGAACCATCAGGTTTTAGTCACTTTTGGGCAACTGTAATTCCACAATCCCAATTTAGTCACTTTTTGAAAGTGAGGAATGATCATAGCAGTGAATTTTCCAATTTAAGCAACTGGAAAGAAGAAGCCTGAAAAAATCAGGGCTTCAACGGAATTTGAACCTGTGACCTCCGCGATACCGGTGCGATGCTCTACTAACTGAGCTATGAAGCCACACATTGGGAGCGAGGTCAGTTTATTGAGTTCATATCTTCCCGTGAGGAGTGAAATGATGTGAAGTTTATATGAAATAATTCATATATGAACTGCGGTTGTTGATGAAAGTGAAGAATGATCATCGCAGTGAATTTTCCAATTTAAGCAATGGGAAAGAAGAAGCCTGAAAAAATCAGGGCTTCAACGGGATTTGAACCCGTGACCTCCGCGATGCTGGTGCGATGCTCTACCAACTGAGCTATGAAGCCACACATTGGGAGCGAGGTCAGTTTATTGAGTTCATATCTTCCCGTGAGGAGTGAAACGATGTGAAGTTTATATGAAATTTTTTTTTTCAGGCTTCTTCTTTCCAATTGCTTAAATTGGAAAATTCACTGCGATGATCATTCTTCACTTTCATCTACAACCGCAGTTCATATATGAATTATTTCATATAAACTTCACATTAGTCACTTTTTGTTTATGTATCTACCTTGTTAAGCCTTTTATTGAACTAGTTTATCCTGAAATGAAGTGACACATTTGTTAAACTGAATGTAGAATGATAACAACTTTATCACAGCAAATCTTACCATTTTTAAATCCCTACTTGCCATAGTTTTCTTAGCCCCAAAATCACGATAATTTGCAACCCTCAATTAAGAAACTCTACTGGAATACAACCCCATTATAGTCAATTCACTTGTGAAAATGCGACCCCATCTAGCGGCGCACCCCTATTATCCCATTACTAGGGGGTACCCTGCTCCACTCCCTTCCCCGGGCATATAGTTGGTTGGGTGCATCTCCTGAAGCCATGAAATGTGCAAAATTTCTTCGCAGATAAGGCGTTTGATGTTAAAGACATTAAAATCGCTATAGCCCTTCTTCGTCCCTCATTTTCTTAATTATATTTCTTAGAGTCAAAGAAACGCTCGAGAAACGCTTGAACCGGTCAAAATGACTGCAGAACATTTTTTGTTTATAATGTTTATTACCAGAGTTTTTTAAATTCTACATATATACAAAAGTGCTTCTCAGCCATTGAGCTTCCAGCGCTTTTCATCGAAATTATGATCAGTCAAACTTAAATGGACTTGATGGATGCCACTTCGGACCATATCTACTTTTTCAAGATGGCGTGCAATTCTAGCAGTCATCAATGTCCGAGTAAAGGCCTGGGGCTAAGTTGGTTTCTAATCTACCGGTGCCTTTAAAATTCCCGGCAAAAAACCCTTTCACGGTTTCTGACGCCATCTTGCTGGGGGCGGGCAAACACAGCAAGAATTGCAGTAAATGTATAGGAAAAGTTAAAAGCTCGATGCCCAATAAGTTGAGAGTGATTGCCTTTGTGAGTGTTTTATGAGTTACAAGGATACAGATACCCAGCTGAAGGCTTGTTGGGTCAAATTTGAAGATATAGATTCGCTGTGAGGCGAGGAATTTTACTTTTAAATTTCATACAAATGTCTCTAATTTTTTCCGCGAATTGCGAATCGGTTTAACAGGCAAATGTGTAGAAAAATGAAAACCTTAATTGTGGCTTTTCTTAGCGAGGCTATTTCCCTCAAATGCGATCAGTAAATTCTTTTACCTAGTATGTTTGGTTTGTAACTCACAAATACTTCAGAACTCGAATTTCACGTGAGTTGTTTATACACATAAGATTCTGGATTTTTCCCATACGTTTACTGCAATTTTTCCCGTCTTTGCTCCCACCCCCCAACAAGATAGCGTCGGAAACCGTGAAAAGAGCTATAACGAAACAACTATTCGAGCTACAATTTCAACATCTATCAGACTGTGACTTATCGATCTATTCTCTAATTCCAGCTTTTCTTTATAGCATTGATACGAAGTGTGTAAATCTTAACTTCGTTCGAGAGCTCATCGCAAAAGTTCGCCTTTGTTCGCCATCTTGAAAATAAAGTTGTGTGTTGTCAGCTGCAATCCGTTCCTTTGTTTAACGACTAGATGTTATTTATATTCTTTGCATTTCATCTCATGTAAAGTAAACATTAAGTCTGTTTTGATTTTGCTGCCTAAATGCTATTATTTATTAGAAAAAAACTTTGATTTTGTTGTCAATATTTTTCTTGAAAACCTTGTACAAAGTTTTACAAAAAAAAGGTAAAATATTAAAATGGTTTTGAGAGCAAAACAAATTTAAAAAAAGGCATATAAGAAGCTGACATAACTAAAATTGAAAAAAATTGTTGGTGTAGAAATAAATAAAAATAAGAATATCTAACTAATGGTAAAACAATAAAGAATTTAACTTGGCACTTGTCCAGCAAATATTTGTTTACGTTGCATAAAAAAAAGAAAACAAAGTTTCTTTATATTTACAATTATAGCAAGCATCAACGTTGTGCTATTATTCTAAAAATTGACAAAAATACAGATGTATTATAGCCGCATACGAGATAAAAAGCTTGAATAGAATTTTGTTTTCACCATTTTCGCGTAAAAAGCGAGTCATTGTGAATATTTGGAATTTATCGCCTATTTTGTCCTGAATTTTCTCAGTCGGGCTCGTTTTTTGTTGGAATTGCAGCACCGACAATTGTCTGAGCCAGCCCATTTTCGGATTCTTGACCTCGATCTAAAATTCGGCAATTTTTTCCTGACTGGGTTAACAGAATCGGCAATCTTAGGGTAAAGATTGTCGACTGAAAACGTCACTTGTTCCTCGACTTTCCCTCTTTTATCTTCAAAGTCGCGCGAGTAAGCCCGTTGTGTTCCTCTCGTTTTGTTTTCCCGCCATTTTTAGTGCATGGGCGCTTCAGCGCATCTCTAAGCAGATCCTCCGAACCATCATTAGAAGAAGAATTACGCGGACTTAAACATGTCTGAGAGAAGTCTTTCCATCGGAATGTTATCAAGGGTCCCACGGAAAAACATCTGTTCGATGCATTTCGATGACAGCACACGTAACGAAGGAAGCATGAGCAGTAATCTTCCAAAACGAACTTGTTGCCCGGGGTAACTCTGACGGTCATATTCTCCCAGCATGCTTTGCGCTTGATCCTGAAGTTGTTCCACATGATGAGGTGCGCGAAGTCCTCTCGTGTCTGCAAGTAACATATAACGAAGTTGCAATTAGCAAATTTTCGTACACAAAAAATAGGAAACATGTTTCTATCGAGTTTTAGTATAAATCTTCTAGCGTTCTGTCACGAATGCCATTCTCTGATTGGCGACGCTTCTCACCATCTATTCTGTGATAGATGGTGAGTAGCGTAGCAGTGTGCCCTTGTTTACAAAAAGACGGCCGCTTCTTGGCGTTTTCGAAGTGTCTGTGAAAAGGATTTAGATAAAGTTTTGAACGACTAGTAGATTTATACTAGAACAATTAGATTATTCGCTCTCGATTTCTATGCGTGATAGTTGAGTCGCGCGATAGAAATCTCGAGCTCATAATCTAATTGTTTAATGAAAACACGAGGTTTAATCACTCAGCACGCGTATTATCTAAAGTTTTTGTTTGAAAATCTCATAACATACCTGGCTTAAAGAGGACAATGGCTTTCAAGCATGCGTACTCCGTTTGATCAATATTGGCAGCTCTGAACCTCTCCACAATGTTTTTCAATGCTTTTATATCTCCCATCCCACAGAGATTCTTGTCCGAGGTTTCCCGCTCCGGATGTAGTCCCGCTGCGGCGAGCAAAGTGCTCATCTCCACAGGCAAATTCCACTGCGCGATGCTGAGTATAAACAACTCGCTCCAGCCCTCTTCGAGCAAGATCGCTTGGTCACGGAAAGGAAGGTCAAAGAATGTCGGGATGTTACGAACCCATTTCACTGTCATGAATAGAATGCGCACAGCGGACTCGTGCAACATTTCCGGCGTGCTGAGGTACATGATTGGATAACGGATCTGTTGCCCATGCTGTGGGGTGTGCGGGGGGGTCATTGCAGTTGCTACAGAGACGGGTACCGGAACTTCCTTAGGGCTTTCCGGGTCGCCATATCCCATAAGGAATGCACTTTTGTGTTCCACCGGAAATCTGGGAGAACTATTACCGCAGAAAACAGGCTCCGGTGTTGTGGGCGAATCCAGGAGTTTTTCTTTCTTAGGTGTAACACGGATCTGGCCGGGTGGCAAGTCGAGGTTTTCTGCTTCATAGCTGCTATGTTTTCGCTTCAAAGGCTTGCATCGAACCTCATCGTTTCCAACCTGTTTGAACTGATTGGTGCGTGGGGCTCGTTCATGCTGCACGGCTGAAAAACACAGAATCACAATACATTCAAGCCCCGTCCACACCATTTGAAAACGAAGCTTTATTTCTACGGTTAGGCCTACCGTCCACAATAAATCGTCACGAAAACGGAGCTTTTCGAAAACGCCCTTCGAAACGGAGGAATTTGAAAATGCCGGATTTTTGTTTTCGTGCGCCACAGAAAACATTTTGAAAACGATGACCTTGCGATAATCGTGCGATTTCCCTGCCTGAGTCTTTTTCAAACACGAATCCAAAATGACCGTTGATTGCTGCGTTTTTAAATTCCTCTGGTGTAGTGTGGACAGAAAACATTTGATGCGTTTTTAGAGTGAAACTTCTGTTTTCAAATTCCTCCGGCGTAGTGTGGATATACCAGTTGAAAAATTAAATCGTCAAAAGAGCCGACCGCCTCTTAATTTTAATTTTGACAGTGATTATATAATTCCAAATACAAAGAGAGTCTTTGGCAGCTTAAAGTTTGTATAACACTGTCTTCTTAATACAAGGAGTCAGAGGATAACATAATTCTTTACTAATGACATGAATTGACATTTGAATTTTTTTTAAGCTACGTTTTATTAAAAGTGGTTTTTCAGGCAATTAGAACAGTACTCCCAATGTTTGAAGGATACTATTGTGCTTGGCTGTCTCAATGTAATAACAGTTAGGCATGACATTGATTTTGTTGACTCAACATCGAATAACTAACTTTTCGACGCGGATTACGCCGTAGAAAAATAACTTATTAATGATTAAGCGCGGGTGGCACAAATAAGCCCTAATTGGTCTTAATAGCAGCAACAAGGGGCGACGTCACAATGTAAAACCTGTTTTTGTACAAGGGCCCCAGGGGTTCAGCAATTGTGTATGCCAATAATAATGGGCCTATAGTCATTTCAGCTGCCGTTCGTAGAGATAACAATTTAGCTCAGTTTGATTGGTTGGTTTATTGTGAGGTTGATACCTTGGCTTGAAGACCTTCTATTCGTTAGATACCGAGAGCATTGAAATGTTTTTGTTTTGGTCTAATCCATTTCTAAATTCCACCAGACAGTATTGATCTTAGGAGGGAAAAATAACTTCTCCAAGCTCGTCTTCTTTAATTACTTCATTCAGTAATGAACTGACATCTTGTTCAAGATGATTTGTTTGCTCTATTGTCGCTGATGTCTTCAAGGAACTGGTTCACTTAATTTTACGTGACTTATGTCTGCTTTAATGGGCCATAAGTGGGCAGTAACAAAGAAACGGATGTTTTTACAAGCTGTAGAGAAACAATGCATCACTGCAAAGGAGTTACGCCTTGCATTCCCACGCATGGCCGTGTTTGATTAGCTATTTTGCATCAATTTAACTCCCTTTTAGTCTTTACTTCACGGCTATTTTTCAATGGGTTATTGTTTGCCTTGTCGTTAGAAAGAAACCCTGCCTCACCGTAACGTTTACCTGAGGGCTGGGCTAAAATCCAAATGTATAACGTCCAATGCATGCAGCGAACCAATTCTTTTAGAGACAACACAGTCCACCTTTCCGAGCAGATAAACGTGACGCACAGTTTACAGACGCCGAAGGAAACAAAATCAATAGAGTATTTCATTACGTGTGTCTACAATGCGAAGTGAGGTTTTTCATTGCAAGTAGGGTAGGAACTTTTAGGTGAAACTTTCAGCACAGCCGAAAGTGGTTACTAGATGGAAAACAAAAGAGCGGGTATTCTTTCAGCGTGCACTAAGTAAAACGTCTAATACGCAACTTCTTTATCATTTTGTATAGGATTTGTTTGTGTTCGGTCTTTTAAACACAGGAATGAATTATTAATCCCTGGGGTTCCATACGCGCCTATTTTGCATAAGAGAGCTTCGTGCAGGGCTTTTCAAGAAAACTGGCTGCTTTTCGTTCTAAACCAATTGACCGTATCGATGTTTTTGTCATTAAAACGACCATAGACCGGGGTTGCTGTGAAGAAGGCGACAGCCCTTGTAAAGCTAGCTTCGCTCTTCGGCTTAGGTCCCGAGTAGTACACTTAATAAATAATAAATAACATTATTTCAGCGATGGGCAAATCTTTTTCTGTTGGCTCGGTAATTTGTAAGTCCGAAGAAAATTACGTTGAAAAGAAGGAAGGAGGAGTAGAAAAAAAGACAACATGTAAACAGTAATTAATGGGCCGTCTCTAGAGCTGGGCTAGTAATCGCCGCGAGGTATTTTTTATATTTGGAATATTAGATTGAGACAAGTTGTTAGGTCAGATATTGTTCAAGAAGCTCGACAAAATAAACAAAATTGTGTCTCAACCGCTTTTAAATTACTGTTTGTATCCAAAGCAACCCAGCCTCGCAGAGCGGAAATCGCACAAAGATTATAACTATAAAAATCGTTACAATCATACTGGTCCCCGCTGATCATTCAGAATTCATTAAAACCATTTTGATCTGGCAGTTCCTTACTTCGGGACAAAATTTACATCGGAGATGAAAGCTGAAGATGTAAAGCGCGTAAGAAATTTTCCCTTGTTTGTAGTTTGATGTTAGGACGAGAGGATTTGGCCTTGCAACCGTGAAAAGAACTATTTCCAGTGCAAGTTGGCGGATTTGTATGGGAAGCACATTTTTTTGGGTGAGCCCAAATCTTGTATTTTTGAACAGGTGGTCTCAGCAGGTAGCTGCAATCCTTAAACACAAAACACTGGAAATAAAACGAGCAAAGGCTTTGAAATGTCTGTTGAAACTGTTAAGAATATATAAAAATCATACTGGCTGCAGATCGGAGACAAAGCGCGATTACAGTTTTGCTATGTTGTGTCTCCATTTGAGAAGACAATACGTGGTTAATGGTAATTCTTAAACGCAAATCAATATGTCTGGTTTAAATTTGATATTAAATGAAACATGTTTACTTAAAAAAAGAACGAAACGTAAGAAGAAAATTCTATACAATTATAAGCTTACCGTCTCTGTTCATTCGAACTTCGAAACATTTCTTCAATCGGCAGGCCTGACATTGGTTACGCCTCGCGACGTCAATGGGGCAGGAGTTGCTTTCTTTGCACTGATAAGCCAGGTCTCGTCGAATGCTTCGCTTGAAAAAGCCTCGGCAACCATCACATGTCAGCACGCCGTAATGCTTTCCAGAAGCTCTGTCTCCACAAACTTTGCACAAGACAGTTTGCTTGACTTCTGCAAATGGAAAATTTAAAAGGATTCGTTAATTCTATACTGAGTGAGATGACTTTTCGACTTTAACGATTCCGTAGATTAGCTTTGTTTGCGGCACGCGCGCGCTCGGGCGAGCGAGCTCAATTTAAATGAATCTCCCCTTTTGATCGCATTCGACGTTTATTAGCTTTTCTTGGGGCAATTTGTCCGGGATGTTAAACTCTGTTACATGGAACGTTTTCTTTTCCAATGTAAACAATTTATCGTAATGAAATTTGTTTGATTAAGGCGTAGCCTTACCTGACATTGAAGTCTCAGGTATATTATTACATCCAATAAATTTGAAATTTGTGATTGAGCAACTTAAGTGATTGGGTTACTCAAGCAAAACTCCCAGGGCATTAAATATTTGCTAAGCGTTTAACCGTTCCTGTTTACTTCAGGTCAAAATCCTTGCAGCTTTTTCAGAACCAAGAGCTACATGCATAGAAAGTTACGGGTCATTTTTCCAGTATTTTATCTCACCTGATCGTCCGCGTCTCGCTGCAAGTACGTCTGTATCAGTCATAATTCTGCAGTGTTAAAAGCTCTTCCTTCGGAACTGCGCAGATTCTTAAGGACTGCGGAAAGGATCTCAATGGCTGTGCACCGTTTTATGATCAGGGAGTTTCTGAGCTGACAGGATCTTCTTCGGCAAGTTGGTGGCGAAATATGTACTTGCTGGTCCCGAACAGGTGCATAAAGAAGGCTGGCTCTGATTGGCTAGCGGTCAGGGTGATGGAATCTGATTGGAGCAGAACTGATCTCGGACTCGCATGGCTAACCACCTAATTAAATTACTTTCTTTTAAATGGTTTAAGCGATCCTTTGCCGCTGAAGCGAGCATTCTCTCAGCAACTGATTAATGGGAGGGTCGAGCATGTGTGTGTTTACACGGTGTTTAGACAAGAACAATGACTTTCACGTCGTGTTTCGATCCACCGGAATTAGAACTGTGCTAAAACTAAATACCGCGACTCTTTGAATGAGGAGGGATCTCATTTTAAGCCCCGTTGCTATGGCATTTATCGTGCAATCGCCAAAAATGAATCACGCTTCAACTGCAAAATGGTTATTGAGAGCACGAGAGTCGCGCACTTCCATTCGTCAGTATTTTCATTGTAATACCTATAGATATCTCGCAGATGGATCCTACAGGTCGTCCGGTTAATGACTCTTGCTTCCAAGCACGTGGATCTAGTCATTCTAAATAAGCGCATTTTATGCCTCAGTTCGCCTTTTAGTTATCCTTTGTTCTAGCAATGATCAGATGCAAAGATATTTTTTGTATGCCTTTCTGTGTATGCACTGCCTCGTGCCTGACTAAACCAGTGAAAAGGTTATCTGCTCAAGAGGTCCACCGAAGCTTTTCTAATCTTGTCACACCCAGAGTTAATAACGTGTATGTAACTATCTAAGTCTGAATAAAATCTTAATGTGAGATCATTCAGCGGAAAGCGAAGTTAAAAAAGAAAAAATTGAGAAAGATTTCCATTTTGGCTTTTATATTTTGCACACTTGATTCATTTTGTCATGAATTTGTTTTCGAATGCGACCTTGGACCCATTTAGCTCGACGACCGCCAAATTAACTTGACAAAGTCTCAAGGGAGATATTTAAAATTCACGTTTTTGTGATGGAAATTTGCTAAGTAACTTTGGTTAAAAATCCCTTCTGTCGAGTGGATCCATTGATCTTCCGCTCTTGACAGTGTCGGGAAGTTAGAAATTAAAAAAAAAAAAACGTTTTGGGCATCGATAAACATGGAGTTGCCCAGCACAACGTATTGTAACCCGCTGTTAAATTACATTGATTACTGAAGGGAGTAAGTTTACTTAAGATGTCTGTAGACGGTTTCAAAGGAAACAAAACAATGAAATACCTGTGGTAGCGAGGTTTTTACAAGCAAACCGTGAAATAGGCAAGACATCTGTGTTTCTTGGGAACACGCCCACACGAAATAGTTCATAATGTTTAGCTCAAACAATTACGATCTAAAATGGAATCGTTTCCGTGAAAACAATTGCGATTTTAGTCGAACTTAACATTCATCAATTAACGCCCAAAAGGACTCTGATAGGATTCTTTTTTAGAAGTTTGCGGTTTTAACTTATTGCATTTTTACAAGTTTACTCAGGCGATATAGCGATATTAATGCGTGTTTGCTTTACGATATTGTCCTCTCGGACTCAGCATGAGTGATGTCATATCTACACATGACTGATATCCCACTAGGAGGAGATAAAAGCTATGATTACAGCTATTCTGAAGCACGTATTTAACTCCACGGTCTTCAAATCGAAATATCAACTCTCCTTGTTGATCGCTCCAAACCTTAAGGGCATTTCGGAAAATTTGATGGTGCATTGAAGCTGATCACATTCAAAATTTTTTGTCACCTAACGCTGAAACGACAAATGAATTGTTGATCTTTCTTGTGAGGCGGAGGTTTAACCTTAAAAAAATGAAGATCCACCAGCTTCTGGCGTCGCAAGTCTTTTTAACTTGGATTCAATTGCTTCTATGAAATTTTTCAGAATCTTTTATTGGTATTATTGTAGTTTCACTTCATTGCATGCCATAACGTTTATTCAGGCGTTGTCTATCCAGCCATGAGGCGATGTTTTAAAAGTGTCAAAATGTTTGCTTAACAATTGTCTCTTAGGAGGTAATAACGTAGTTAAATTTCGCACCAGCGAAGAAATGATGGTAAAAGTTATTTGACGGAATTTTCTACGCGCTATCAACGTAATTCTGTCGATTCAGATGCTAGTTTCGGGTTGGCTGTCAGAAATTCAGGCCTCCAATCTTTGCCATATTTATTGCGTTAAGTGAATTCTTTAGTCCAACTAAGAAGGTGATAAATTAATTTAAAAACCATCAGCGGCCTAGTAACTATTGTTTGTCAATTCAGTAGTTATTGCGAAGCTGATCTGAGAAATCGCCGCTCTCTGAAAGGAAACTTTAGTTTGGGGAAAAGAGAATTACCGATGTCTTTAATCAGTAATTCATTTTTTCGTAGTTTTATTCTGCTTAGGACCTGTATTCGAGCAAACTCCATAACTTTACCTCATTGTAAAATAAAACATACATGGAATAAATAAATAAAAACCAGGTTGGAATTAAGGGACAATAACCAGGTAGTGTCGCAGCTTTGATTAAGACATCAAATAATTCTTATTAACTAACTTTGAATTACAACAGGGGGGCTTAATAGTTACAGAGGCGCCACTGAGAAACAAACATTGACGAATTCGTCTCTCACTGAACACTGTTTTGTTAGTTTCTATAGAGAGCCCTTCCGTCGCGAAAGCTAGCTCAATTTTGACAGTAATAGGGTGTATGGAGTCAAGTGACTTGGCGTTTCTCAGTTTCTCAAAGTGGAGAAATTAATCAAATGTTTCGTCCCATTTGTCCACGAGGCCAGTGGCACACATTATTGACCGCACGTGTAAGTATTTTCCGTGCGACATGCCTTGCAGGTCACGTTTTGTTATTCAGGAAAATATGAGAGAACCGAACAAACAAGAAGACACAATGGCAATCACGAGGAGATCAAAATTTTTACGTTTGTTACGAAACGTTTGACTGGAAACATAAGTCTCACATTCCCTCAGTGTACGTGCTGTACTATTGTAACTCGCTGGAGTTATTTTCTAACCGATCACTGCTGGATGTCGAAGCTCAGTTCTTGGACAAACAATCGCTTTACCTGCAAACCAGACTGATAAACATGTTATTTTAAAAAGTAAAACTAAGTAAGCAATTCATGATATTCAGATCCCAGAAAAAAAAAAGGCGGGGGGGGGGGGGGGCGGGGCGCAATTAAGGGATGCTTCCCGGCGCCGCCCTTGTTTTTTCTTGGGCGCTGATCACCCAATACTCGAGTCTTTCTTCTTACCCCTCCTCT
>Ga0126338_10003045_pt1 | contig 11698 bp, 8 predicted proteins | sample OrbCmetagenome_2_FD_92529 | JGI IMG/M metagenome (GOLD analysis project Ga0126338, IMG submission 92529) | Coral microbial communities from Petempiche,Puerto Morelos, Mexico - Orbicella C C metagenome | ecosystem: Host-associated > Invertebrates > Cnidaria > Coral | place: Petempiche,Puerto... | reverse complement strand
GCACGTTTTCTATTTTTGTCATGCGCACACACCTTGTTTTGATCATTTGGAACAAAATAGCGGGAAGAGCGGGACGATATGTGTTCCTCTTGCTTCGAGAGCACGAAATATACTTGCCTGATTTGCATAAACCACTTCTGTATGCGGTGTTCCGTATTTGAAAACGATGAGACTGTAGCGGGTTGGAAAGCAGCCAGTTCGGTGGCGTACTGCGAGTCATGTTTAAGAGAGAAAATGACAAAATAAATGAATCTTGAAGAAACCGACGACAGGAACGAACTGGACGAGGAATTACGATGTTCCTTTGGGAATAAGCGATAATATCAGGCAAACCAAATTCAAAAATCGTCTTCGGTTGTTTAATGCTGATTGCATCTCGGTCGCCTTCTTCGAATAGTTCTACCCTCCTTCATCGCACTTGCAAGAAAAGCAAGCTCTTCATTTTCACAATTAGTCTTTCCCACATTTTCCCGCCATTTTGGTCAGCAATAACCGTCGTTTGCAATAGCGTCTCTTTTATTTTTGCAATTAAGTTCGATTAAATTAGGTTCGACGTTTGAATCAACTGCCGAACTTAATTATTTAGGTCGACCCAAATTGGTATTAGGTTCGACACATGTAAAGTTCGACGTTTGAACCAGGCCTAACATACATGAGAGAAAAGAACAGCTCAGGTTTGTTCCTATTGGGCATAACGGGTCGGGAACTCTTCGCGTGAGACTGCAAGAATGTCTTGAACGGTAGTCACTTCTTACCACTAAGTCTGACAAGAAAACCCGAAGTTTTCAGGACGTTAGAAGTTGTCGGAAGTTTTCCAAGTCGGTTCTTCAAACAACGCAAATAAACTGATCTCAGAACTGAAAGTAGAGTTACAATATCTTATACAGTACAGAGCAATAATAGCGATACAGAGGATCCCCTCTTAGTGACGACCTCGTCTGTCTCGGTCACGTGGGGATCTGTCTCGTCGTGGTGGTGAGCGCGATCTATCTCGGCGGGGAGGGGAACGGGAACGACGGCGGGGAGGCGGTGGTGGAGACCTGGATCGTGAACGGCGGGTGTACGGAGGAGAAACTGAGCGAGACCTGGAAACGAAAATACAACAGCAATAAAGTTTACAACTTCTGCAGTTCAATACTTATTCATATAAGTCAAAAACAACAGAAACCGATTTGAAGGATTTAGATACTCTTTTCGGAGTTGAAATAATAACGTCTGGCGCGTGTTTTATCCGAGTCTCAAGACACTTTGCTTCCACAATTTTGAGCTGTGCCAAAGACATAACAACAACTGCCCACTTCACAACAAGGTTACTTTATAAGGAGTCACAGTAAATGACTTTTCAAAGGAGATTATCTTGCAAAAGAAATGTTGGAAGTCTAAACGCAAAAATACCAAATCCAGACCAAGGAAACAGGGTTTACGTTAACGTTACAATGATATTGAACATCCTGTGGGTAATGTTAGTGTTAGCGCTTTAGAACTTTGTCTTTTTTAGCTGTGAGTCTGGTCATGTCAAAGAAGATAAAACTTTGAAAATAAGTTACAAGTTAGAGAAAATGTCTGACAGTGTTTGGTTTGCTGGGGAACCTTGTCCTGTGCTGTTACGTCCGGTCCAGTTGGAGGAAAAACCTCCCCGCCTGAAATTTTACATCAAGAACACCAGAAAAGATTGAAAGCAAAGATTGTACCAACTTTCAAATGGCTAGAGATACTACTGTCACATTCTGTTTTGATCTGGAAGGAATTGTTTTATAATGATGAAAAAGAAAATCTTTAACTTTGTAAGATGTTGCTGGAAAATAAAATTATTAAAATAAAATTGTATTGATAACTCTGGAGAAAAGCCTCCATACTCGTGTGGTTATTTCATTGGTTATTTCCTTGAATCTTGAAAAGTGTTGGGCTGTCAATCCACGCCAGAAAAAAATCATAGGGGCAAATATGAATGTTATCTGCTAAGTTGCCAAATGGAAATAAACCTGTCTGAACATACTCAGACAAACTGCAGTGATTTTGAAATGCAGTAGTTACATTATTGCAAGCAAGTCCATGGGCTCATTCCTATACAAAAAATTAAAAACAGCTGCTACTATTTTCCTTAAAAGAGCACATCCTAAGAGTACAAAATTTGCAACTAAGGACAAATTTTCAGATTTCTGCACTCACATACCTGAGAAAAACATATTAATTTATTGTATTTATCTCTTTATTATTTGAAAAGCAGTGTTTAGAAGAGGCATTCTGTTTCATTCAATGAAATCGCTTTGAATTTAATGCTTTTGTTTAGAAAAACTGTCCAATTGAATATTTGTCTCATTTTGGAAGGGTGGGATAATTGCAGAACACTGTGTTTCACATAACAAATTTTCAGGGCCGTTTGTGTACAAACCGTGGTGATGTTTCTTTAGCGCCGGCTGCACCAGCACCAGCACCTCTGAAATGAATAGAAATTTTTGGACATGCTGAGGGATAAACCAAATTTTCACGACAACCAAGTTTGTGCATAAGTACTCATCGATTAGAGACCGTGAACAGGTTATAGAGCACCAATTATTTTCCCACATTATGGTAACCCTCACTGGGTTCAGCTTAAATTAAGTACATTTTAACAATATATTGTTGTGTTCCTCTTTGCTAAATCCTTGGCTGGTCAAGAGATGACAAAGATTCAACCAGAAAAATATAATACGGATGGTAAAGTTGGGCTTGGATTTGCTGTTACTGGCACGCAAAGATTCAAAACCAACCAACAACCTCTGTCAAGCTTCAGGGTACAATATCTTTCATATTAACCTTAGTCTCCTACATAGACATTATTTAGGTTCACCACACATTTCATGTAAAGGGAGGAATGCGTGACGAGCCAAAAGGGCATCTGCAAAGGAGGCTATGGGTGTGTTCCTTTGGAATGATCTGGATCAGGATCAGGGATCCAAGATCACTCAGGTCATGGTACATCAAAGGAACCAATGATTGCACCCTGGGCAAAGATTCATTGGTTCCTTTGATGTACCACAATGCCCATTATCTTTGATCGCTGATCCTGATCAGGCACCCCAAAGAAATGCACCCTATATTAACCCCTGATCAAACATTCCTCTCTTACAAAAAAAAAAAAAACCTTTATCACAGCTTCCATTCTTGTAGAATTCTTCAGGGTAAATCTTTGACCCTTGAGTTGGGCAAGAATTGAGTGTGTGAAGAACCAGACAACTGTGATCTCAGGGTAACGTCATCAGAATTTTAGCGTCCCAAGTATGAAATGGTGGCAATGACTACAATAGCAGTGAAAATAACTCATACCTTCTCTTGCGTCGGTTACGTCCATACAGCTCTCGTCTGTAACAGAAGGAATTTTTCAGATATGATGAAACAGTTCTTGTGATACAAATTGTCACTCAAGTTAATGCTCAACTTGGTGAATATAATTCTCTCGAAAATAACATTTTCAAATTCTTCTGAACAAAGCTGATCCTATGGCTTTGTATAAGTGAGTTAGAGGCCATGTAACATTTTTCAAAACTTTTTAAATTAACATCTTTTAAAACAGCTTTTTCCGAAATATTGTCTGCCCAAGCTCCATATTGGTGTCTAACCCTATCAGCACTAAGGTCAAAATGTTATAAAAAGCAAGGAAATTCTCCTTAGAGATTTACTTGCTTTTTATAACATTTATACATAAGAATTTGGTGTTAGATCAAGACAACATCCCCTACTTGACCGACAACCCCTCCTCCGCTCCCTGACCCTTGCATCAAACCTTACAACTCACCGCAATTCTCTTGAAATTGGCCGCATGTGCATGAAGTTACAAAACCCACCGCGAGAACACTCTCTAGGAACATACAAGAAGACTAGGTTTCAAATGGATTAAGCTGAGTGACGGAGTCGCGCTTACCGGCTGTCCCGTGAGATCGGTCTCAGATGCATGAAGTTACAAAACCCTCCACGTGTGCATTCACTGCATAACAGAGGGGATCAGAGAGTCAGACACTACCTACTCACTCAAGGGTTATGGTTAAACTCTCTAACTCAATAAAATTAACAACATTACTGCTACAATCACAATGATATCACATTTTACAACATTGTTAAAAGGGTAGATCACACAAGTTTGTTTGCTTTTCTTCATAATTTATGTTTGTGTTAACCATGTGAAAGGTCTGTATCAGACAAACTTGACATAAAAGAGTGATATTTTTGTAAATATTGTATGGCAAGAATGGGGGAAAACAAATTAAAGAAAATTAGCAAATTTTCTGAGAAGTTCTAAGCAATACAAGCATGGTACTACAGTTGTCAAGAAGAGCAAACGTTTTTGGCAGAACTAAAATGCTGATCAGATTGTATCTAGGAAAAAACAACATGTCATAATAAACATTTGGTCACATTAACGATAACAAGAAAGGGGACCAGGCCATTAGTCGTTATGGTATAAATAAAATATTCTCAACATACCCCATTTCATACTGTCGGCAACACGCTTCCCTAGAAAACAATGAGAAGAACACTGAAATTATAAAAAACACATTTAATGATTACATGGTTTGAAAGATTCATAAGGTTATACTGCAGGACTATACATGTATACTATCATTTACTTTCATCACATAAACAAAACAAGAAGAGTATGACCTGGAAAATGTAAAGACCTATATGTATATGTAACCCAACCAAAATTACATGTAATAAGTTTACCTGAAATCAGTCACCGGTGATAGCTCTGCATAGATTGGTTGCCCTGTATGTTAGAAAACAGGAAAACTATTGAACAAGATAAACAAATTGCTCGATTGTACTACTCTGTAACACCAGTCCCCTCAGGGTGGGATGTGTACTTAAACTTTGATGCGAGGTTATGTTATACTTTACCATTGTACCAGCGGTTGTCCAGGTCTTTAACAGCTTTCTCAGCATCTTCTTCATAGCGGAACTTGACATACACATTGCCAACAAGGTGATCTCCAAGGTTGTCACACACATTCATTTCCTCGATTTCTCCATACTGTAGAAATTGGAATTGGAATTGGAATACACAAAGAAGCATTTAAATATTAATGCCACAGTTTCTATGACTAAGCTCACTGACATTATAGCAATGAGATGGCACAAAGAGAGTTCTTGGGTGATTGAGCTTCCACTTTGTTCTGCCAATGACTAGGAATATCAGTTGAGCAAGCCTCGATAGGGTTTCCATGACCAAGTTTTAGACTTGCAATTATGGTGTTGTAACGGGCAACTTTCCTCATTTCCAATGGTAATAACATCGTTGCCTACAATTTCCCACGCTTTGCTGCCGATGACATCAAAGACCGACAAGTTGCCACTGGAACCTGGTCACCAAACTTTTGCTACACCTTACTCAACTGGTACATGTAATCATAGTATGATCTCTGGATAGAATTTAGAACACAGAACAAAAACCAACATTCTGTGGACTGCTAAGAGGGTAAGAAAATACAAAACAGACAGAATTTCACTCACAAATTGACACTGAGGATTTGTGTCATAATTTGTTACAATCAGGCCTTGATGTAAATCATTACACATTGGATTAAGGTGCTATCTTCAAGACAGCTATGTAAGTTCTTGTTAAGACTTATAAAAATTGTTTAATGGTAAAAAAATCAATTTACCTTCTCTTCAAGCTCCAGAAAAACATCCTATATAAGAAATACATTAAAGATATCAACAAATCATTCACAACAAATTCACTGTTGAAAACAATAAACTTATTTCTTGTGCCAACAAGTTTTTAGAAGCGAAAATGAAAGAAACACCTGGCAATCCACAAGAAGAATTCACACTGTATATTTTCAATTTTTGGAAAAAATGCACACCTCAAAGAATCTGTCATAATGTTCCTGAGCTTCTACATCAGAAATGGCACTACCTGTGGAATACAAAGAAACAAAACGATAAATTGCGGATTCTCTTGACTCTGATTGGGTCAAGCTTATGACTCCACTCCAACTCTGATTTTAGATTTTTACTACGTCATAAGTGTTCTAACGACTCCAGCTGCAACTCTGTCACCAGTGAAAAGCAGCTTGTTAAGTGGTGCTGTACATAGAAGACAAATTATAATTTACACACGCAATTAATACATTCAAGACTTACTTGTCCCATCTGCAACCTGTGCAGCACTCTGTGGATTTTGATACATGTTTTGAAGTAAAATGGTCTGTAAAATGAGGAAAACAATATGATTGGATGTTAGTATGAAAAACAACTTCATAAATGGATACTTTGACAATAATGCTCATTAATATACCAAACCAGGATTAAATTAACCTTGAGTTAGAGTTAACTCAGAGGTTACTGTAATATCTTAACCACAGGTTTGGTTAACCCACAGCAGGGCTAAAAAGAAAACGCTTGAAGAACCTCTACTTGTCCTGGTCAATTCTAAGTTTACTTTTGTTTTATTTAGTTGGTAAACAACTTGCCCATTGGGCAAGTGAGAGTGAAAAGTAACTTTCCTGGCAGGAAAGTCTACCTGTCCCGGACAACTGGACAGCACTCTTTTTTTGAGCCCTGCCACAGGAAAACTGGGCTGTTCAAGGTTGGGTTAGTGAGTCAGTGGGCCAGTTAGAAAAACTTGGTTTAAGAGAAGTTGACTTCCAGTTAGTATCTAACAGCACTCTTTGCTGGTTTTGAACTTTGAAATTGCTTCCTCTTGAATTCAAATGGTCATGCAAGTAGATGAAAAAGAAAAACTTTGGTGCATCAAGAAAAGAAAGTGAGAACATGAATCAAGGTGAGGCAAGTCAACCAATAATCCAGAGAACTAATCAAAACTCAAACCAAATACATGTACATACAGCCAAGTTAATTCCTTTGTAGAGGCAGGCAGGATAACAGAAGTAGTAGGCAGTAACAGCCAGGGAGGGATTTGTTACTAGTCAGGATTGGTAAATGCTAGTGTGGATTAGGCAGCATATAATTTAATGCACATAAAAAATTGCTCGCTTCTGGCATTCTCATAGGGTTTCCTACTGCACAACATTTTTCATGTCGTGCATAACAATCATATGTTGGTTCATACGCAAATTATAGGTTTGATCTACATGAAGCAATGGCCATGTTGTAATCTTGCCATATATGACAAAGTCTGATACATTGATCAAAACTTTCACTCGCCATTATCAAACTTTCAGAACATTTTCTGGATAACCAATCTCAATCTATAGTTTTCAAGTTTGTTTGGTGAATGGTTGGTTGCTATTTCCTAACACAAAGGTATTTCATCTGAGAAACTGTTAATTCTCATTGGAAAATAAAACAAGATGAAGTTGAGTGGGTGTACAAAGTGAAATGAATGCCAGTCGTCTGCTTCACAACCCAACTGCAAGCTTTATTAAAATCCTTTCCAACAGAGTTTCAAACAGATGGCTAACAAAAGACACTGCTACTAACCTGACTAAAGGTGGGCTTGTTGTGAAGTCGTGAACAGCGTTCCCCATGGCGACAAGCACCAATTTTAAAATAGAAAGAGCAATTTACTCTGCAGGACAGACAGTAGTCAAATGCAAATTAACAAACAGCTGACCCTAACAATTTCAAAACTTAATTGAAGGCTGAAAAGGTTATTTTAAGTGTCAAATAGTTAATGTGAAATAGATGCTTTTGGCTTAGCCCTTCTTTAGTATGTTGAAATGGGCAAGCCATACCATGCAAAAAACTGTGCACGCACACATGGAAAGTGTGCACATGAAATACACTACAATAAACAACTTTAGACATGTCGTGTCATGTGAAAACCAGTTAATTTTAGCACATTTATGTATAATGCACACAAGAAAAACAGTCATAAAATGATAGGAAATTAAAGTTTACGTTCTGTCTGTTAAGTCAGTTTTTGGCTCATTTCTATTGACTTTCAAAACTGACTCTAGCTCAATGGAACCACCTAGCAAGAAGTTTAGAGACAGTCCTTGTGAGTGAGATGACATTCAGTCCAGTAAAGCACATCCGTTTGTCATTTTAATCTATATTTTTATATTTTTTGTATTTGAGCTTTACATGTATTGTCTCATGGCCACTGGCATGAAAGATAACATTGAAATAAAGTAGAAGATCACGTCAGTCATCATGAGGCAATGATACACTGGACATGAAAGCTTCAGCATGCAGTTCGAGAGTTCGTACGTTTTATGTTTAGTTTATAGTTTAGGCTTAAGACTTTTCTCGTTAGCAAAATATACCGTTGATTTAGCCCTTTCTAGTATTCTTAAACACTGACTGAGACTAAAACAGAGCAGGTTTTATTTGTAGTAAATTCGTGTCGAAATTGGCATTTCAGAACGCTTTTTTCGCCTATATTTGGGAGCATTCACACAATCTTCACACACTAGTTGAAACACTGTCTTCAGAAAATGTACTTCGTTAAATAAAAAACTTTTAAATCCACTAAGAATCGCTCAAAATACACTTACTTGTCCTTTTCTGTTCCAAAAATGGACGCCAAATACTCCGCCATGCTGCTTCAATTACCCAGACTACTTAGCGCGCAATGAAAAAAAAAAAAGGGATGGCCGCTTTACATTTTACCACAATACCTTGCGAACCTGACACAGCAATTTGACATAAGGGCGGTCAAGGTCCGGGAGGGGGGCAACTCCTAGAAAAATTGGGTGGTTGTGTGGCCTGCTTTGCAAAACCCTTACTTTATCTAGGACCAAAATCTGCAACTTCAATCCCAGATCAGACACACTATTTATAACGTGAAAAAGTAGCCTCTTCTGAAAAACACACTCAGTTCAGGACTAGAGTTTAAAAACCATGCCCTACTTATGACCAAAATGGCTAAAATGGAATACCCATTGGGGCCGCACATACCTATATAGTTCATATAAAGGAGTCCCCCCCCCCCCCTTCGCCCGAGTGATCAAGAGAAGACATGTTTTGTAAAATTTGTCCTTATGACGGCATTCAGAGATGTAAACTCCATATTGGCTAAACATCAGTCTTTTGGCAAAACCTTAGGGGAGATGTCCATAGACCATATCATGTATAGATTTCTGTTATGGGAGGGTTGACTGTACTCCCAGGCGAGCAGGTACTCCCTTATATGAGCCATACAGGCATGTGCGGCCCCAAAGGGTACAGTTTTTTAACCATTTTGTTCATAAATAGGGTAATTGGTCGTTGCGCTCTAGTCTTGAATTGGGTATGCTTTTTTAGAAGAAGCTTCCTCTTCATCATCATCAAGAAGACCATCAGTAAAAGCCTTTCATAAATTATGTTTAGGGCAACTGTGCCAGCTGCAATGGTCATGAATTTTTAGGGTTTTGAATATTTGGTCAGGTCATAAATAGGGTTGGGAAAATCACAGATTTTGCTCATAGCGTAAGAGTAATAGGGTATGGGTTTTGGGAAGCGGGCGGCACACCCCCACCAAATTCTTCTGGGAGTGTCCCCCCCTCCCTGAACTGCACTGTATCAGTTTGTCCTTGAGCATTGGCTACCTTAGGTGGCAGAAGTGTCTCTTCATGGTATTGTTAGTTTTTCTGTAGTATTGTACACCTCTCAGACTAAGCTATTGTGGGTCAACCAGGGATTGAAAATGGTCTTGTTCGGTTGTCTGGGACAAACAAATTTTCTTACTTACTGGGCAAGTAACTTTTCATGCTCATAACCCAATAGGCAACAAACCAGGAACACCACTGACTCAGTGTTGCAAATTAGCACTCGCCTGCTGGCTAATGCAAGTGTCAAAAGTGTCAGGTGCGTACAAATTATCGATTACTCGCACGTCTGGCGAATATTTTTTTCATTTTTGGGAAATCATTTAAGCTAATGTAGCTAAAATCTCTGATTTGACTGAGCTGCACAGACTTGTAAACACATACAAGAAGAACAGTAAGTGCTGTTTCCAATTTTTTTTTAATATAAAACTTCTCCAACAAAAACAGCATGCAATATTTACAATACACATATTACAAGAGTGTCCTGACAAAAACATACACCAATAAGATGAAAAGTCATAGCTATTATTGATCTAGCTTAGTTTTTGTGACAAAGATTTAGCAATTGCACTAACATAACAAGACTGAACTGATTCATGGCTCTCCCAGTGGTATAACAAATGATATTCTGTCTCCAATTTCACCCCAGCTTGCTCGATACTTCTGATATACAAGAATCCATGCAGTCAAACCAGCAAACCACACTAAGAATCCTATTCCAGATTTTATCACATCTGTAAGAAAGAAAACTAAAGTTTCAAAAACATCAAAGAGAGTAAAGATCTAACAGAAGCCTTCATAATATTGTGTTGTAGTCTGTTAGCAGTCATTTCCTTAATCCCAAGCACACACGAAACGAAAAGCTAGGGAGTCATGCAAAGGCTTGGACGGTAGAGTGACAGAAAAAAAAAAAAAAAAACAGGAAGGGGGGAGGGATAAAGAAGTCCTTTGGAAATGTTACAGTGCATATTCAAATAGGAACCTTGTATACTTACATGATTTTAGCTTTGGTTGTCCTGTAAAAGCTGGTCTGATAAACGCCTCTCTGAAGAACCACACTACATTGACAAACCAAAGAAATGGCAACAACGCAAAGCCTCCTAAGAAATGTGTTGATGGGAATCAAGGAAAAAGAACAAAACAGCACAAAGCAAATAACAGGTCATTCGAATCAATTGTTGAGTGAAATGACATTTTTTATGCTTCTCTGCTCTAGTTTAATAGATCCTCATGTACACCCCACTGAGAACAGTTTCAGGATTTTTCTGTTCTGTAGAACTACCCGACAAACAATACTCAACTACAATAAAACGATAGACAACTAAAAGCTGAAGACAAAACTACAAACACAGCTATCGAAGATGTCCAAAAGTGATATTAAAAACAAGCAAATACAAATACAAATAAATACACATAACCTAAATAAGAATAAAAAAGGAGTATGTGAATGGTATATTTTCTACACAAGTTGACTTTATCCTCATCTGAAACCTTTCTCAAGTCCATCGCCAAAATTTCTTCTTTGATCGAACGTTCTCACAGGAAACTGACGTGATAGAAACGGAGCATTCCCATCATGCAGCTGGTTAAAGGTCATTTTGTTTGTCCTTACATGAGGTACCATTTGAATGCAAGATGGAGGACCAAGACAGGGGATTTCGTCGTGGCAGAGGCGGTCGCAGAAGGGAAAGAGGCTTCCGAGAACGGCCTGCAAGGGTAAGAATTACTGACTGCATAATGTGCTTGTAATTTTTATTGTAGTTCCACTGATTACTCATTACCCTCTATATAAACGTATGGCTTTCAGTATTTGTGTTTCAATTATTGAAACAAGCACAAGTAAGTTCGTACCACATCTTTGGTTAAAACTTAACCAATGAATTAAAAATCGTAATAAAAATACATCACATCAAGGTCTATTTGTTATATTTCTAACAAAAGTACCTTTGAGGAGAAGAAATGTTTTAATTTTTAAAAGTAATTAGTAACATAATGAGTAAGCTTATAAAATTTCCACAAACAAATTTTGAAAACTGAGTTGAGCTGGATCACCTATCTAATCAATGTTGGAAAATGTCGCGTTTTTTTCAACAAAAAGGGAAAAAGGTCACCTGATTATCCAGATTGTAAGGACGGGGGGGGGGGGGGGGGGGGGAAATTTGTTTGGGGGGCCACGGTTTTTGGGGGGGTTGTTTCGGCCTGGGTAAAATTTTTTTAAATTTTTT
>Ga0126338_10003044_pt1 | contig 11698 bp, 9 predicted proteins | sample OrbCmetagenome_2_FD_92529 | JGI IMG/M metagenome (GOLD analysis project Ga0126338, IMG submission 92529) | Coral microbial communities from Petempiche,Puerto Morelos, Mexico - Orbicella C C metagenome | ecosystem: Host-associated > Invertebrates > Cnidaria > Coral | place: Petempiche,Puerto... | reverse complement strand
TATTGGTGAACATAAAAACTCAGCGACTGGAAAACACCTTTTGGAAGCCCATGGGGACATAAGCCTCCTCAATGAAAGCCAGTTTCGAATTCTCCGAAAGTGCCAAGGGAAATTTGATTGCCTCGTCTATGAGATGCTTTGCATAAAGGAACGGAATCCAAGCTTGAACATGCAAACTGACTCCATCCGCGTGAAACTCTTTGTTTAATTTTAAACATTTTAACACATTCATTGAACTATTGTTTTACTGACTATTTATACATTCTTTATCAACTATTATTTTGACTTGATAATGATGTTAGCTCAATGTCGAAACGTCGTCGTTTTTTAACAAAATTTTTAACTGTCTCAATATGCTTAGAAATATTTTATCACTATTTTTTATAGTTAAAGGTTTTTTTTTAATTTATTATTTTTTTTTTGGGGGGAGGGGGGGTGTTACAGACATTTTCTCGAATGCTAATAATATGAGATGGACTGACCCTGACTGCCGAGATACATGTATTCTAACCTCACAAAATACATTATCAAGACCAATACACCAACCTAGTCTTTATAAACTCAGTCATTAGTTTTCACAAGTTATGATCAGATTTTCATGACCTCTTAGTAATATAGCCTTTTTCAGGCATTGCAACTAACTGAATGCCTGGAAAAGGCTATTTTAAGTGTAGCAAGATTGAAATAATAATTATTGTTCCTCAGTGAACTACACTTAGAAACACAGTACAGAAAATGGACAGGTGTATGTTTTGACTACATAAACATACTTACAGAGAGCATAAAAAGGATTGGAAGATCCATGAGACGGAGAGATTGCTGTAAATCATAAAAATAAGAAAACGTTAGCTGTGTTACCTTCACTTTGCCAGTTTTGCCACATGACTTGGGGTGAGAACTAAAACATGGAAGTTGGGAAAACTGCCTTGCTGAAACTTTTTATCACCTTTTTTTGTCTGGTTCCAGAAAATATCAATACCCACCAAATTGAGGGTTAATGGAAATTCCAAGGGAGAGGGGTCGAGACACTGAAGGCCAAAATTCCGAAAGGATTAAAGTAAGAACCAAACTTGGAATTTCAAGAGGGATTGGGAGGGGGGAGGTTCAAACCAAAAATCTCCCTGTGGGAGGGGTAAGAATATGTTCTGGAATATTACATGCACATGTTTTCCCAGTCAAAAGTAAACTAAAATCTGTTTTGTCTGATACTGGACAAGGCTATTAAAACCACTATTAAGCTGTAAAAAATGAGAGTCCTCGCGATATCACGAGGTCCCTGTAATCAGTCCCTTTTTATAAACCTCTGTGGAAAAGGATGCCTTGTTCCACATCATCAGAATGTTTAGGAAAGTGTGAAAATATCTATGGTGTTATATGTGGGCACACGCTAAAATTATGGACTAGATTGCCCAATAATGCCAATACATACATACATATATGTGAGTAGACCCCAGTACATTTAAAACTCAGAAATTTGGCGAAATGGCTGAACCCCTCCTGCAGCCTTCCAAAAAGGCCAAGTCAATCACTTCTCATGTGGAGACTATGGCCCTGATTCTGTCTGTGATATCAATGGAAATCCTTCTTTATACTTTTCTAAATGTGTCCCATTCAGCACCATAGGGAAGACTATTATGTAGTTCTTCCATATCAAATCATTTTTTCAGAAATAAGACACTGACCATGTTTAAGGTTTACCTATGGGTTTCAATTAATATTTTGCAAAACTTAATTATCAAACTTGAAAGTGTACCTCTCTGTTGCTATTCCTTGGATCTGTCTGAAATTTTAAAAAAAGCTTCATAATAAATAATTTTGACAAAGGAAACTTCAATGAGAATTGCTATTAATTGCCTGAAAAGATCGTTTATTGCTTCCTTGCATTTTTTAATCTGAGAGTGTAATTCAATCTTTTCCACCACAATAACATTGTGTAACGTCCTGTTGTCTCATTGTCTGGCAGGGTAAATTGACTTGTCATCGTTTTTGGAACTTGCATATAAATAAATTTATCTTTTAATTAACAAAATTATTGATGATTACGGAGACCTGGAGGAGCTAGAAAATCTTATAGAACTGGATGTTTTTAACTGTAAATGCGTTGCGTTGCGTTGGGTTACGGTGCGTTTACGTCGCGTTACGTTCCGTGCGCGACGGGACCTGAGTATACCCCACTAAGGTGGTCTTTGTTATGTAACAGAAAGCTAATAACTATTATAATGGTAATTTATTTATTAATAATATGTTGTTGTTTTGGTTTTCGAATGTCAAAAATGTCAGAATATACAAAACTTTTCAAGATGGAAAGAATGGAGTCGAATAAGTGGGGTACAATGAATCTAAACTTGAGTTTCACTTTAGTCTGACAGTGCACGCTAATCCAGAACCACGTACACATAATAAGCTCACACGGGCAGTGACGTCGCAGCGTCTACGCTGAAGCTAAAATCAATTTGTAAACGGTATTTATACCTGGCGTACAATTAACAAAGTTTATTGTTTTATAAATAGATCTTCTGTAACCCTCACCTCAAACAATCCTTCAGGAAGATCATTTAATGTGGTGGCATCGCCATACGCATCAAAGTATGGTGGATTTCTAATGAACTCAACAACTCCAGCCCAGAGGAAACCCATCGCTATCAGAAAATGAACAACTTGCAAGGTATCGAAGAAATATTCCTTCCAGGTTTTATGCCTTCTTAATCCTGTTGCTAAAATCGGGGGCATTCTGGAACATCGAATGATCAAAAACTTTGATGCGGAATCTATGATGCAGAAGGAGCTAGGAGTTGTGACGTGCCAGCGGAGAAACGGATCCCTGGAAAACTGGGAACGAAAGTGAAAGTAACGCTTTTGGGAACGGTTTAGTCGCGTGACGCCTTCCACGCGCGTGGCGCTAAAAATATATTGGAAATCTTCCTGTTTAGCTGATTTAGGAAGTATTTTTTTTACTGTTGAGCGGACGTGCTTCCCTAGAATGATCGTCTTAACTGTGGGATTTCGAGAGAGACAGAAGAAGGTCTTTGGTCGCACGTTGTACAAGTCAATCAAGTCGCGTTGTTTCTGTTGTTTACAAATGACTCGAAGCCGCCTGCAGCTGACTCTTGCAATTTTAAAACCAGACCTAATGATGCATCCTATGAGAACTAAGGTACGTGGACTGTCTTAGATGGTTTGCTGATATTCAATTTGTAATGCACACGTAATTATATTAGTTGTGCGATCATTCAGCAAATGAACTGTACATAAACATTACCACCAAGGAAGAACAATAGTTTTGTATTTTTCAACCTTTGAAGATAACCAGGGTGCATCTGAATGTCAAATTTTATATAAATATATTATAAGACTGTTCTTGAAAGATTTATAGAGTATATCGAAGTATTTACAAGTTTATGTGTCTCCTTCAGCTGTCCAGTTGGTTTTATGCGTTTTAATTTGTCCAAAACAGTAGTCTTGTCGTGAGTCAAATTTTCGCTGGGCTCCCTGCATGTTGCCCCTGTGCATTTTGGTTTCAGGTGGTCTACAAAGCAGAGGTTTGTTTTTGTTGAGTTTGGATTACAATTAATTTCAAATAAGAGACAAAGAAAACAACAATTTATCAATTTGCCTAATAATCCTTTAGTATGGGAGGAGAGGCACTCCCTATAATAAATTCCATCTTAAAAGGGGTACTGTTTCAGGCTGGAGGTATATAGAAGGGTTGTGATTTCACCAGTTTAAGTATTTAAGGCTAGGGAAAAGTGCAATTTCGGTATTTAATTAGAAAGCTTTGAAAATATCATGAACAGACACACAATGACTGATCCTGGGGGAAGACTCCCATAAGAAGACTGTCATATTTTTTCTGCTCAATACATTAAAAAGTACTGCAAAACGTCCCACTGTGGACCTTTTGAGACTGGACGCCCTAAGAGGTACAAGGCTAGTTCTAGTGGCACAATTAGATTAAAAACCCTCAGAACTGCTTTGGTTTTGTTCTTATTCGTTTTTATTTGTTATTTTATTATTGTGAGAAGACATCAGAGGTTCACGATAGATGGCTTTAATGGCCCAGTTGATTTACTCAATCAATTTATTTGATGTATAACCTATTATAGGAGGTGAAGACCATCATAAAGGACAATGGATTTCTTGTAATTCAATCAAAAGTTACAACATTCTGCCGAGAGGAGGCAGAGAAGTTTTATGAGGAACACAGAGGTATTCATTAAAACTGACTTTAATCACACTTTTCTGTTGGTTTTGGAATTTGGGAGAACTGTGATTTAAAGGTCAATGTCATGTATGGATCTCTCCTCACCTTGTGCTGGCACGTTGTCGTTAAGAGCTATTGCTGGAAGGGACTTCAGTTCCTGGTAGTCTAGCCTTGCCAGTGAGATTGGTCAAGGGGCAGAGGCCTCACCTGATGAAGAGCAGCCTGCCTGGTCCTTCAAGTTGGGAGTTTGGAATTGGGCTATTCACCCATCCCTTTAAAACGGCACTTGATTATGGAAACCTTCAGCACTTGAAATCAAAAATCTCTTGGGGCCATTGTACTGTGGTTTCCTTGCTTACCACAGTAAGCAAGGAGAGCAAAATCTGATGCACTTGGGCAAAGCCAAGAGGATGCCCAGGGGCAGAGGAAGACCACTAGTGTCCCCAAGAGTTCAACTTAGAATAGATTGAACTTTTATGTGCCACTTGACATAAAGAGGACAGGTGAAGGTGAAGGGAAATCTCTCTCCCCAAGCCCAGTGGCAAGCCCAGGCAGGGTTTTTTTTGGGTTTTACTCGCACAGTGTTCCGCTCCAGTATTAATAAATTATCAGCCAGCATTATTGGCACAAAAGAGTATGCAGAAGGAGGAATGCATGTAGGAAGGTATAATTTGTAGTTGGAGCTATTTGCACGCGTTGCGAGCCTATAATAGTGGACAGCATGCAATGTCTGCAAAATTGTGGGCTTTTGCTACTAAGGCTAAGTATGGCTTATTAGCAAAATATTAAATGCAGAGTCATATCATTAAGTCCTGATAATAAGCCCCTTGTTGATATGCATTCCTGATCATAAGCCTTGCAAAGTTTCAGACACAAAGTTTCTACCCCGTACCCACCCATATGAACCAGGTGCATATATTTATATTAAGATCTTAAAGAAAGATTTCAGTTTCTCTGATTATAAACCCACTATTGTAGACCTTTTTACTTGATGTCATGAGAGTGTGCATCAGTACTTTTAATTAATGACTATAGAACTATTTTTTATGTGATATGATTAAATTTTAGAGAGTTTTACAACAATGCGCGTTGCAGAACAAATGACGTGGGTTGGCTTCTAAACTTGACTCTCAGGCTCATCTCATGTGTCCCTCTCATGTCCTTGGCCCAAAACATGAGAGCCTCCACGCAGGCTACTATTTGGAAGAGTGGGACTGTAATACTCCATCTGATAGCAACAAAATTTTGCTTGCATTTTCTAGTAAAGACAAAGCATATCAATGTTTACTAACATCATTGCTTTTTCTTCTTCTTGCAGAGCGCTTTTTCTTCAACAGGCTTACTGGATTTATGAGCAGGTAATTAATGTTTTTTTAATTCAGTTTGAAAAAGTAACAGATTGAAAATGAGCATACATGTATATATACCTCTGTGTTGCCTGGCTATGGTGGATAGTTTTAATTTCAGCCTCATCACTTTAACAGCTCATTGCTTACCTTGGACGTTCATGGACTCAGTTTGTACAGGCTGAGGGTGGGATGGGAGGGGGTGTGCATCTCCCCAAGTTTCAGAAATTTGGGAACATTTTCAGGCAAAATGCTCATGATTCAGGCAACAGTTCTCGGAAGAAAACTTTCCAAAAGGTTTCAAAGTCAGACTTGTAGGCTACTTTCTCTGACGTGTGCCTCTCCAAAAGAAAGTCAAATGATATGAGGGATCCAGGTTTTCTGTTTTGGAAAATCCACATATATTGGTTAAATGTGTATTGTAGAAATCCGCAATATGGATATTATTTCCACTGCTAGTTTTCTATCAACAAAGCAATGACAAAAGAATTTTGTTGCTATGGTGGCTTTGAAAAGAGCCGTTTTGAATGGCTCCATTAAGAGTCTTGAGCTTTTCTTACCAAGAAGAAATCTCTTTTTCTTTTATAAGTTTCTGATTTTACACGGCTGTCGATCGAGATCAAAGAATTTGCGAGGCTTCAAAATACCGTGTGGCAGGAAAATTTTGCGGATTTTAATTTTTGCGATTTTTGCGTTTTTTTCCACGATCCGCAAAAATAAGTTCCCTCGAAAAAAGTTTCCGCAAAAAAATTGCTCCACTGGCGAAATTATACATACAAACATCACATATACAAACATCACCTTTTGCCATTTATTAATTAAAACGTCTCTTTCGTTCAGAAACAAACCTCGAGGGATATTCATCAAGTGGTGCCGTAGCTTTTGCTCACAATTGTCGGAGCGTTCAGCCACACCAGGGAGAAATTTAATTGTAATAAAGTGACACTGATAACCGTGCCTCACATCTCTTCATGTTGTTTCACAACTCAGAACCGAAAACCGTTGTAATTTCAATTAAACGCGACTTCCTGAAAATCACAAAAATTAATACCCACCAAGAAAAGCCAGTCTTTCACAATGGCAAAAATTAGTTTCCGCAAAATACGAAAATAGCTGATCCATAAAAATAAACTCCCGCAAAAATTTCGTGCCGCGCGCGCATTTACTTTTGGAATGATGACAGTTCCTTGAGGCGTTAGAACTGTGAAAGTTTTTGTTTTTTACCGCAATCAATTTGAGTGTGTTTGTATCCCGATTTCAACACTCACGCATTCGGGCACTGTGTATTAATCAAGTCCGTATGCCTGTGGTAAAAAAGCTTAAGTCTGCACACGAGCTAAGTGGCTCACGATGCAGGCCGCAGCTTATCCCGGTTTCTGTAGCATGAAGCGACAAGGAGTATTTCTACTCCCCCCTGGATGGAATGCTAGTCCATCGCAGGGTCATTACCAGCATTAAGTTCGCCGGTACCCATTTATACACCTGGGTGGAGAGAGGTACTGTGAGAGTAAAGTGTCTTGCCCGAGAACAAAACGCAATTACCCCGGCAGTGGCTCGAACCCGGACCGCTCGATGCGGAGACGAGCGCACTAACCATGAGGCCATCGCGCTTCCACTAAACACCTACAAGTCGCTTTTTATTACAAGAGAGGTTAAGCATGACGTTTAAGGCAAATGGCAAACGGCAAAAATGAAACTTTAGCCGTCTGTCTTTAGCTGTCTGTACAATAGAGTGAAAGTATTTGTATTTGCGATGAATAGTAGGAGACATTTTTCTGTTTTTGTGTGATTTATTTAAGGTGGCTCCCTATAGTTTCACGATCACGCGAGCGCTGAGGAAGTAATCTGCGCGCGCTCAAAGGAAAACGTCAGCGTTTTTCGATATTTTATTACGTCAACATGAGCACAAGAAAGCAAAACTGACAATGAATTTTCTCGCGTTTCCTTCGATGAAATTCCGTTAAATTTGGCAGATTGTTAGTATATATTTTACTTTAGTCGGAGCTCGTTTTTCAGGGAAATCTATAAGACCAGATTTTTTGCAGCGGTAAAAGACATAAATTTGAAAATATCAAAAAAACTGCCTTTACAAACACTACTTTTTTCGTGTTTAAAATTCGTATTCCGCCGTATTCAATGTACTATAAAAAGTTTGGAAAATTTCACCGAAGGAAATTCAAGAAAATCACAAATAAAGCCCTAAAAACTGTAAACAACGCATTTGTTTGGGCATTTATGATTCAACATTAAAAGCCAAGATTTTAACAAAGATGATATTAAATCAACATATCATCATTGCTTATTACATTTAATAAGTTTGAAAGGACTGGGTGTGAAAACAAATGCACAAACACCATTCAATGTGATAAATGATTACCCTATGGAGCCACCCTAAGGATCAAAAGAAAAGAATAAAAAATCAGAGGTCATCTTTGCCGTTTGCCGTCTGCCGTAAACGTCATGCTTAAACTCTCTACAAAAACCGGAATTCAACGCCGGGTATAAGCTCGTGACCTTATTATAACTTACTTCCTCCTCTTCACTATATTCTGTTTATCACCAGAAAGTGGTGATCAGAAATTGATGCATATAAAATGTATTTTTCTCCTTTACACAGTGGTCCAATGACAGCCATGGTCCTTGCTAAAGAAAACGGCATTGCACACTGGCGAGATCTAATGGGGCCCACAAAGACTTACAGGTATTTTAGCATTGTATTTTCCCTATCATCAATCTGTTTGTACGGACTGTATTTCATGCGATCATTTGGCACCTACCGTGTGGCACTAGATTTTTGCGGCTTTTAATTTTTTTGCGATTTTTATGGTGTTTTCCGCCATCCGCAAAAAAAGTTCCCGTAAAAAATCCAAAACTGAAAGAAAGTTCTCACTTTAAGTTTGGCCGATTTAGTTTTGGCATTTTTGGGGAAAATTTTTTAAATATTTGCCGATGCATTTTTTGTGGTTAAACCGGTAGAGTTATACTTTTAAAGACGTTTTTAGGGTCGAGAAGGTAAAATTGGCGAACAACTGGATTTCGATTTTCTTAGGCTAGCATCTCTGAGTCTAGGGGCCACGAGGGCTGCAAAGGTTGAAATCTTAGCTTAGCGTACTTACAGGATGCGTGACTGGTTAAAAAAAAATTGTCCGTGACGCGTGATATTACAGAAAAATTCAGCGTGATGCGTGTTTGGTACCTTCTCTCCATTGCCACTCTCTGTAATATTGGTAATGAGCTAGCAAGTCTCACAAAATTCTCTTGCAAAAACGATTGCCTAATTAGAGGTTTCGACTTGTTTCAAGAAATTTAACTGAACCTATGACAAAAAATGATTGTGGTGAACTCTCATCTACATTAGATGATGTTTTTTTTTAGGGCCAGAGATCTCGCTCCCACAAGTATCAGAGCGCTTTATGGCATAAGTGATACTAGGAATGCTACCCACGGTTCAGGTATGCCGCGCCTTTTTTACCGTCCCCTGCGATGGTTTAATTCAAATCAAGGGAGTCCCCTGCGATGGTTTAATTCAAATCAAATCAAGATTCCAGCCTCTCTCCTTTGCCTCCTTTGTTGAGAGAGCCTGGGATCGCGGTTGGAAAATCTATAGAGGGTCTAGAAACAGCCGATCCTGTGAGGCGGAGTTTTACACACGTGGACAACCCAAGTGGTTTTACACGCATTCTTATCCTTTACGAAAATATCGACGCAACGTGCATAGGAATGTTGTGCGCGGAAGAACCTAGGTTCTACCTCTCTAACTTTTTGATCTCTTCTCTTAATTTAAATGTTACATGGATTGAGTTTTGAAGGCTAGCTGACAACCATTTGTCACCCCCCGGCTCCCTTTCTCGATCTTACCTGCGTTAGAAATCTGGCCGAATTCCTGGAACTAAGGCCTAGTCCAAACGTCGTGCCATTTCCGTGCCGAACTCAAATGAATTTGGCCCGGCGCGGCAGTGGCATGACAGAAAAAAGCAGTGGTTACAAACGTCGATTTAACTCAGTCGAGCTGAAGATCGGATGAAATTTGCTTTGCTGAAGACCATTTTAAATGCTAGAAAGCAACGGCAGCTGATGCAGCAGGCTATGATTCAGTTCGGCACGACAAGAACACGCCGTTTGAGGCCAAGTCGCGTAACTACCGTGCAGCACGGCAAGACTTACCGTGCTAAGTAGTCGTGCCGAACTTATTTCAGTCTGCCAAACTGAGTGGTTTCAAACGTGTCGTGTAGCTGCCGTGTTTAAGTCGAATTTAATTCTTGAATTTAGTTCGGCACGGCAGTAGCACGACGTTTGGAATAGGCCTTAATTAAGGATTCCTTCTCTTCTTGCAGACTCAGATGACTCTGCCAAAAAAGAAATCACTTTTTTCTTTCCCGAGTTTGACTGTGATACCTGGTTCGATACACACGAGGCGTTGTATCGCGAAAATAGGCACAGAGTGGCCTGGGACGATGAACAAGGTATTCACTACTTTAAATAACAGAAACTTTGTTTTGTCGGCCGTGGACCCAGTGAAGATGAAGACGTAAGCATACGCAAGGTATTGGAGAAACAAAGACTGCGGGCAATTTTGTCTGCGCTCCGGGACTACTCAATTCGTGCCATAATGATATGGTGGCAAGTGTGTGTTAAGTGAAACTGAACGTACAGAGAACTGTTTTGTCAATTAACAGAAGTGGTTCTCGTGCTCGCACTCGAAAGACTTGTCAAGCACTTCACTTGTGAAGGCAACCTCGTTTCCAGGGTCTCTCATCTCGCCGCCCTCCCGGAGCGTTCAGAGCGGAAAAACGTACTGCGCAGCTTTCTGCGCATCCCTAATCCTACTTGCGGGCTCAGGTAATAATACACGGCGGACTGCTAACGAGGTACGCGAGGATGTCGCTCGGTTGATTTATTTATACTTGGGCAACCATAATTTTTTTCGGCATTTCTCTGTTAAGAAAACAAGGCTCCCCCTGCCTGCCTGCTGAAAGGCTCTCTTGCTTATATATCCAGTGGTGTGCTTATATGGATGCAATACGTAAAGAGTGTTGGTGAAAAAAAAGTCTTCGCACCGTGATGTCTTGTATACCTCGGGGAAATAAAGGGTTCGGAAACCTTCTTCAGGTTCAGTTTATCCGAAGAAAATTGATTCCCCACGAAAACAATACACCAGCTTTCCCATGGTCTTCCATCAGTGACGTTAAAATGTTGCTACTTTCGATCGACGAAATTCCCGCCATTTCTTCAAACTTCGAGCCTGGCGCGGTTCCGAAACTCGCGCATGCTTATTACGTTTTTCCGCTCTGCACCCGGAGCGAGGGAGAAGGGCGGCACGACAAGAGACCCTGGAACGAGGTAGTTGTCATCGTCGTACATAGAACACCACGTGAATATCTGTTATCACACACATTAACCTGATGTATTTATAGTTATGTACCAAAATACGGTTTAGTGTTTCGGGTGAAATATTAATGACACTGACATTCCAGGAATCGCGGTTTCGCTTTCAAAATAACCATCCTCTATTTAGAATGATGTTTCGACACAATTCGAGAAAACGTTGTTTAAGAAGCAGTTCATGCCCAAAATATATTTATTTTATATTGCCAGGGGTTTAGGGTTAAAGTTTGAGAATCACATTTTTTCTCATTTTATTTTCTCTGTTTTCTCAGATACTTGAATTATGTTGTTTTGTCTAAATAAAGGCTTAGTTGATTTATTTTTTGGTCGCATTTCTCCGCTGCCCTAAATTTGGTTCTCTGTTTTCCCAGATACTTGAATTATGTTGTTTTGTGTAAATAAAGGTTTGGTTGGTTTATTTTGTGGTCGCATTTCTCCACTGCCCTACATTTGCAGGCAAAAACTGCTGAGATAAATTAAAACAAGAGCATACTTTTACTAAGACCCTTGATTGAGATCAAATAGGAGCCATTCGTTTGGTGCAAAAACAACATTGATTAGTTGGGCTAGGAGAGAGCTCACTGTCAACTAGCCCCCCTTAAAGTCCTAAGTGAGCTTTAGGTGTAGCCCAGTCGCTTCAATGCGGGTCACGTAAGATTGTGTGCGTGACGTAAGATTGCGTATGGGACTAATGCAATCCCTCTATTTTGCTGCACTGAATCATGGAAACCAGATTTTTTCTGTAAACGACTGCCTTCTCTGTGCG
>Ga0126338_10003042_pt1 | contig 11699 bp, 5 predicted proteins | sample OrbCmetagenome_2_FD_92529 | JGI IMG/M metagenome (GOLD analysis project Ga0126338, IMG submission 92529) | Coral microbial communities from Petempiche,Puerto Morelos, Mexico - Orbicella C C metagenome | ecosystem: Host-associated > Invertebrates > Cnidaria > Coral | place: Petempiche,Puerto... | reverse complement strand
CCCCACCCCACGACAACTCATGCAAAAACATATCACGTGCTTGCCGTATGGGCTACGATTCTCCTGCGTCATTTCTGCCTGCAGTCTGGAATAATTCATGTGAAAAAGCAATCGATTGCGGGACAAAAGAAACCGATTGTGTGACACATTTATACTTTGTTGTCAGAATTTAATCAATGAATAACTGACATTGCGTGACATAGAATCCACGGTCAAAATTTGTCCAGTCAAAATAAGTTTGTTTTTTTTTCTTTCTTGCTGGGGAGCGGGGAGGGCACGAATTTTCGCTGTGCACTATTTCAAAATTCCATGGTGACATCGCGTGATAAAAGAAGGAATGCGTGAAATTGCGTGACGAACAATTCGCGATCATAACTTTGTCCAGTTCAAATAAGTTAGATTTTTTTCTCGGGGGAGCGGGGAGGGCAAGTCAATAGCCCTTTTCACGGTTACCTTTTGCCAGTTGCATTACAATAAAATCTAGCATGTAGGTGAGGCAATTTCGGGCTATTTTGTAGTTTTAGCCCGAAATTGCCTCGCATCCACGTTGGACTACATTGTAATGCAAATGACAAAAATTAACCGTGAAAAGGGCTATTCTTAGTCAATTCTTAAGCAATTGCCAGGCAATTCTTAGACCATTCTTAGACCATTTTTACATTTTTCTTACGCAATTCTTGGTCAATTCTTGGACAATTCGTAGGCAGTTGTTAGGAAATTCTTAGACAATTGTTAGGCAATTCTTAGACAATTCTTAGTAAATCCTTAGTCAATTTTTGGGCAATTCTTAGTCAACTTTTAGGCAATTCTTAGAATTTCTTAGACAATTCTTAAACAATTCTTAAACAATTCTTAGACAATTCTTACAAAATTTTTTGGAAAATTCTTTGACAGTTCCTTGAAAATTCCTTGACATTTCTTTCACCTTTCTTTGGCAGTTCTTTGACAATTCTTAGACATTTTTTGGAAATCTGTGAAACAAGTCCTTGAAAATTCTTAGACAATTCTTTGACATTTCTTTGACAATTCTTCGACACTTCTTTGACACTTCTTTGAAAATTCTAAGAAAATTCTTTGACGAAACATTGACATTTAGTTAGAATTCCTTGACAATTCTTTGACAGTTTTTGACAATTCTTTGCCAGTTTTTAACAATTCTTTGACAGCTGTTTGACTATTGTTTGATAATTCTGTGAAAATTCCTTGGAAATTCTTTTACAATTTACTTGAAAATTGGCCTATGAAGGCAAAATCCCTTAGGGTATTATTTCTTCAAGATAACTGACCATATAGTTCGATCAAAACTTCAGATACTTCGTGTATATGAAGTGAGTTTTCAAGTGTACAACGTGTAAGAAACAAATGACTTAGTGAAGAGTCTTCATGAAATTCTTCTTGAAATGACACCAGTTGTGATTATCCAGGGTCTAAACTACAATTTGGTCATAGAATATATTTCGTTTCGGCACAAGTTTTTGTTACGTGCAGATATTTTACCTTCAGTTTGCATTTGCAGTATTTTTCTAGCCATTTTTATCAATGCCCTAAATAATCTATTTATTACATATAAGTATTTAATGTTTAGTTTGTTTCAGGATCTCTTTGAAAAGATTTTTTGGTAAGCGCAGTATGCAGTTGTTGAATCATTTGAGGCTTAAACGTTATTCCGTTAATTCAATAAAACAAAGTTTCGCGGTTTCTTGCTGACCACGAACATAACAAAATGAAGAGAATATCTTGATTCCTTGGGTCTTCTTTTAGGTTGATTCTGATAATTTGGCAATAAATCAACGTCGTATAGTTAATGAAATTCTTTGTGCATCTGACTCTCGATAATGAATACATTTGAACCGGAACATTTCATTTTTATTACTTTTTTGCGACAAACCATGAAGTGGTAATTATAAATGACAGAAGGAACAAAAACAATTAGTAGAATTCCACTTGGGCACTAATACAAATACTGCAATCTGTTAGGTTTAACTATCGTAACAATTAGCCAATGGAGGTCGTCTACAAAATGGCGACGTTTTTCTTGTTTTCCTCGCTTTAGGTAAAAACGAAAAGAAGAACATTCGTTGTTATTCGACCTTAGAAACTGTAAATTGCGGTCAAAAGCGGACAAGTGTGTGAACTCAGTTCCTAGCAACAATTCAATCTTCCTGATTTTGTTAAAGAATGAAAACCTATCACCTCATAGAAACCTCGAGCTCATAAGATGGACTTATCTTAATATGTTTCCAATATTCAGCTTGCATCTGAGTCCAAGAGCTGCACATGCCATCACGTCCATCCAAAGGGTTGCACCTAGTAGCCTTTGCCCTTTTATTTAGTAAATCTCTTTTCGACCTAGAGAAAAACAAAGGAAACTTCAATATAACCTACGCCTATTTTGCGGGAATGTAAATCAGAAATAATTTCAAATTCCTAAAATTTTGAGGTAGGGTCATACTCTTAGCTTCAATTTATCTTATTACGTCAGCATAAAACAGCTCCGCCTTCAGTTCATCGTGTAGTCTGTCAAGATTATTAATTCTAAAAACCCAGATTTTCGTTCTTTGTAAAATTTTAGGTTAGTTAAATTTTATGGCAGGTCCACACCAGCCCTAAGGCAATTAGGCAATTAGGCAATTTGGTAGTACATTGAGACCATCTTTCATCCCCTGGTTAATGGTTTTCTTCGCAAGTAGCTGACGAATTTTTATTTTACCGTGGATAAATAACTGAAGATTATCTAATATCTTAACAGTGCATTGTGATGGTAAAGAGACATCAGGTTGAAACAGTTTCACGGTACATGACAACAGAAATAAGATAACTACTATTCACCTATCTGAAATAATAAGATGTTTAAAATGGCTTTCCGAGACGTCATGCTGCACACTTAGATCCAAAAACTGATGGTTGCACTCCGCACTCAGGAAGAGTCCTTAAACTTTGATACACTGAGTAAAACAATACACCACGGCTCAACCTGGAAAATAGGAAAACACCAGTAAACAATCCAAATCCTTAATCATCCTTGCTGTACTTTTCAGAACAGAAGTACTTCCGAGAACTCCTTAGAAAACACAGCTGTGACTTTGGATCGCGCGAACAAAAGCCTGCTTTTTCAAAGTCTTTAAAGTGCTTAGACCCTGCTTACGAATAAAAACTCACCTTTATGGAATGGAGATGCCATTCACCAAACAGAACCACTGCTTCAGTTGAGCTCCCGAGTGGCTGGACAGCATCTCAAAGGATAAAAACTGTAAGAAAAACAGCGAAAGATAACCTGTTACCATTGTTTCTTTCAACGGTAAAGCAATTTTCACATCAGGTCAAATCATTACAAATTTACCAAATCTGGAATTATAGCAAAGTAATGAAAATATCCTAATACTGCCTCCAGGACCGGTTCAGGCTGTTATACAATACCATGAAATTGGGCTTATCAACACTACAGGAGTTAAAAAATATAAAAAAAACGCAATTAACTTATCTGAATTCAGAAATTGAAGTAGTGGCTTGTATCACTAAGAAGCTGGCCTGCAGGAGTAGCTTGTCAGTTTGATTTGCGGCAACTGGCTGAAGGAGACTGCTCCAACGCAATTTCTTGGGACACGTCTTTGCTATGCTGTTCCGTCGGATTGTACTTTAGGCTATCTATATTTAAAGAATCGCAAAACACTGTTGTTAGCCGTTAATTTGACTTTTTTTTCACTGTTATTATTGATCATCTGTGCAGGCTCTGAACACACCATGCTGCCAGTGGTCATGGTCGAGCTTGCGCTTGTGTGTTATTTTTAGTTTTTGAATGGATCTTGCATAACTTAGTTTAAAACAGCATAGAAGAAATTATTTGCCATCATAAGGACACAAACACTATATTTGGTGCCATGTTTTCACCTGAATCAAAATTTCAGATTAAAGCGGGAACAAGCAAAAGCCTGGCAAAGCCTGGAGTGTGATAACAGTGTCTGACTGTGAAATCTCGGTTGGCTTAGCAAATACCTGAAAACTACCTGAAAACTACCTGAAATACGCTCCTCCTTAAAGTCTGCATGGTTTGAAACACATTTTCCAATCGTTCTTGTCAGGACGAACGGCTGAAGTGACAGCGCGGTAAATTCAGAAACTGCCAGTGCAAGAGTGACACGAAGAGCTGAACTAAAGAAGCACGAAAAAAACATACATAAGCTTAAAACTGCAATACGTACTCAATAAAAGTGTAATTTTTAAACGACTGCAAACAAGCCGAAACTGGAAAGAGTTTGAAAATTTGCGGTCTGACAGTCAAAGTTTCGTTTGATTTGTACAAGAATGAAAATGCACATGAATTAAAGGGTCATTTGAACCGACTGGTCTGCATTTGGCCGAAAAACAAGCTGAGTCATGCAATGATTAACTTCGAGCAAAAATTATTTGCGAACCCTGTTCACTCAAACAACCTGCAACACGACGAGTTCCCGCGGAGCGACCGAAGGACAACTCGCACTGAACATCACGGCGTGGTCACAAGTCCGTTTACTGGCCAAAATTGGAAGGCTAACGAAATTTAGAAATAAAACTAAAGCTATATAACAATTAAATGAATAGAAATGATACAAAAAAGGTAGAAAAGATGAACTTACCTGAAGGAATCACATGAAAAAAGATGTCCGCTGCTTCGCTTCACAGCACAACGATGAACAACGTCTAAACTAAGGGTGTGTCATTTGAACACCTCTTTATATATGTGATTAAAATTCATACCACGCAACTACACGAAAAAATGCTTGAATTAAACAGAATGCATTATAAGGCGTCTTCAGAATTTTTTCGTCAAGATTTTTGGTCCTTAAATCACTTCAACAATGATGCCTTGAGAAAAGCACGCACTTCGATTATATCATCAATGCGGAATGTTGCTTTTGTTTCAATAAGCGCGTCGCTGACTTTTGTTTGCAAGCTTTTACCATCGGGGTATATTTAGAATTCTTCCATTAGATGGATTCTTACTTAATTTTTTTTTCAGGGAAAGCAAACGAATGAATATTACCGTAACATGATTTAATAGATGCAAAACTTCTGAGCGTTGAACACTTTGTTTTATGGTACTCGGCTAACTTCAGTACTTGAAACAGTTTCAGTATTCAGAGCGGAAAAAGTACTGCGCAGCTTTCTGCGCGGTACGCGAGGATGTCGCTCGGGTGATTTTTGTATATCTGCCAAGCATGAATTTTTTTCCGGCATTTCACTGTTAAGAAAACAAGGTCCCCTGCCTGCTCAGAGGTTCTCTTGCTTATCTATTCAGTGGTGTGCTTATGTGAATGCAATATGCAAAGAGAGTTTGTGGAAAAAAAAAGTGTCATTCTTGTATACCGCGGGGAAATAAAGGGTTCGGAAAACTTCTTTAGGTTAATTTTGTCCGAAAAAAAATTGATTCCCACGAAAATAATACACCAGCTTTCCATTAGTGACGTGAAAATGTTGCAGTTTACCGAGAAAATGGGAAAGCATATAAATTTCGTAATTGTTTTTGGTTTGCACGATCGACGAAATTTCCGCCACTTTGTCAAACTTGGAGCCTGGCGTCTAAGACTGGCGCACGCTTATTATGTTTTTTTTTCCGCTCTGAATGTGCAACTGTTATAAGCTTACCTTGCCTAGTTCCTAGGCCTCAATATTTCGCCGCGGTCAATCGCACTGAAAATCAATTGACCGTGAAGGCCAGGGATAAAGCCGTACGGGAACTAGGCAATAGCTTAACCAACAGCACCTACCTACAGTGACTTGATATCACTGGATATTTAGAAAACAGTCCTAGGAAAATACGCCCGCTGATTGGTTAAAAACCATGGTTCTATAACTCGATAGAAACATACAACTTGCACGAGCTGTTGACGTGATGATGGCGCGAGGAAAGAGAATTTACATTTTGATAATCAAAGTTAACAAGTTGTTTTCCTTTTTTTCGTCGCGGAGTTTTCTAAAAGAAATAGAAACCTTGTTCTCCGTGTTTCTATCGAGTTATAGAAACACTCATGAAAGTTTGGGAGAACTCGAAAAAGCTGTGGAAACAATCGCCCGCGGCTCGTGTTCCCACAGCATTTCTCGTTCTCCCAAACTTCCACTCGTGTTTCTATAACTCGATAGAAACACGGTACATGTTTTCTATTTCTTAAATAAAGTATTCTTTCAATTTAATATGATTTATTCTTTACTATTCTGTAGCATATCTCAAAACTACAACATTAAAAAATTGGCGGTACCGTAAACACGCGCTAAAACGAGGCGCACATAATTATTGACGGCGGGAACCGAAGCGTATGCATTACAGACGTTAAGAGAGTAGACAAGGCATCTGAGTTTGAGTACCGTGTGAACTTGCACGTCGACACTGTTGTCATCTGCAAAATGGCTATCACGGAACATAGGAGAAGCCTTCCGTTATGATATACATTGCAATGCGCAAATGTACTCCAATTGACGGTTTCTATCATAATGTGAAACCGTGACGAGAGGTTGAAAATATTACCGTAAGACAGTTTAAATGAATTTGGAACCCTGTCCTGTATCCACCCCTGTTCTGGATTGTTATTCTCCCGGCTGATAGCCTTATTAACCCTTTGAACAACTACGGCTTCAGGATAATAAAATAACAACAACAAACATGTTATCAAATGCTAAAATTTTAATAGCAACAAAGATAACCGCAGGGCAACGATTCTTTTAAATCTGCTCTCAAGAGTATTGAGTTCAACTCCGTCAAGAGTTGTCCTCCGGGGGTGCGTGGTTAATGCGGCGTTTAAAACGTCTTTCAACAATAAAGTCTTCTGACTCTTAAAGAGTTTTTGAAATAAAGCTTATTTCAAAACGAGTTATCAACTGAAGAACATGTTTAGTTTGAACAAAGCACAGCCGTGTAGTAACCGGAAAAAAGCAGGATTACGGTGGCCAGACAAGAAGAACCAAGGACAACAAAAGTAGGAATCTCTTCCATGGCGCTCCCTGCGCCGTACACTTGAACACCAAACTCCATCGTCAGGTTACAGAAGCTGTGATGGAAAAAATGACAGACACACAAAGATTAAGACACCTGGCTGTAGACGTCAATCACAGGCTAGATTTAACGGTTGATTCTGGGCCCGGTTTGAACTAGAGATAAGGTGTTGTTTTAGAAATGGTACCTCTTAGGGGTGAAAAAAATGTCAAGCCACGCCCACAATACAGGATCTTGGCTCCTTGGTACTTATTAGAGGTTCTTTGTAGAATTTCTTGCGAGCACCGCCGGTTCAAAACTCAAAACGATTCTTGAAGCTTTGGAAAAGAAATACCGCTGGTAGGCTGGAATCACGCTCTTGTTTTGTTATATCTACATCTACATTTATTAACTCAGCAGAAGCTATATCTTGAGTTTGAAGAGCCTGAAGCTGTTCATAGAGACGTGAATACAATACAACTGTGGTACAAATACGATATGGGCCATGGAACGATTTTGGGTGCCACAATCATCTTTGATCATGTTTACTTATTTCTTGTTAATACCTGAAGTCAGGATCGATAACTTTCAGCGTGAAGACAAACGTGCCGACATCACTCCACACAATACGCGAGGAGGCTTCAGAGCTGTTAAGGATTTCATATGGCTGATCAAGATTAGCTACAGACAAGGGAGAATTCTGTTGAAAACAGCTCTGGTAATTCTGTTGAATTAAGTGGAGAAGAAGATTGGTTCTATTATAATTGGAACGTTTACAAGCTGTATTAAATTACCCATGACCAACTCCCGTCTGGTTTGTAACTCAATCGGTGAAAATCCCACCGGGGACAAAGAATTTCACGTTTCTTTTCTAAGGATTCCGTAAAATTCCAGTGTTACTACCTTAACTCTTTGCTTACTTACTACTTTTACAAGTGCCACGTGGCCCAACGTTACAATCTCATTTGCAGCTTTTTATTTGAATGCTGGTCACACTCTAAGGTTTCAAGGGCCATGTTATTAAGGGCAACCAGCTGCACCATGTATGAATGTTATGCTCCTGTACATACCTTTCTTTTGAACGGTGCACATTAATCAAGTAAGAACCAGAATAACCGAGTTGAGGTTTTTTCGCTCATTGCGTTATTTTCTTTAAATAACACTTCTCGGCTTGGCACCAGTCGAAACTTGCATAGTAGTCATACCTCTTTAGACCACGCTGATTCCATGGTTTCTTCCTGAGTAGACCCGCGTATCATCTTTTCCCAACTCTGCGCCTCACTAATACACCCAGCCTGATGCGTAGAAATGAAAATAGCGCTTTCGTAAGCCTTCACTGACTTTCAAGTCTTTCAACAACAAAGCACTTTTATTTTCATTATGATGTAAACTTAAACAAAAACGGCACTTCGGCTCCGTGATCATTAAAAAAACTCTCAAAACAAATCAATCAGGGAGATGTGTTGTGTTTGGCCAATCGAATGTAAAAAAGAATTGCCCTACCCGACTATTCTCGCGTTTTTCGTCCGTTACACGGTTTCCCGTGCTCTCTGCCTCATGATTTCCCGCGCTTGCCATCGGTTACATGTTTTGCCGCTCTTTCGTCCGGTTACGCGTCTTCCCCCACTTTTCCCTGGTTGTACGTTTTTCAAAGTCTGGCCGAAGTATAAGTGGCTTTTTATAAGAAACAATATTAGAACAAGGTAGTGTTAGAGCACTGAAACCAAGATAAAAAAAAAGCAAATAAATTTAAGGTGAGATCACGTCGGCGTAGTAAATTCGCTTTGCTCTTTCTTTCCAGGATTCCAAAGCTGTAAAACCATCTTATTGTAATATATATATAAATATCTCACCTACATTATTTCTACCAACGTTAACAGATCCAAAAGTAGACACTTAAGTTGCCTACAGCTACTCGCTTGCCCCAGTGACACACCTCTTTCATTGTTGCACTGTACTTGTAGCCTGCTCGTCCGTGCTGTTCCCACATGACATAGTTCACATCTACTTCTTTTACAAAAGTTTCTCCGTCATATCTGAAAAAATCATCTATGTATTTTACTGGATGATTTCGTTAAAGGGTATGCCTTAAAGTTAAAACTGGGTTCATGCGGTATTTTTACGCTGACATGTGACTTTATGTTGTTGTTTGCTTATAATTTTGTGCGACGCGGTTACCACGTTCTCCACATCTTGGGTAGTTTGAAAGATACTTTGGTTATATTGGGAAGTTTTTGAAGGGACTGAAGATTGCTTGTACTGATCCCTTAAACACTCTCGGTAACGACGGATTCTACGACGGTAATGCACTTTTTAATCCATCAAATATTTTCGCTCGCACGCGATTGGTCTAAACTCATCACTTGAATGAATATGCCCCAGCTAAAACTGGGGAATATTTGAGTGATATTCCCCAAAATACAAAACTGCCCGAGCTATGCTCTTTGAAAACTGTTCACTTCTCAGAACAGATAATGTCCAGGACAAATATCCGAGCATGTTTTGGCGCCAAATGAAGGCTATTGCTTATATAGCTTACAAGTGAATGACTGGTTTGAACGGTTCATTATTCTGTACTGTAAATGGACATCCCAGCTTGACAAGGTTATATTCAACAGTCTAGACAAAAACAAAAGGTCGGTTAATATAAAATTGCGTCCAACACAGGCAATTATCAAAACTAAATGATCACAGAGACTAGAACAACGAAAAGGTAACTGGTTAAGACAGTAATCAAGTATTATTGAGTGATGTCATCAGACATGCTCGCGTGCCGTTCGTCTTGGCCAGCTACACAAAAATGTACCTTTAAACATGTTTGAAGTTTTCAGCCTGAATACGTTTTTATTACTACACGGTTTACACCTTTGATACACTTAAACTGTGCAGAAACGAGGGAAAAGTTTTACCTTATCTGAAACTTGACGATTTGCAAATGAATAACGTTTCTGTTGATAGCTGCAAAAGAGAGGCGATGCCTAACATGAATGCACCTTCATAAGATAGTTAGAAAGCGATTAATAACGACTAAAACTTCAACTGATCCAAAGTTACAAATACACTATGTTCACACTTGGTCAGCCCGAGAAGGGTGCCTGAGTTCGAATCTCGCTGAGTACTAATGTGAACACACCTTTTCTCCAAGTACACACACCAAGTACACACACCAGCATTCGGGCAGTTTGCTTCCTAAATGGTACCCGAGTACTTGGAGTACCCAGTGTCTGAATGCAACACTATTTTGTGCCAGTGCCCAGTCACCAGTGCTCGGGTACCAAGTGTGAATACAGCCTAAGTTAGAATATCTTTCATGACTTAATTCAACAATTGTTCAGTATGCTGATGACATGTGTACAAAATTGCTTCAGTAAAGCACCCTGTACTTTGTTCAATCCTCTACTCAAAGCAGAAATGCTTTATCGGTTATGTATTTCGAACTAATTTGTATTAAACTTTTTCAGCTCTCTTACCTTTGCACTAGATAGGAGTAGTTTCGAAAGCCATCACAGCTGGTAGGTTTCCTGGTGAAAAATTACACCAATCATACAGTACAACCTCAATAATGTCTATGAAGAGCAGAATTGTGAGAAATAACATACATCCTATAATGTGGCAAATGCCGCCCTACTCACGCCTGGGGAATAATATGTCGGCTAAGTGGACATCCCATAGTTACATTTGTTTCCTGTAAGTATATTGAAAATAATTATAAATTGATATACAAAGCTCAGTACATTCTCAGTACACACTAGCAAGTAAGCTATTCACTCTGTTGGAGAGGGAGAGCAAATAAAATGGGTGTGACCTTGTATGGCACACAGAACAAAGAGCAGAGAGGATCAGTTTCAGGCCCACCCAACAAAACCTTTGTGGAGTTTGGTAGCTCACCAAATGCAGATTCCAACCCCACCTACTCAGTTTAATGAGGATAAGCTTTCAGTGTTTCTCCTGAATTTACAATTGTTTAAACATGAAAAGGTCAGGAATGCTCATCATCTTGCTTGGGGGTTAGTGTGTTCAGGATCAAACACCACTAATTTTAGCTGTCGAAGTATCTTTTAGGGTGCACTCAAAGAAATAATGTGCAGTTCCAGAGAATATCCATACCTCCCCTATCAAAGGGATTTTTTCCAAGACCCCCCTACCCTCCCCTCTGGAAATTTCAATTAAACTTGATACATTTCTTTAAATTTTTTGGTCTTAGAGAACCCCCCACCCCCAAGGAAATTCCAATCCCTTCTGTGGGGGGAGTATGGATATTTTCTGGTGCTGCACAATAATAAAAAAACGCTCTCATGTCTGTTTTTAGGTTTGATTTTTGCCACTCATCGGCTGGTCAAATTAAACCTGAGCCACGCCCACATTGGTCTTGTTTAGAGGCTGAATTCAAATTTTCCAATGAGCATCCCCAATCTTTTCACATGGGGGTCTCCCCCCACCAGGCTTCCCTGTTACATTGCTACTTACAGCTTTTAATGTAATACAAGACCGATCTTCAGAAAAAGCCTCAATCCTAAACACAACATCCCTAAAAGAACCACAATATTGCTATGTTAACTGATCTGGAATGGCTAAAGATTGATTTTACACTGCTAAAATCTATGATTGGTTTAACCAACTCAAACAATCAGAGATAGAACAAAAAACAGTTGTGACATCGCCACGGCACAACCTCAAGCTTGGTGGTGGTGAATTTGTGTTTGCTCTAAGTTTTAGGAGCTTTTATTACTTTATTCTTTTGTTTATCAGTTTGTTG
>Ga0126338_10003041_pt1 | contig 11700 bp, 9 predicted proteins | sample OrbCmetagenome_2_FD_92529 | JGI IMG/M metagenome (GOLD analysis project Ga0126338, IMG submission 92529) | Coral microbial communities from Petempiche,Puerto Morelos, Mexico - Orbicella C C metagenome | ecosystem: Host-associated > Invertebrates > Cnidaria > Coral | place: Petempiche,Puerto... | reverse complement strand
AGGTTTCTTCTTTCTAATTGCTTAAATTGGAAAATTTACTGCGATGATCATTCTTCACTTTCATCTACAACCGCAGTTCAAATATGAATTATTTCATATATACTTCACATCATTTCACTCCTCATAAGAAGACATGAGCTCAATCAATTGACCTCGCTCCCAATGTGTGGCTTCATAGCTCAATTGGTAGAGCATCGCACCGGTATCGCAAAGGTCACGGGTTTGTATCCCATTGAAGCCCTGATTTTTTCAGGCTTCTTCTTTCCAATTGCTTAAATTGGAAAATTTACTGCAATGATCATTCTTCACTTTCACATAACATTATTAGGAGGAATCTGGCCCTGCCTCAGCTGGCTCTGCATCAAACAAACTGCAGGTGTTGGTGACCCACAGGCCAGGGAGGAGGGCATGAGAAGAGTTCCAAAAACCACAAAACCCTATAGAAAAACGTAAAAACACTCCAGCAATGTTCCATCAAAATGATTTATTAGCTCAAGCAACCGAAACCATTATACATGTACTGTAGTTACAAAATGTCCTAGATGCTGTCATTAATACTTCAGGTTTGCCATTCTATTAGAAATACAGTTGAACCTAGATTTAATGAACCTCTGTTTAACAAAGTCCTCGATATAACAAACGATATTCTATGTCCTGGCCAAAGTTACAGTAAAATGTATGGAATAGAACCTCGATATAACGAACCTTGATATAACGAATTCTTCGATATCACGAACATATTCCGGAAGCCCAAACGTAAAATCTACCTCGATATATGGCATAACCTCTATGTTGCAACATTTTTAAATCGCTACTCTGAAAGTGTCGTTCTTTTGCAAACAAAAGCTGCGCGTCTGCTTAAAAGTTAAAATAACTGATATTGAAAGCCACCATGCTTAATGAATTGCATCTCAGAACGCGGCACTTCTGAGTGATGAAAACTGCATTGAATTGTGTGAGAGAAGTCACCTGTGTTACGATTCAATCATTAACTATGACCTCGATATAATGAACATTTTGGCCATTTCCCCTCAAATTCATCATATTGAGGTTTTCGATATAACAAACCCTCGATTTAACGAACAAATTTGGCCGGTCCCCAGCAACTTCGTTAAATCGAGGTTCCACTGTACCACCTTATTTATTTAGCCAATGAAAAAAACTTGATGTTTACAACTTCAACAAGGGAAACCACTCAAATGTGGTACAAAGGTCACACTTTTGACAATTTTTTTGTGAAAAGTCATCAAGATGCTAGTTTTCAAGCTAAAATATCCTGAACACAAGCTCGGAACACCCATTTTTTGGTCGCAATTCAACTTAAATATTGGGAAAGCTACAAACCTCTTATTCTTATAAAACCGCAATGCTGCAGGTTACAATAAATATTTCCAGAAAACCACGCCAAAAATAACACATAACCGCATCATCGCAAACCCTTATGCCCCCCTCCACAGGAGTGCTTTGTATCAGAGTGAAGTCCTTTTTCATAAGTAGGTCAAAACTTGTTATTCCTACCAGGGTAATGAAGAGGAAGTTGTCACTCCAACAGACCAGGAGAAGAAGCAAAGGTGGGGTTTGACTCAAAATTTATCAGTAAATGTACGTCACTCCAAACGATATGCACGACTCCCTCACCAGAGGTGAAGTGGCCCAATGGATCTTCATTGGACTCTTTATCAAACAGTCCAGTTTTGAACCCTGACCAACTCATAGTATCGTGTTCTAGTGAGAGACACTCGCCTATAGCTCTCCACTGAGCTTATAAATGGGTAACAGCAAGTTACATGTCCATACTGAACTAGCATCCCATTGAGAGAGAAGTAGTAAGTTCCTGCCTCTCAGAAACCAAAGATAAGTGTAAGCCTGATGGGTCTCTAGACTTGACTGCAGGCTTAACCTTTTAACCCAAGCTAGTTTGTACCATACAGTGACACTGTACTGGGTTGGTTTGTTTTGCAGTGGCTTAAAGCATACTAGAATAAGCAAACTGGCACGGCGACTTAGCCAGAGAAGGGAGAAAGGAAGCGTAAGGTGAGGCAGGATTTAAGGAAGATGACAGTTTAGCTGGGGGAAAGAAGCGTCCTAGTCTTGAAAATCATTATTATTTTATAAGAATTAAAAATAAGACACCATAAGCTCTACCTTCCACTTATAAGTTAACATTGTTTGTCATAGTCTTCCCATACAGTATACACATGCAACAGCTGAAGAAACACTTACTTTTTTCAAATATAACAGCATGAGTGTGTTCCTGCAAATTGTAAGGGAAATCTTAAAAAATGCTTACGTGGGCGATTAGCTTCAGCGGACTTTCATCCTGTCTGGGAAGGTGCAAGGTGTGACAAGTTTTGCCCCTCTCTCACACATAACAAGTTGCATAACTTTGATGAGTTTTTTTTTATAACAGATCAGTGGTAGGAATTCTAGCTGATGTGGGAAATGTTTTTCAGGATTTTTTTTACTTATTGATTATTCACAAAAGTATTGTCAGTTGGAAATGTTGTTTTGTGGTGTTTTGTTACCTTTAGGAACCAAGGAAGATCACACAGTTTGGAAGATCTCGCATCTCCTTTAGGATCAGCATCATCACAAGGAAGCAGCAAATCACCAAGGTTACAGCGTGCTATGTCAGTTAATCAACGCTCTTCTCCTCGCATGCGGCTTTCTGTCCAGGAAAATAGATTCAGTTTCAATAACAGAGGTGGGTTCTAATACATGTAAGGCTGTTTACTGATAGCCTGCATGGTGACTGCTGGCAAACAACTTTCCAACATCTTTTGGGGACAAATAAACCATTATAATTTTATTTTCAACTCAAGCCTAATAAATTTATTACTCTCACATTTGAGAGTCATTTGTTCCTTCTGAGTCCATCACTCATCCATTTGGCTCGACTCCTAGCTTCATTTAGTCATGTAGTCAGTAGCCCCTCATTCAAAGGACTGACACTAAGAGTGGTCTGTTATTAAAAGGAGACAGGCAGCACACATACATGATCAATCAATCAATTTATTAAAGTCATTGGGTGGGATTGAGGTTGCCCTCAGTATCCGAGCCAGAGGCTCATGTATAAAACGCATGACTAAAATAAAAGAGTTAAAATTAAATGATCAAAGCAGCTATTATTACTAATAATAAACAAGTTCTTATAAATTGTTATTTTCAGATCTCAGAGAGAAATCAAAGAAAAAAAGGGACACCACTTTAGATGGTTTGTAGTTCAATGTCTCCAGAGTTAATTTGCTCCATTTCCTCAATTTAAGCATTGAAAAATGATACACTTATCAAGGAACTCTTAGAAATGTCCAGCAAGGATTGGCACAGACTAAATCACCAGAACTTTTCCTTGTTTCTTTATTTCATTACCATTCAGCATCCATTGTGCACCTTGTGGAGGCACAGTGGCAACCCTCCAAGTTAACTTTTTTCCTTAGTGGCCATTTGGCCACTGACTGTTCAGGTTTGGTCGCCAGTGAAAAATTTTAGTCGCCAAAATATATGCATAAATTAATAATTAATTGATAATAAATAATAATCTTATTATTATCTAACTGTATTATTAATAACATTTTCCTTGAACCACCAAGTAAATTGAAGTCTCGTTCAGTGAAAGAACTACCTAATTTTGATTCAAATATGCTTTTATTGGAATGATTGATGATCAAATGAAAATGAAAATTAAGAAAAAAAGTCGCTTCACAAAACACAGAAATATTTGTGTATATCAATTGTAATTCACACAACAGGAGCAGTGCAAACAACACAGATTATACCAAGTTAAAATACCCTGGAAATACATCTGGATGTTTCTCAAATATATTGTGGATCCTGTCACCGTCGAGCTTTCCAAGCTTTTGCAATTCCTCTTCTTTTCGATGGCAAATGACCGGATTGCGCGCATTGTCTCACGCTTCCAGGTAAAATTGACATGTGCCAAAGTTCAGTCGAGTGGAACAAATTTCGTCACGTCTCAAGCTCAACTGAACGCAATTCTTTGATCTTTGTTTACCATGTAACATTTCATTTTATTCAGTCTCCATTTCTGTTGGTTAAAATCCCACAACAACTAGCTTTGCAAAGTGAATTCTTAATGCTCAGAACATTTTTCTTTTCGCTCTGGATGATAGTCCGCTCAAGCTCCTGACGCACAGGTCACGTTAATTTTAGTCGCCGAGCTGGCGACTTGCGTTCTAATTTAGTCGCCAGCTCCAATTTCTAGTCGCCATGGCGACTAAAATGGTCGCAACTTGGAGGGTTGAGAAGAACAGACCTTTGTCACAGTATTTTTTGATGTTGACTTACAGGCCAGATAATCAATGAAGCCCATTGATACCAGCCTCTGGAGAGATCACTTTGTCACCTTTTAAAATGGTCAAATTTGAAAGTCATGTCTTCATAAATAGCGAAGGTATAGCTCTGCAAAATTGGAGAATTTTACAGAGGTTAAAGTATGGGAGACATGCAATGTTTGCACATTTGTTGTCCATAGGAAGTGCTGATGCCAGCGCTGTATGACTCGATCAATACATCCAAGGCTGACTATTTATATGCAGATGGCCCACACAGACCTGATACATACTGGGGGAGTCGTGAGTTCCTAACATGGCTGTATAATGAAAGGTGCAAGTTAGGGCTCCTGTATAGTACATGTTCTATATAAACTAATGACTAAGTTTACTTAGTATTTCTGATCTGTCCTTTTCTTTTAATGCATTATTTATGTGTACTGGTTAAAAGCACTCCATGTTTGGCCAAATCTACTCCATACTGGACCATACTATGCGAACACAAAATGATATTTTCTACCTAAATATATTTGCATGTGCCTGGTATATTCAAGGCTCGGAATTACAAAATGTTGGATCAGGCTTGCATGTGGATTTGATAGAAAAGCCAGGTCTTGGTCATACATTGGTCATGGTCTCAAAATATATAGTTTTTTTTAACGTATTGTTGATGAATGGAATGGTTTACCTAATCATATTAGAGAATCAAATGGTATTGAAACTTTTAAAAAGAATGTTTTTTTTGTATAGTCCCCCCAAGTTGCTTTATGCTGGAGAACTGTAGATATACACTAGAACTCATAGCACACCAGTTTTCCTTGAGTGAAATTCAGTGTTTCAATGTTTTTTATTAGGTACACTCAAGAAACATAAATGGGAGAATGCCGTGACTGTTGACAGGCAATCCTGGGGCTTCAGATGAGATATGTCAATGGAGGATGTTTTAGACATGAATGAACTCTTATTCCAGTTGGTTTCCGCAGTCAGGTAAAAATCAAAACACTACAGTGACTGTAGAAGTGTACTTTAGAATCAGATGTGCTCAGAAAAGGTGGAGTTGCTTTCAATGCATTCTGTAAAAAAATGAGGAGAAAACCTTTGGAGATCTTTCCCCTGGGTTTTAAATTTCCTTAACAAAAGTGTGGGGCCCAGGCCCCCTCCCTTAGATCCACCAGTGGGGAATGTATAGTCTAACAGAGCATCAAGTTTTCAACAAAGCCTTAAAGCTCTGCATTTCCTGAAGTACCTGGGTGGATGTTATTTCAGCCTTTTTCAACTTAAGACTGTTACAATAATATTGTACTTTTCATATCAGAAATCCTGTTTTGAATCCCCCCCCCCCCCTCAAATAAGCCTCTCCCCTCTCAAATAAGTATCCCCTCTCTTACAAACACTTCTTGAGCATGACATTTGATCAGCAAAAATGTGGCAATATTTCAGCAATTCTGATTACAAGCTTTTTTGACTAGCTGTGGTGGAAACATGGTCAGAACATTGGCCCAACAGGAGATGGAAGTATTGTGCCAATATTTCAGGAAAGTTTGCTGCAGATGGGAGAGTGGCTGTCAGTGAATGGTGAAGCTATTTACAGCACTAAACCTTGGAGAGCTCAGAATGACACCATTAACAAACATGTCTGGTGTGTAGTCATTTTAGCTTCCAATAGAACTAGCCAGCAACCTCCAAGAGTTTGGTGTTATATATCCCTAGTAAATAGCACTCTCTTGTTGTACGGTGAAAGAGATCCACCCTGATGACGTAGCATAAGAGAGATAGAAGTGTCTGGGATTGGTTGTTTTCTCCCTCAGCAGTTGATATTTGGCTTGACCCAAATTAAACGGCTGATAAGTATACTAGATGATGATGATGATCGTAGAATTTTTAGCCTCGTGGCAGGTGGGGTCTTGTAAAAATAAAAAATAGGTACCCATATGGTACATGTGTGGGATAAAATCGGACACGAGCCAATGACAATAGTGTGACAATAGGGATACCTGTGGCATCCCACACTATTAAGTGGACAAACCTAATTTTTTCTCCAATTTAGTTTACATTCCTCATTTTGTTCATTTTGTTCTTCTTTATTCATATCTAATTTCCTCTTGAATTTTTCCCAGGTTCACCTCCAAAGCTGATGCTGTGTACACCATTGTCCTTGAGTGGCCAACTACCGATTAACTCATTCTCGGAGCTCCAGTTTCCTTAGGAGAAACCCAAATTACTATGTTAGGTCATCAAAGAAAGTTCGTTAGGAAGCCAGCTACTAACAAGGGCAGCATACTTGTCACCGTGCCTGCTTCCCCCGTGAACAAACTTCCATCTAAGTGGGCCTGGGTACTAAAACTGAGAAAAGTGAAATAGATGTTGCCAAAGATAAACTGGATTGTTTTAATTAGGGAAGGGAAGAAATGTTGGTTAGATTGTGGGGGGGAGGGGGGAGGCTAGTTGTTAATAAACATGTCATTTTTGACATCTTTGAAATTAGTATGTTTGATTTCCACAATTCGCTCCTCGCCAGAATTCAAGCCAGGCCTGTCGACAGACGAAATGAAGATTTCGTGATCACAGCCATCTACAAGGGTGATTTAGCTTTGTTTTCTATCCCAATTCTGGCCTCAATCAAATTTTAGTAGTGAATGTCACTACCTTATCGCTCAATATACGATATAGAAAGTACCGCAGAAAAATACTAAGAAATGCGGGGCTGAACATACTCTTCCAGAGGTCCTGATTTATCCGAATAGAATACAAATGAAATGTACCGAGAAATCAAACCCCAGTGGGGGGGACCTGATCGATCAGTACTATGGTTGCAACGATCAACACATACTGTCCCTATGGTAAATCGGTCATGTCCCTCGGAGGGGACGGATGTACACAGTCTACCTCAATCTTACCCTGTGTTTGTTGCCCAAAAGGAGTGCAAGGAAACCGACTGATGCTTCAGGCTGAGAACGATATCGTTTTTTTTTCCATTTTGCATTTGGATGGCTAAATACCCCGGGAAACACTCATGAAACAGAATTGCTTAGATAGCGAGGAACTGCCTTAGAATGTGTTCCTTCGGGGTGATCTGGATCAAGATGAGTAATTCAAGATCAGTCACATCATGGTCACCCATCAAAACTATTAACAGAACCAAAGAAACCACTCTTGGCATGGATTCATTGGCATGATCCGAATGATCTTGGATCACTGATTCTGATCCAGCCCCCCTAAGAAACACACCCTTAGAGTTACGTTTATAACCCGGGCATGATGTTAACCAAACCACCAAACGCAGATTATAATCCATCTTCCGTTCTCATTTGACATTCCCAATACCTGATCGACCAGTAATATGGCTGCGTGGCACATGGGAATGAGTGCTTAACTTTAACAGAAGTTCGATGGATTTAAGAGAAGTTAGCTTTGTTGGAAGACTAACAGACGAGACCTCCGCGCTGAGAGTGACGTCATTACATATTACAGTGGAACCCCGCTACGGCCACCTCGTTATTACAACCACTTTATTCTGCCCCGAACAAAAGCCAGTCACTCTGTTTTCTTATCCAAAGAACCCCGTTAATACTGCCAGTTTTGTTTGGTCCGTTGATGACCGGATTAACGGGTTTCCACTATAATTCAAAAGAGCTCCTTCTGCTCGGATTGGTGCGACTGACGCTGTGCTAAAATAACAGAAATTTAAGTTCACACAAGATAGACCGGCATATTGGGCATGACCGCTAGCGGTTTCATGCATTGCACAATATCATACAAAAACAAATAACAAGAGACAAACTTTGCTCTTCAAAACTCCTATCTTTTTGTTTTCTCCTTTATTTCGAGTCTCAGTGTTACAAGCTGTAAAATCCTACAAGTATCACGAAGCCAGCACAAGATCACATAGAAATCACCCCTACAACGGAAACATTTTGGTGATAGTTGAATCCAAGAAAAACAAATGTTTTCACGTTGATCGCAGGTCACGAAACCCAAGCTACGCGGATTTAGTGAACATATTCCAGCTTAAAAACCCAGGCCCATTTAGACTTCAGTATGTTGGTAGGAATGCAAGGAACTGTAACTATTAGGCCGCCTTTGTCGGTCGCTGGCTTCCAAACGAACTTTCCTTCATAACCTAACATGGTAACTTGAGTGTTGTCAGTGGAGATGGGAGCTCCGAGAGTGAGTACACCGGTGTACGGCCACTGCAGGGTAATGGCGTACACGGTACCATTCTTGGAGGTGTACCTGGAAATAATGAAAGAAACAATGACCACTACATCGAACCAGAGCTCCAAACATCGAGTAGAGAGTTGAAAATACGACGCGTAGTGAAGTAGTTTTGAAAAGCTTCGAAGTGTTTGGAAATGTGGTCAGACAAGGTCTTGAGTGTTTGGTATATATCTTCTCAAATGAAACTAAAACTAAGGAGAAAACTGAGAAATGAAATCGTAAAAAATCAGATATCCAAACACCGTCGCACTCTTCATTCCCTGTTTCAACTTGATGAATTATTGATTTTGAGATTTTTTAGGCTACTCTTTCCATTGATGGAAAAAAAAAACGCTCACCATTAGAATCTAAATTGCTAAATACTTCACAGCAAACTAACCAGACATGTTCGTTAACAGTGTCGTTTTGAGCCCTCCATGGTTTGGTGCTATAAATAGCTTCACCGTTCACAGACAGCCATTGTCCCATCTGCAGCAGACGCTCCTCAAATGCGGGTATTATCCTTCCATCTGCAATGGGGCCAACATTCATCAGCAGATTTCCTCCACAGCTATAGAGATTAATGCCGGGTAAGTACAAACAACGACCCCCGATAGCTCCCAAAGGCTCCTAAAGCGCATCTAACGTAACTTCGTTAACCTAAACGTTCATTACAAGATATCGTTTGCTTTATATTTTTCAAGTCGATTGGACATTGCTGGACGTCTAATCCTCTGGGTTGTGTGAAAGAATAGGCGATTTGCATAATGGCATCATTTGACTACAACTACCAGAATCCTTCACTTTTTCTGTTTCTCATGTTAATTAGGGCAATTGTTATTCAAACCCCACTGGGAATTCAAAATTTAAATAACAACGAAAAAACGAATGGAATTCAGGTAGTTGTAGTCAAATAACGACATCGTGCAAATCTGCCATTCATGATGCCAGGAAAAAAAGTAGATGTACAGAACTTACAGACATGATAATAACGCCAATTTTAAAAAATAACAAACAATAAGACTAGAAATTTTTGAACCTGGTTAGCTACCAGAGAGGGATACTGGATTACCTATACTGATGTGATGCTTATTTCCTAACCTGACCGTCGATACAAGCTGATATAACAACTCCTCAATGGTCAGATAATCCATAATGTCTGCATTTCGTCTGTAGCCCTAAGACAACTTGTCCACAGTCATAACATTTTCCCATTTATGATTCTGAAGTTTACCTAAGGAACAACATATTTATACGTGGCAATGTGTAAGCACGTATGTGTAAACACGTAGACAGTGAAATAAGATCATGAGCCGTGCGGCTTTGCATTTGATACGGTAAAACTCCGACCGCTTTTTTTTTTAGGGGGGAGGGGAAGAACCATTAATGATTCTGGTTTGTTATCATCATCTCAGAACTTTTGGCACGTGTTCTCTTAAAGGTGGAACAGGATTAGCAGGATAAAGTTGTAACGTACCAGGATTATAGCGATCATTGCATGTGTACACGTCACCATGGTGGCAAGAACAGCCATTACTACACCAACGGTCATTAGTAACAACAGTGTCTTTTACAGGGCTATAAAATATGTTGAACAAAAAACAAGACTTATCAATGAAATAAATTCTCAGTTACGTGAAACAAAAGATTTTATCAATTTTAAGAAAACTCCCCCATCCCCCCTAATATATCTTTATTAGGGTTGTTTTCACTTCAGTGTTGAAAGTAATTCCCATCTACGTTCGTTTCACATTACTATATTTAAGAAATAGTTTCATAAACTTGGGCCACTTCCTCATCCAATTGGATGAAAAAAAACACACCGATTGTGACTCGATCATACCTGTTTTCTCAGGCTTCAGGCTGGCTACAATAGTGGAAAGGGAACTTAAGGAGAAAGGGCTATGAACCTGAGGAGTGTCAGCATCAGCTGTAGAGGACAGGGAGCCTACAGCCTACAGAGCCTACAGCCCATTGAGCCTACAACCCAGAGAACCTACAGCCCATAGAGCTTATGGCCCAAAGAACCTACAGCCCAGAGTTCCTACAGCCCAGAGAACCTACAGCCCAGAGAGCTTACAGTCCAGAGAGCCTACAGCCCAGAGAGAGTACAGCCCAGAGAGCCTACAGCCCAGAGAGCCTACAGCACAGAGCGCATACAGCCCAGAGAGCTTACAGCCCAGAGAGCCTACAGCCCAGAGAGAGTACAGCCCAGACAGCCTACAGCCCAGAGAGCCTACAACCCAGAGAGCCTACAGCACAGAGCGTGTACAGCCCAGAGAGCTTACAGTTCAGAGAGCTTACAGCCCAGAGCTTACAGCCTGATTCTCCACTAGGAAAATGGGCAAATGATGATCATGATAATCAAACTGATTGCAAGTATTTGCTTTAATAATCCCTACACTGGATTATTGAGAAAATCCTTTGTGGTTAGCCAGTGATTACTTTGGCACTGGTTTCACAAAACTCCAACTGAAAAGTTTGATGAGCATAATAAGCCTTGTATTGTACCATACAGTCTTGACAGTCGCCATGCAATGTTTAGTTAGTGTATGATGATGAGGAGCAGGTCATTTATATTAGAAAGCTCATGATGATTAAGATAGAGATACAGTACTTTCTCAGCTGTCACCTTTCATTGTAAAGCCAGGCAAGGAACTCTCTACTTGTCCAGTAGGTGTCTGGTCCCACAGCTCCATCAGACCATATGTATTCTGGCTTGTATGTGTTGACTAAATCATAGAGCTCAGGTAAGAGCACCTCCTAAAAATGTTATAAAACATTTCCTATGATATTTGAGAAAAAAAAATTAGCAGCTGCAGCCAGTGGCTAGTACACAGAAAAATGTATCCATGCGCAGTCGGATAGTACAAGTTATACAGTAACTCACTTGATCAACAGAAAAATATTTTTAGTGTAAATGTCTTTGATTTTGTAACTTGACTGCATAACCATTATTGATTTATGATACATGATCGCTTTACTACCTGAGTGTACTTTTAGTTGTGGTCATATGATCAACCTTTTAAGACCAATTGTGGTACTTTTCTATATAATAATTTGTATTAAAGTTCATTTGTCTAAGTATACATATTTCAGGTTCAGTTTGCAAGCCATTGGCATTGGGGGGGGGGGGGGGGGGGAAAAATTTTTTCACAACACAACCAAACAAAAGAGGGAGAAAACACCCTCCCCAAAAAATTCCTTCACATTT
>Ga0126338_10003040_pt1 | contig 11703 bp, 4 predicted proteins | sample OrbCmetagenome_2_FD_92529 | JGI IMG/M metagenome (GOLD analysis project Ga0126338, IMG submission 92529) | Coral microbial communities from Petempiche,Puerto Morelos, Mexico - Orbicella C C metagenome | ecosystem: Host-associated > Invertebrates > Cnidaria > Coral | place: Petempiche,Puerto... | reverse complement strand
TATGATATATCTATAGTTGAAAAAAAGAATTGGGACTTTTGAGCGAATATTATTTTTTTTAGAGCGCCGGCAATATGTGCTATTTTTCCAGTTTCGGCGGGCATGAAACTTGTGTCGAGCGGATCGAACTTTAATCAATCCTAGAAAACTTCAATTGGAATTTTTAATGAAACAAAACTCATTTTAGTGATTGACTAGGTAAGGGCTTTGAAATCCCAACTTATGAGAATAATCGAATTTTCGAAGTAAAATCAGTGGTCGGTTCTTACAGAGACAGCCTCTTAAAGGTTAACCGGTTTCACTGCATGTACCACTGCAGCACCACAGGTTTCTATATAGTTTTTTCTGTCCTGTATTTTTGTGCAACAGCATATTGGTTAAGTATACCAGAGAAAAATATGGCTGAGGGGTACTTAGATTGAAGAAACATGAATGCTTTTCTTTGTAGTCACCATGTTGATAAAATCCCACTTCACTTACTCTTAGAGTCCATGCGCGCTTTTACGTCAACGGGAACAGTGACGAGACTTCCTTTCCCCAAACCTACGATGTTGACTGCCTTCACCAAAGAGACATGGTGTGTACTGGCAGCTAGAACACACGGCGATTTGGTCAGCTGGTGGCGGCGGCAGAACTCTTGAACACCAATGGACTCGTAGATGTAATTGTCCATAATGTTTCGAAACTCTCCCGGTGTAAGACCAGCCTGGTCTGCCACTTCGAATGGCATCTTGATGATACTGTCAGCATCAAGGTTGAGGAGTTCCCATTGTGTTGCGTCCACCAATTTAATGGTAGTTCCTCTTTGAGGTAGGTGTACCTACGGTTGACGAAATGTTGGATAAGAACTACTGTAAAAAATATAATAATACTGCAAAAAAAAAGGAAGAAAAATTTGACTACCATTCCTATTTGACTAACAATAGACGGATCGAAACCCACCAATGACTGATGACAAACTTTACACGAGTCTTTCAGCCAATACCATCATGGCTATACTGACCAATCACGTTCAACGAACCATACTTATAACATCATCGACTGACGAACACTATTCACTTGACTCTGAAGATGACCTCCGCTCAGGTTGTCGAAACGTCAGTCACCAACAACAGTTCTTTTCAGAACTACACTCACCCGGACGATCACACTATACGAACTACTGATACTCCTGGGTTCAAACCATTCACTATACAACTAGCTTTATTTGCATGATCATAAAGACATACAGTGTTGGTAAAGATTTGTAAACTGACACTAAAAAAGTAATGATTTCCGTGAACATATAACAAGGTAATGAAATAGCAATCAAGTTGCATCAGTTTGATTCTAATAAAAGAAGAATATTGCGTAGATCAAAGCAAGATAACATGGATTTTACTAATTGAATATTATCATTATGATCTGCAGAGGTCACAAGTTCGCCTATGGCTTTTAATGGGCATTTAAATGAAGAAATAAATGAACAAATTTGTTTTCACTTCTATCTACCTGGTATCCACTTGCTTTTGATAATTGATCATCTTTGAGCAAAGCTTCTTGAAGTCCCAATGGGTAGTATTTGAGATTCCTTGCCACCCATATTGCTTCAATGTTTGCAACTGTTCCACCTGTCACTAAATGTCCCATGCTGTCTTCTCTCTTCAAGCCTATCATTTCACACAAGTCTCCACCTGCCTCGATTTCGTACGTGGTCGTTACTGGCGATCCCTCAGCTGCACAGTTGTTCTGGTTCCATAGTATCGAAGCTATGTAGCCAAGATTCGCTGGAACTGCAGTGTCCCAGTTGACATGGCCCTAGAAAATATCAATAGAATAAAATGATATTTTTAGATGCCCGATTTCAAAACTGATATGTACATCGGGGGGAAGGGGAGTTACTCTAACAAAGTTTTATAAGGGGAGACACCGCCCCGAGGTCCACCCCCTTACCCTTTTGTATACCATTTAGGCGAAAAAGGTGCCCCTTTCGTAGAACTTTAATTGAAAAAAGGTGCCCCTTTCTTAGACCTTTAACTGAAAAAAGGTACCCTTTTCCAATGCTTTCATAACCGGCATGTATTATGAATATATCGCCAAAAAAGGTAATCTTCTTGTCATTTTCACGTAGTGCTTTTATAATTCAAATGTTACATCCATAAGGTCCGCCCGTTCGAAATGTTTTAATTAAAGATCCCTTTAAACTACTAAACGACAGATTTCCTAACCTTTCATTTACCTGAACTTGTGATATCCCTTCCCTTTTATACACCTCAAGCCTGAAAAAGGTACCACTTTTTGGCCGAGTCTTCCTGTATAGACCATTATAGGGAGAACACCCCTCCACTGGGGTATACATGCAGATAGAACTAAAGTAAGGTAAAATCTATCTGCAAGCCTTCGTAGTCCATTGCTAGTAAACAATCTTACAAACGTTTTGTCAGATTGACCTTACAGTGTAGGCGGTACAAGACGTCTTTTGCCCCAAAGAACACAACAGAATGACCTCTCAGCCACGGTTCGTAAGCGGACCTCTCCATCCGGAGAATGGCAGAATTTGGTAACAGAAAATCAATAAGTAATACCTACTACATCACACTAAGTTATCACGAGAGAGAGGATTAATGCTATAATGATGCTTAATATGAAAACAGTTAGCTATAACTATATAGCTTGACATGATGTCCAAATGTTAAATTATTGCCTGTCAGGTCAGAATAATCAATAATCCTGCAGATGCCCATATCTGCCATTTTCACTATTTATAAAAAACAATTAGATTATGACTTCAAAATTTCTATCGCGTGATAGTTGACGAGGGCGTAGTTCGAGTCAGCTATTTATATTATGCATAGAAATCGATAGCAAATAACCTAATTGCTTTAGTATAAATCTACCAGTCGTTCAGTACTTAATCTGAATCCTCTTCGCAGACACTTCGAAAACGCAAAGAAGTGGCCGCCACAGACTGCGTTAACAAGCGCACACTGCTACGCTACTCCCCATCTACAACAGAGTAGATAGTGAGTAGCGTAGCCAATGAGCAAACGACATTCGTGATAGAACAGTAGTAGATTTATACTAATTGTGATTAGCCTTTAAGCTGACCCCTCCTAGATTCACTTATGTTTTGGAAGTCAAAGCACATCCGGCGTCCTACATATCTAAATAACAAGAATCTTCTAGGTCTTTGGTAACCAACCTTGTATCGCGTGCTAAAGAAAGGGACAGACTTTTGCAGTTCTTCTTGCATCTTATCCAGTTCTGTTTTCATCTTCGAAAGCGATATTTGGAAAGACTTTGCATCCCGTAACTCATCCGTTACATAGGGAGGGTCACATGGGTAATAACTGCAAAGTAAATATTAATTGTTAGCTTTTCTTGGTTATCATGATCTTCATCATATCATTTATTATCGAGTCGCTTTTTTATGGTTGAGCCGATCGGAAAGACATAGAGAAAATACAAACTGAACAGTTGCTTGCTCTACGAACAATGAACAGGCCCAGGCTTTCATGGTTTTGAAAGAAACTTCAAATTCAATGACGGTTTACCGACCGATGTAGCATCGCATAAAATGTCTATTTTTTTAATCAGGTGCATGATTCAGATGATAATTGATAGTTTAAAAACAATTCTAATTCACTAGAATCCGCTCAATCAATTACCCCTTCCGGAAGTTAAAATGCGAGTTAATGGCTTCTGTCATTAGATCTGTAAACACATCAGCATTCTCAGCTTTAGGACCCAAAAACCAGGTCCCCACAGCGGCCCAGGGCTTTGCTACGTCATCTTGAAGCGCACGCTTGGAAAAAATGTGGCGTCTATGGTCGTACATGCGCGCTTTTCCTTTGCGAGGCTGCTTTTTCCCTGTTCGGTTGCTTTTCTTGCGAGGAGTAAACATCTTGGCTCCCGGAGTAACGATCTAGAACACAAATCGGGAAAACACCATGTAAGAAGGAACGCGATGACAGGCGTTCTCCTTGTTTCACTATAGATTAATTAAATACGCGTGAAAACACAGCAATCGTCAACAAGCTATGATTGAACAATCACAACACGACACTATCTCCAATTAGAGAACTTAAGCAAACGAAGATACGGCAACGAGAACGTCACCGAACTAAAGCCGTGTAATTTAATAAGTAGAACAATGGCTGTGCACATGCGTTGTAAGTCTTTGTACATTTCTTTGCCGTTCTCTCCACAACAACAGCGTGAAATGCCTAAGTTCTGCGCAATTTGGAGATGGCGAACGACGGCCGCTAATTTGTCGCATATTTATTTGGAATTGAACGCTGACATTACATATTTAGCTTGAGCAAGTTCTGAGACCAACAGACGCTCTGAACAGATCTGGACAGTTGCTTAATTTCTCTTTTGATCGTGAGACACAGCAAACTTTGAGGACAATCATTGGGTAAACATTTTCTTTCTATGAAATTGTAATTTAGTAAAATCCTTACTTATCATCATTGCCGTGTTTTTGTTATCGATTGCGACCGCAAATATGTATAAAGGGATATTACAGAGCACGGTTTGAAACCGTTGGTTAAATCACAACCCTTCTAGTAACACAGAACCGGTACGATCTGTTGACCTGATGAGGGGACATTTTGATAATCAATTTTTCTTTCTTTATTTTCTCGCGGAGTTTTTTTTTTAATGAAACATAAAACATTTTCTCCGTGTTTCTATCGAATTGTAGAAACACAATCTTGAAAAGTTTGGAGAACTCGAGAAAGCTGTGGTTCCTGTTAATCTCCCAAACGTCCACTCGCGCGTCTAAAAAATTGATAGAAATACGGCTGGAAAATGTTTTTTATATCTTGAATAAATTGTGTAAAACGTGTATTACACAATTTTAAGCCTGGCTTAATTAAAAGGCTATTTTATCTATATTTTTTTGTTTAATTTTTACGTTTGTTGCGTATCTATCAGGAGACACTTCACTTATTATTCGATAATGAAATTTTCCAACAATTGTTTGATAAGGAAAGAATGTTTTACAGCCTATATGCCGTAACCATAGAGAACCTGAATTTTTGACGTTTTAATAAAAAGCGTCATGCACAGTCATGGAGAACTTATTGCGTGGTCTGAAAGGGCCCTCCTTTAAAAAAGGACGAAGAGTATAGGCTTACCTAACACAATACAGTTAGAAGTTTTACATTATCCTCCTAAACATCAAGCATTACGCTTGATAGCATCGCCCCCAAAACAGACTAATGTGCACCTAATTATGCTCGTCACTTTGCTTATTACACTCGGTATGCCGAAAACAGGCTCGAAGTTCTGCAATTCTTTTTGCAAGGTGTTTTAAGAAACATCCCCTTATAATGTTATTGTCTTTCCACGAAACAAAATAACGTATTTTCATAGCATATTATTTATACAAAAGTGTAAACAACTGATAAAATAATCTAACTGAGCAAACACTTCCGCATAGAAATGCACTATAAATCAGTTCCACTGTAAATATTATCCCCAAGATAAAAGTTGGAATATTATATAAAATACTTGTGACGAGTCAAATGTAACCAGTAGTGACGGAAATTGTGCAAACTTAAAATTGATTTGAAATGTAACAAAGTTAACTACATAAATGGACGCTTGGAGCTGAAATTGATATAAAACATCAAAGATATAATATTATTGTTTGATCGCAAAATGACATTGTTATGCTGTCAAAATGGTTCTATTATGTTGGTACCATGATGCTCCACCTTCACTGTTGTGCTCGAAATTATGTCGACATGATGTGTCAACCTCTTTTTTACTGTAGCAGGTGAAGGAAACACTACACTAACATTGTCGCAGCGAATTGAAACGTGTGAGGTTCTCCGAAACTTTTGTTATTCTCTTTTAAAGTTAAGAGGGAGATATTCAGTCTCGTCAATTACCATTATTTTTTCTAAGGAAAGGACGCTAGAACTCTGGTGGATCACTTGCCACTATCCTCATTTATAATTTGCAACCGGGTTGTAAATGAGAAAGCAGTCTGATAGAAAATAAGGTCTTTTAAAATGTTTAGGATAAGCAAAACAAAATAAATTCTTTCCGGTTGATGCGTGACGCTTAAATGTCTAATAAAAATAAAAATTGAATGCTTTCTCTTTTTTCATTCCAGGTAAACGGCGCGCGCGAGTTTAGTTTCCGCGCGCTTAGCATCCGTACCTATGAACAGTCGCGCGAACCAATTAATAGTTTTCACACTAAATAGAGGCTAAGCCTAGTGATTTTTCACAAGGTGACGCTTTGAAATTTCTCTACCTTAACAGTTTTGAGTTTGTATTTTGTTTTGGTTTTTTTATATGGTTTAATTAGCTTGTGAGCAGACGAAGCCGTGAGAGACGAAACAGCGTATGCTTGCGCTCTAAACTGGTTAGCACTGAGATTAGCACTGCAATATTCGTTTTGTGTGTAGTGTTGACGGTTTCCGCTTCCTATTTATCTCATTATCTCAGGTCTCAGCTTAGGATGGTTTAAAACACCTTTTTGTTTAGTGTAGGTGTGTCGGCGATCGATCGCCCAGCTGTTGGTTTTCAAAAACCGTATTTTAAAATCCGAAAAACGAGTGCGTATATTATAAACAACTGTGTAAGCAGAGTATACAAAAAAATGCAATGCGCAAGATATCAGTAGCCATGTAGTTGATTTTCAAAAACGAGCTGTCTTAAGTGGTTATATAGCTAATACTATTGAAATGAGAATTGACATTTTTTATAATAAGCGGAAAATCTACGATAACAAGTTGAGAAACTCGAGCTTAAACGGCGAAGCGGCAACAAATAAAACGTGCAGCTGAATTCGTTCTCTTGTCGTGATAGAAATCAAAATATGAAATAAGACAATCGCATAATACTGTGCAGAATTTGTACCTTTTCCTTGTATCTTTTAAAGGCTGCAAGTGCGATGACAAAGCTCTTTCGTTAAGTGCTTGCGAAGAATGGCGTCAGATGTTTTGATATCAACTTTTTAACCCCAGTAAAATTTATGCGCAGTTTTTTCAATAATGGCATCTATGAGTAAAAAGCATTCCCACACGTTCGTCCCGTTGCAATGACTACCAAATCCTGCAAACCATGGGCTGCATGCTTTGCCTATATTTCCTAATCACCGTTAGGTCTTGGGACATTCTGTTACATCTTGAAGATAGATGAAATGTTATCCTATGCCCTCGTCTCTCTTTCACTTCTTTTTCATATTTCACTTGAAAGAAGGAATGACAAACACGGTCGAGACGCCATTTTACTAATTAGACATAGGCAAATCTGCTAGTCAAAAATGGGTGTAAGATTGACAACAGATGCATTGCCACCAGTAGATATTTGCATGCTTTAAGGAACTTGAGCTGCGCCACAAAAAAAAATCACTTAACTAGCTGAGATATTTATGATTCGTTACAAAATATTCATTGGTCGACAAGTTCAGCTTCACTAGCGTGTTCCAGGCTCTCGATCAGTGGGGAAGATCGAAAAAGAGGGCGGGCGGGCGACAAGCGGGATCAGCGACGAGCAGGTTGACCTCTCCTTTATCTATAGCAGACGCCGCTTGTCACCCGTCTGCCTTTTCGATCGTCCCCACTGACCGAGAGCCTGAAACAGGCTAAGCTTCACTTGCTTTCCATAAGGCTCAGTGTCTGGTTCTTTCGAACTTTAGACAATGCTCTGTGGTTCAAAAGCGAAAATTGAGCAACTTGATACGCACGGTGGGTTGGGCCCCTTGCGGAACACCCATGTGAAATGGTCAGGGATGGTCGTCGTTTCGCTTTCTGGTCTCATCAAGAGTGTGCATGAATAGTTCACAGTCACGTGTTGTGCATGCATGTGACGATGACCAATCCGCAAACATTTGGATTTGAGTTGGTTGCTGGTTGCTCTATTTTTCGCTGTTATACCCTGCTGACGATGCCCAACCAGGGCAAAACAGCTGTCCACGGTTGCATCTTGCCATTTCAGTTTGGACTCTATAATAAGTTAAGTTTTTTTTTTTACGTAGTATCAGCCTTGTTTCATATTCATTGCCATTCTATCTAGGTGTCAGATAAAGCTTGTGCCGTTCCCAAGTAGATCATCGGTTCGAAGGGCCGGTGACTGTTCAGGTGGGAAAAATATCAGCTTCTCTCAGATGTTTGCAAAGTATCCCAAAGTTGCTTAATTAACGCTTTCAATATTGACTCGCTTTTGTCACACCTTTGTGATACGGTATTTTTAGAAAAATAGATTATTTTTGTAGGCCGCCCCAGGTCTGTGAAGAAAAGACATCGACACCTGAAAGACGTGCATAATTGCACTTCTTCGAGCAAACAAACCATTGTAAAATTAAGAATTTTCTAGATCTTTATCTTTACTATTTATAACGACATGATCTTCAAACCTTCATTTCATTGCCTGGCTTACATCAAAATGCAATAATACTGTGACAAGAAAAGGACTATTTCAAGGATGCGAATTTGGGCGCTCGCCCTCTCCCTTGTATGAGTACACTCTTTTATAAACATATTGCTTATTAGCATCGAACACACGCCTCTTGCTATTTTGTTGTTTCAATTTTCGCCAGTTTTGCCATTGACATACAGGAAAATATTTTATACGGTTTAGTTTAAATCATATTATTGTATTTACAAATCTTCAACACCAAATGATATTCCTTTCAAAATCTCAGCTTCGGGTTTGTTACTGAAATGCTCCTAAAATGTCAGCGTCGATATTCTTATAAAATATATTCCTATATAAAATATATTCTTATATATGTATAAGGGAAGAAGATACGAAAGAAATAGGTAGGCAAAAGCCACACCACGATTCGGACGTGATCGAAAACTCGATAGCCTTACGTCTCAGACCTCTAAAATTATCTTACAGGTATCTATTTCGTGGCCTCAGCTAACCTGGAATGGCTTACTTTGTGTAAACGCTTGGGAGGGAAGGCTTTCAAATTGTTCGATTTTACATGCAATTAGAAAATTAACATGTAAATAACAGGGCAGAATACAGACCAAATAGTCAAAATCTATACTCTATTTCAGACCGGCAACAGCTCAAATTCATACCCTTTGGCACCAGACATACCTATATAAAATGTATGAGGGAGTACCCCCTTAAAATTCTTCATTTGCTGACTGTAAATCTAATTGAAGTTTGATTTGACTGAGTAACGCTAAAATTAAGTTTATGGCTCTCCTACTTACTTGCGACCTATGCACAGCACAGCCTTGACGACAGTCTGCAGCCGACTGACTACTGTAAGTAGCAGTTTCTTTAAAACAACATTGAGACAAGGGTTTAAATAAATAGGTTAGGGTTATTAGCATATTTTACTGACACCACTCGCAGGCATTGTTCATAATCCATCTTGGCTAAGGGCAAGGTCTCACGCTGCCAAATACTCACAAAAAAGCCTGATTGACTGCATCTTTGCCTGCTGAGAATTGGACCACTTAATATTTTTCTCACGCCAATAAGATTTACACTGTTGACTTTAAAGGAACACAACGAATGCTGTTGAGAATACTAAACCAGTTTTAAATAAACACGGGTCGGCAAATTTGTTTTGAACGCAGAGCTCGCCCTATCACTTTGCGAGAGCACCTATATCGTGCGATTTTTCTTCCTTTTTTTGGTAAATATATGCATCTTAGTCGTTTTAATTACACAATGAGAAGATAGGTGCCATTGACTGATTACGCCCTTGCTTCATCTTTTCGGCATCAAGCCAGGCTATACAAAAAGGCTTTTTGTATGCAACTTAAAATGAAAAAGCAAGCAAGCAAGGCAATTACAAAACAGTTCGGATTGTTTTATTTGATTTGACTTCCTGATTGGATGAAAAAGTGGCGTCAGTTTTCCCAGCCAATCGTTTTGAATGCATAACTAATAGCTTTTCGGCACTCAAATGTAAAATGGTGTTTGGTATTGTGTTGTAATAATCTCTTTTTTGGCTTTCTTTGTTATTGATTAATGATGGTCAACGTAAAGACGTTGAAGGTATTTCGTTTGCTATCGACTGCAAACTTTAAATTTTACAAGAGATAGCAAAGTGTCTTCTTAAAATCTTTACTAAATACCCCCAATCAATTACCTATGCCAAAGAATTTGTACTTGAACCTCCTAGACAGTTTGTTCACTGTGGTTGTCGGCAGTGGTTGTGTAGTCGTCGAGAGCAGTATCTATCCTCTTTGAAAAGAGGGAAAAGAAATTAAAGTCTGGAACCCAATCTTTCCGAGCGAAAATTGGCGCCGAGCTCTAACGGTGGTTCGACTGTTGAAGGGACTTGGGGGCTCAAGCAGCGAGAGCGAGCGAGAGCAATTGTTATGAAGGAACCTTTACACTCTCCGTTTTATACGGTTGAATTTGCCTTACAAGAGGTAAAATGTTCACAATCCGCAGAAAAGTAACTGCCTATTGCGATTTGAGAGAATTCAAGTCACACAGACAGCACAGAATCAAAATTGTAATTGGGGCGGGGGAAAGACAGAAGTGAGAGACTTATGCATTAATTAGCACTTTAATCGCCGTATGGAAAAATTTGAAACTTTCTGCTTTACAACCATGTAAATATGACTTAATTAAAACTGGTGCAGCAGGTCGAGAACCCGTGAAAGGCCCATATATAAAATCACCTTGCGAACTCGCGTTAATGCAGCCAGCTCACAAATAGGACCTTCGGAAGCCCAGATAATCTGCGTTCCAATACAATTGCGATGATAAGATTGTATTGTTTAGGTTCTTTTTTTGTATTTCATTTCACACAAGGTACGTGACGTTTCCGTGGTTTCATTAATGCCACCTGATCTTGCATATGCATATGAAACATAAGTTGTGTAAACCTTTGAGGTGGCTTATGTCTGGGTTTAATTTATATTAATTAGCATTTCCTTTCAATAGCGCAGAAAATAAGCAGAGCGTACCTATTGGCCCAATGTTCAGAAAGGTCAGCCACTCCTTAAGTCATTGTTGCACACTCACGTCTTGTTCCCGACCAGTGCAGTACAGCTTTGCAACGCTCCAAGCTCAAGCTAGTAGTATTTCAGGTAAGAAACTTTTCTAGCTTAGTTTCGTAGTCTTCATGTTACAGGATTATTGTCTTCGTGCTGTGATATTAATAGCACAAACTGTCTTCAGCGGCGTCTCCTTCGTCAGAAATTTCTTCGCTGTTGATGTTTGACTTGCCAAAGCTTTCGTTGTGTCGGCTGAGGATTGAATTTCAGCCACCGCATCTTTGACCCTTAAAATTATCAGTCTAGTTGACGGGGAGAAGAAAAAATGATCACATTTCGGTGAGCATTGGACCATTTCACGTTTCGTGAACTGTAAGTTATAGCTTTCGCATGCATTGCCGCCATTTAGTTTCGTAACTCGTTTATGCACTAATAGTTCATGCAGAAACCTTGTTCCAACTGTTTAATACACGTCAAACATATTTGTATAATTGCTCTCGAGTGATAAGGAATCAACAGACTGTGACTGCTTGGCTGAAAGGCTTCGTTGTTCATAATCACCAGTGCATGCAACAACAACAATTTATTGGTATTCCCATATAGATGGTGTTACCTAAATGCAGAAGCGCTAAATAAAAATTCAAAAAAACGAAACAAATTACAACAGCAACCAGAAAGAAAAATAAAAAATAGTTAGTTACAAGATTCTTCATTTTAAGTTCTAGGGTTACAAAGTTCTCTTATTTGTAGTGCTTCATATGTAAAGTAACCTAGTTTTTTAC
>Ga0126338_10003038_pt1 | contig 11704 bp, 14 predicted proteins | sample OrbCmetagenome_2_FD_92529 | JGI IMG/M metagenome (GOLD analysis project Ga0126338, IMG submission 92529) | Coral microbial communities from Petempiche,Puerto Morelos, Mexico - Orbicella C C metagenome | ecosystem: Host-associated > Invertebrates > Cnidaria > Coral | place: Petempiche,Puerto... | reverse complement strand
GTCAGATCCACAGAAGATCGTACAAAGACCTCAACGCTCATTAAACCGATTTCAAAACTGTGCTTCCTTGAGCATGATGAACAGCAAGTCAGTGATGAACTGGATTAATTATTCGAGAGAATTTGTTTTCAGAGAACTATGAGAACACTCAAATCTAGATCTTATTGCAAGATCAGTCTTTATTGCAATTATTGTGTGTTTACAATTCCGTTTCTTAAGAACAAGCTCGTGTCTACAGTTAATTAATGAACAATTAGATTAATTGGTTCATTGGGGCTGGTGTGTAGTCACAGTGCCTATATTTTGTTTTGCCTTTGCATTTTTTGTGCATCATTTTCTGTTTTTCAATTATTCCATGTATATTTGTTATTTCAATTAGTTTTGCCATTTATATTCGGTTACATACCATTTCATATTTTCGTGTACATTTTTTCACCCTTGCTTCTATTGTGTGATATAGCTTCTTCTGCCATTAGTTTTCTAGTTGCCGTTGTCATTATGTTTTAGTCGTCGTAGTCGCCACGCAAATCTTGTAAGTTTCATTATTTTCTGTCTTTTTTGCTTGTTTTATTTGTATTTCCTTTTGGTTTCCTGCCCTGTATATTTAGCTTGTTTATGTGCGTTTGTTTTCAGTGAATCGCTAGTAAAAGTGCGAGTTCTTAGATGTGTGGATTTTGATTATAATGCCTACTTTTTCTCCATGTTTCCTCATTCAAAACACTAACTGTTGCACCAGTATACAAGTTACACTATGGTTTACAACTCCTTTGATATAGATTCCAGAGTCTGATATGATCAAAAGTACATTGTTACCTATAAAAGCAGGGTTGTTTAACTCATTGGCAATTATTGGTGCTTGGTCCACCACGACAGACCTCACAGGGACTGCCTGGCCCTAAGCAGGCCCAAGCTCTCTTTTCCCCCTCTTTGTGTGGACAACTCCAAGCAAAATGGCCAGGTTCATGGCAAGCAAAAGATACCACCTCGTAGCAGCATTGTGCAGTCAAAGTCATTTCAGATTTCCTTTCCAGGTCATGAATTTTCTAATTCATACCTAGAATGATCTTCTTAAGCTCCCAAATCTCAGTCGAAATTTTGTCACCATCCACTGAAGCACTCAGCACATTCACCGACTTTTCTTTTCCACAGATGGCACAGCCTGACAAGTTTTACGCACACTATCTAACCGACAAACAACACAAACAGCCTCCACAAGCAATGCCAGTTGACTCATGAGAGCCTTTTCTTGTAAATCATTGCTGATTGCCACTCCTTGAATAAACTGATCTCTTGCCAGTTCCAGCTTGAACGAATAAGCTGCCTCTGGGTAGGCATTTTCCACTAGCTCCATCAAATTATCTGTGAATGCTCCAAAATCCTCATTTGGCCTTTGATACCTGGCCTGTAACTTCCTTTGTCTTGCCCAAATCAAATCTTTGAATCAATTGTGCCGTGAATTCCTCAAAGGTTAACAATCCCAAAAGCTTCAGAAGCTCAGCCACTTTGTAGGCCTGTTGATCCAGCAAGGTGAGCAAATAAGCTCAAAAATCTGAAGATTTGATACGTACAAGATTTGCATACTGAAGAAACTGCGAAACCCATGTTTTGAAATTTAGACCCACTGAACAAATACGCAGAGCTCGTACATTCCTGCTGGATTCCATCTCACTAGAAACCACCATGCTCTCCTTCAGGGCCTTGGATAAGGTATTCACCAGCTCCTGAATTTTAGGACTCTCCTCCTCCGATGCACTTTTTTGTGGTGACTTGGCTTCTTGATTTGGCTCGGGTTCTTTCAGTAGACAGCCTACAGCGCATTCGGGTATTTCCTGTTCTCCATCACTCATTTCTTGGTCACTTTAAATCCCACCACTGCCACCAATGTAATAAACGTCGTTTTAACCATTTCAATCGCGTAGCTGAGTAACATACAACAACACACACTGAAGTCGATCCGTTCTTCCAACCATGTGCCATTCTTTGTTTGATGTTTGATATTTGATATTTTCTTGCTTTTATTGCTTCCCCTCATGTAATTTTTTTCGGTGTGTAAGCTCTCAACACACAATAAGTCGCTTGTCCAGAAACATAACCGACAAAAATACAGTGCATGAATAGAATCTTCTCACAGTTTTGCAGCACCTTTGCCAGACAAGTGTGCTTCAGCAAAACATCAAAAGGTTTTTCTTGGCTAATACATGGGTCAAATTTTGGTAATGAAGTGCGTAAAATACAACAAAACTGTTTGAGCCTAGTTGCCATTTAGAAGTATAAGATTTTGTAAATGTTATAAGTGATAAACTTTAATACTTCATATCGAAGGTTGGGTCGATGATGCCATATTTTTTATGCTTTAGACACCTGTAAACAATGTTGAAAAAAGTCAGAATCGGGACATTTCTGCAATCTAAATCGGCCACAAACTACCTACGTGATTGGAAGATATAAATCTTAAATGTTTAGGAGAATATAATAACATTTCCTTTCACACAAGAATGATTAATACTCATGTTTTGTGCAAAACCCCAACATCCATAAACTCGTGTTCTCAAGGCAACATGACTCCAGTGGGACCGATGGCTTAGGCATGCGCAGTGTGCATCTAGTGTGAAAATTTACTTCCAGCAGCAACTTAGAGCCGTTGCGTCCTAAATCGTAAAGTCCCTAATGACAAAGCCATCAATGTATCACTCCTTGACATAATCTGAAAATTATGTGCTATCTAATCTCTTATTACTATGCTTCAATATTGGCTGACTCGCTGAATGATGCCCAAGGGCATCTGGCAGTGCACAAGATCTCCAGTTTAGCATGTCATCTGTGATAGCTAATTACAGAGCTTGAAATAGAAAAATGTATAGGCTGCCATTTTTTTTTTTCAATTTTTGGCAGGCCATACAAATTTTGACCTGGCATTTATTTCTTTTGGCCTGCCACCTGTTGACATTTTTACTATTAACGAAATTGTATAAGTTTTGATTTTCAACAGCAATCACATTTGTTGGCTGACAAAAAGATGAAGTACATGAAATAAAAAAAAAACATGCCACAAAATAAAATCATACATGGTTATAGTTTTCAGACCGCTGAATCACTACCCCTGTCCAGAGTGAGACTCATTAGTACTTGAAAGAACCCTTTAATCTTAACCACAACTCAAGTAACACATTTTACCTTTTATTTAACAAACAATACATCAAGTTGTTGGGTTAAAACTTCATCAATGACAGGTACTCAATACTTTCAGTCATGGAAAATATTGTTCATAAATGTTTATGCCAAAATTAAAGAATAAACAGTAGTCGTATGTGCTCATTTACAGGGTTTTTGACAGGTACTCATCAAATGACATCATCAATCAAATTGCTCCTTTTAATGCACTTTGACAGCTTATTGATTTGCATAATAACCTGTACGTCCACACCCCATTGTCGCTGGTTTCCTTTTTTCCTTTTCATTTCTTTCTTGTTCTTGATCATCTTTTTTCTACCTAGTCCTCCCATCTGCTCAGAGGGCATAGTGTCACTTTGACAGTTCTTTGTAACATGTTTGCCAGTGATGTACTTCAATGGTTTTTCTTTCTATGATCTCCTTTAAGTTCTTTCTTGTCATTTCCTTTTTGCTACAATCGCTACATAATTCGTAACATCCACCTTTGGGTGTGGTTTTCCTCATTTCATGGCAATAATTACATACCCATTCTATTTTCAAATCCATGTGTTCCTGGAATAGATTGTGATATTTTTTTCCAGGAATTCCTACCCTCTTTGTAATTCTTTGCTTGCTCATTTGTTTCCTGCATACACTTCACCAGATTTTGCACCACCACTTCCATTTGCAATGACACGCTTTGAAGACCGTGTTTAATCTTTACAAAAACCTGCTTCCCTTCTGTGATTTTTTAAATATGCTCGCCTTCGCCTCAAGGAGTTTCTGTTATCTCACTTAACAGAATGTGTTTTTGTACCTTTTCAACATTTTGGTGGCTGCAGTATTGATGGGCATGTACTTTTTAAACTTGGAAAATATTATATTCCAAGTTGTAGTGGGGGAATGATTTCACTCCATCACTTCCTGTTAGACATTTGGAATCCTGGGGGAACTCCCATATCAAAACGTCTGCAGGAATGCTCATCAGAAAATTTAAATTTAATTCCTAAAGGAGACTAATATGGGTGCTGCTTTAACTTCATTAGACCCTTAAAAGATACCACTTAAACGGGATTAGGTTAAATTACAAGCCACTGTTCAAGAAAGGATCCCATGAGCAGACCCGGCTTGTGTACTCCAGGGATCAGTGGAAATCAAGCCTAAAACAGAACTAAATGAGAGCATTTCTTTTATTATTATATCTTTGAGTGCATCTTAAAGGATACTTTGAAACCTAAGAATGGTGACGTTTCGTCGTCAACACCCTAATACTAAGTGAGATCAGAACCCTTGATTTGTACCCAAGATGACGACCCAAACTTTTCATATAGGAGTCCCCCCAGGTTTCCAACATCGCACCGTCTAAGGCAGTTTTACAGTCACTTACACCATGTCAAGTTAGTTATTCTTTGAATTTCTGACGAAAGTTCTCAATATCTTACCACAGAAAATATACCTTGAATAGATTTTGGCACAAACGTTTTCATATAGAGAAGCTAACTATTTCCTGAAGGTGTTTGCTTATACAGGTTCAACCATACTTGATTGCCAAAAAATAAGATATTGAGAATCACAAAAATGATGAGCTGTATGAATTTTCTGATGAATCAAGTCGGGATTTCAAGGTTTAGATGATCAACAGACGTGAGAATTGAAAATTAAATGAGACTTACCTGAAGTCGATGTTTGATTGGGATTCTGCTGAGTCATCAGTAGCACAAGAAGTCATGTGAGAGAGCTCCAGCTGCCCGAGTGATCAGTCTTTAAAGTCTTGAGTGTGCTGATCAGGTGGGTAGTATTACAAGAAGTTTTGGTGGGTCTATAATACCTCTAAAGGGTATGGGCGTGAGTTGTTGTGCTACTGATGACTTGGCAGAATCCCAATCAAACATTGACTTAAGGTAAGTCTCGTTTAATTTTCGATTCTGCTTCGTCATCATGCGCACTATGAAGTTATGTGAGACTTCAAAGCAACTGATAGCACACGATACAAACAAAAGAAACTCTTTCATAGCAGTTTCAACTTAAGATCTGTCACTGTCTTAAGTGAATCCATTTTGAAGTGCCAGTAAACAATGAACTCTATGAGCTCCTCAAGATCTAGGATCATCATATAGTCTACTCCATTCTTTTTAAGCCTAAGGAAAATGGACGAAACAAATTCTCTTTGTGAGTGAGTAGACTCCACAATAACACCTTTATTAAGGAGTTTTACAACTTCAGAATCTATAATAGCAGATTCTGCAACATTGAATTGTATGATCTTATGGTCAGTTTGCTGTACCATTGGTACACTATCTATCAACTGTAAATGATAATGCTCAACCCAGTCTAAAACCTCTGGGTCATCAGTAATGTCTTTCCATGCTGGGACAAATTGTTGCAATCTACCAGCTTGAAGATATCTTAGTTTATCTTTTTCCCAGCTCATGAGTGGGCGGAATTCAACAAATCCTGCAATCTGATTGGTTCCGGGAGCAAGGGGAATTTTCTCATCTGGACCGCCGCAGCGGGCAGAATCCATCTAGTTTATCTATTTTCGTGAACGAATTAGCGGTAATTGTCAATTTTTCGCCCTTTTTACGCTTCCATCAACGATTAATCGACGCAATTCACCTTTAAATGGTAAGAAAAGTCACTGTAAGTAAATTCAATTGAGTTTTTTAAGTTGTAAGAGTTTGTTTGGCTGTTTGTAGCTCGGCGCTGTAATGGCAAGTAATCCTGTGTGTCTCTCTCTACACAATTTTAATTACAAAAAATGACTCAATTTCAGTCAAGTTTACCTCTCTGATCATTGCTGTATTTGAGAGAATTTCTGTGGAAAACACTTAATGAATTTCCTTGCTATATGCTACTCAATTTACGGTAGAAAACTGTGATTTCGAGTGATTTGCAACGACTGACAGAAATTGTTTTTGTAGTACAACTTCAATCTTTGCACGAACTTTCACACCGGAAAAACACTTTCAGAGAACTTAATTGGTGAACTAAATGCCACTAACATAAAGTAGTTCGAAATAAATCTGTTCTTTAATACATCTCACCTTGTCTAGTATCTGAGTTACTCACTCATTCGCTAGCTAGATTTTTTTAGGATTGGTTTGTGCACAGCGCATAAGCCAATTCAATGACAAAGTTACGTAAACAAACCCACTTGTAAGCCAATTCACTGCAAGAAAAAAAGATAAACATGTTATTGTCCGGCTTAGGGTCGGTTCGTATAGTGAAAAACTGTGACCTCGGGCTTGAAAATGCATTTTCAAGACCTCAGTCACAGTTTTTCCCTATACAGACCTCCCAGCCGGCCAATAACATGTATGCATTGTTTACCTTGATAGAGGGGTTTTCTTGCCCTACTTGTTTGGCCCCCTCCCCTCATCCCTTCTTGGTGTATGGGGGCCAGGTTTTTTCCAGTTTAAATTTTTAATGGCCCAAGTGCCTTGGCCACGTGAGGAATACTTGTAGCCAAAGCCTTTTGGACTTTGCATGCTTGTATCCCATATATCCATTGCTTTTGTGGCCTTATGCTTTCAGGTTTAGCTTTTTGCTAACTTTGGTTGCTTCCGCGAGATCTTTCAGTCGTTTAGATAAGTCAGTGTCATTACCAAACAGGAATTCTGTGAAGGGTACTGAGCTGGAGCACAAATGTTTGTAGTCTTCATTTAGTGCAGGCTCGATGTTGTCCCTGTGCCACATTCAACTCGAAGTTAGCAGCACCTGCCACTCTTATTAATTCTGGGACATCCAAGGCATCTTTAGGAATTTTATCCCGTGCCTTCACAAGTTCCTCAATAACAGAAACTACAGGGATGAGCCCTTTGACAAGATTACATTGCATTCAGTGGAACTTGATATCAGCAGACCTTAGTCTGATTTTAGTTTATCCCAGGTAAGATGATTGACCTTCATGCTTGTGAGGCATTCACAGTTTTCTGGTGTGTTATAGTGATTCTGTGTCACTGTCAAAACTTTGTCCATAAGCTTTTCTCTCAGTAACCCATGGACAATTTTGGCTATCTGCTCGCTTACACCAGGAGCCTTCTTCTGATCAAGTTTAAGGTTGTTCGCAATTCTTGACAGCAGCTTGATTTTGCCACAGGCATCCTACTGAGATGCAGAGTGAGTGCTGATGTATTAGAGTGTTAAGGTGGCTCGATCGGATTTTTGAGTAACAATACCGTTCAACTTTGGGCGACTAGAACATCACCATTATCAATCCAACAGAAAATCAAACATTACTGGTGTGCTTGAGAAAGATGAAAGTTTCAAATGGGATACATTTCACCAGGATCTGAGTTACCATAGCAATAAAATGATGCCATACCTCATTTTACATGACATAGAATAACTTGCTGTCGGGGACAATTTTTGAAATATGATGTCGGAATCTCGGACAACATAGTTGTCTCAATGATGGCAGAATTGAAAAAAATCTATAAGAGCATTTTCGAGAAAATTGCATGTGAAGTTTTAAGGTGTTAAAATTCAACAAAAGCAAAACAGTTTTCAATGTTATTGAAAACTATGTTGAAAAGAATCTACTATATGGCATTTTAGACTTAGATGAATCAGATAACATGTAAATATCTTGACCAAAAATCCAATAGAAATCACCCAATTTGAGTTTTAGGAGCACTGGCTTGAATATCAACTGGTTTGAGTTTCAGTGTGAGGGTTATGAAAGTTTACAGTGATTTAAAATGTGCCTGTTACAAATCATACGTTACATTGCATTGGAAAACAATACGCTAGATAAATTTCGAAGTTAACGGAAACGAAAAGATGTGCGTGTGCATGCAGCTATAGGGAAAGTGTCAAATTGATGTGTTTGACCTGTTTATTAAGGTCAGGCTTTTCCCACTTGATGTACATGGACTCTCTAAGCTTAACTTGGTACTTGGCAGGTGCAGAGTCTAAGATCTACAAGAGGTATGGAATGTCTCTCAAGCCTGCAAATGCTTACAAACATGAGAAGATCTGTCCGATGACAAGTGCTTGTGCATGTGCGTGGAGAAATGTTGGCTTGTTTTGCCAACATAACAAGCATTGCAGCTTGCAGAAGAAAATTTGTACACGATGCACGTACGGAGCCTGTCAGGGAGAGGATCTTTAACGTTGAACAAGTTCTTAATTTTAAAGGTAGAATAAACAAATTTGATGTCGATGGGTTTGCAGAATCGATTGATTAGCTTGCACACCCTTTGTTGTGCAACACCCGAAAAATGCCCGATGTAGGGGATGTTGAAATAGTGCTTGGGCAACTCCTGTTTCTCGACACCTGTTGAAGGTTGTGTGTCGATCCCTACTACTGCTCTCGTGACCTAACGGTGGAGTAACACGTCTAGTACGTGATCGGGATAGAGATTTTTACGCAAAAAAGTAAACAAACTCTGAATATCATTGTGAAAACCCAACCACGTGTTGTTGATCTTAAAGGTCCTGTCAATGAACATTTTCACCAGCCCCATTTTGTAGCAAGAGGTGTAAAGCTTAAAAAATTGGTAAACAAGCCCGTGAAGGTCTTTTTGCGGTATACAGTGGCGACAGGGAATTGTGGGGATTTGTTGTTTAATAGCACATCAAGAAAAGGAATAACCTGGTTACTCTCCCTCTCCATAGTGAAGTGAATATTAGGATGTTGATTGTTAATGAAATTAAAGAAAAGGTCAGCATCCCGTTCCAAGTGGAAAAGGCAAAAAGAGTCGTCCACATAACGACGGTAGAATAAAACCTGGGAATCCCTATACTGTTCCAACCAGATCTTCTTGTGGTGACTCATGAAAAGATTAGCAAGAACGAGGGCTATGGGGAACCCATGGCTACACCATCAACCTGATCGTAATATGTGCCCTTGAAAATGAAATGGGTTTCAGCGGTGGCAAATAGGAAAAGTCTTTTTAGGTCAGAAGTGCTTAGTTTGATGCCAGGGTTGCCCTTGGTAATGTAGTCGACCACCTGGTCTATACATTCACTCAAAGGAATGTTGGTAAACAAACTTTCCACATCAAACGAAACCATAAACTTCCCCTCCATGGACAAGCCATTAATTTCACAAACAAAAGTGAGCGTGTCTGAAGCGACATATTCAGAGGGAATGTGCGGCTGGAGAAGATTACTCAAAAATTTGGCCAGGTTGTAATTGTAAGTCCCAATGGAAGAGACAATTGGATGACAAGGAGGTGTACAGTTGGCTGCCTGCGGTTTGTGCATCTTGGGTAGACGATATATCCTAGCAGGTTGTGACCCACTCGGATATATAGCGTCATATACCTGTTGATCTAAATGGCCCTTTTTGTTTAAATCCCTGAGAAAACGCTGTAATTTCCCTTCCCAATTTAGGGTGGGGTCATTGCTAAGGGGTTTAAACTTTGATGTATCATTGATTATTTTTAAAATACCTCTATCATACGCAGTTCTATCTAAAACCACTGAGCCATTTCCTTTGTCTGGTTGCAAAATTACAATGTCCTTGTTCTTTCGTAAGTTTTTGAGAATTCCGTGCTTTTTGAGGTCAGCCGTTGTGGGACAATAAGCGGAGATGTAAGTGTGAGCCAGGTGAGACAGTTCCGTAACTAGTTTTCCAGTGTCCTTGCTGTCTTTGAGATTTCTGATCATTCTTTGACTAATCAGTTCAAAGCACGTGAAGATGTCAGTCTTGTTAATCAATGGTGGACATATTGAGTGTGTCAGTCAAAATTTGAGCACATCTAGCTGCTCTGCGGTGAGAACAAACGAAGACAGGTTTGTAACAACTTCGCTTGAAGTGAAAGGCAGAACAGAATTCCTTGTGAGGTTTTTTAGTTTCTTCTCATGAGTCTTGATGAACTGATTTGCCGTTTTAGCTACACTGTGGGCAACAGCCTTACGTAATATGTAGCTATCCAGACTGTTTAAGATGCTGGAGATTCTGGTCATCAAGTTGTTTCTCTTGCAAAGTAGCTTACGATGCTCCTTAAATCGTCTGTTGATGGCGCTTTTCAAAAGATGTTTCTTAATTGGCAATACATCTTGTCGGGCGGTGTTTGAAGGTAGGTGAAAACAAAGAAACTTCGGGTAAACATTGGGCGACTTGCAGTTTTGCAGGAACGCTAAATCCAGTTCCGACTTTCGTGTCTTTTTCAAGATCTTCTCGAGTTTGCAGAGGTCAGAAGGGCTGATCCTTCTATCATACTTGGCTGTGATGTCGTAGATTATTGCTCCAAAAGGTCGAGACAACAGCAAAAATGTAGAAATTTTCAAAAATAATGTGACTTTTTAAATTTTCACAAATGTGTTTTGACGGTGCATCGTCATCGTCAGTGTGATGTTTATGAAAGTTTACAGTGATTTAAAACACTTTCAAGATCCCCTACATCGGGCATTTTGCGGGTGTTGCACAACAAAGGGTGCACAAGCTAATCAATCGATTCTGCAAACCCATCGACATCAAATTTGTTTATTCTACCTTTAAAATTAAGAACTTGTTCAATGTGAAAGATCCTCTCCCTGACAGACTCCATAGGCGCATCATGTACAAATTTTCTTGTGCAAGCTGTAATGCTTGTTACATTGACGAAACAAGCCGACATTTCTCCACGCACGTGCACGAGCACTTGTCATCGGACAGATCTCCTCACATTTATAAGCATTTGCAGGCTTCAGAGTCGTGCCGTACCTCTTGTAACTTAGACTGTTTCAAGATCTTAGACTCTGCACTTACCAAGTACCAAGTTAAGCTTAGGGAGTCTATGTACATCAAGTGGGAAAAGCCTGACCTTAATAAACAGGTCAAACACATCAATTTGACACTTTCCCTATAGCTGCACGTACACGCGCATCTTTTCATTTCCATTAACTTCGAAATTTATCTAGCGTATTGTTTTCCAATGCAATGTAACGTATGATTTGTAACAGGCACATTTTAAATCACTGTACACTTTCATAACCATCACACTGACGATGACGGATGCACCGTCGAAACATGTTTGTGAAAATTAAAAGAGTCATATTATTTTTGAAAACTTCCACTTATGTAATCGGCTCAAAGGATGTACTATTATTAAACCACTGATGAGGAAATAATTAAATAAATTCAATCTTAGTAGTCTGCCGCAGGATGGATGATATTGGAACGCATGGAAAATGCATTTTACATTTTTAAAAAATTTACACTTGGAGGATTTCAATAGCTTGTTTTTTTTTTCTGGTAGTCCTTTCGTAATCCTTGTACCCTGTTTCATCCACATTCTCTTTAGTTGTACATTCACTGCAAGTAAAGGTCAACAAAGCTTCCTGGTTAATTTTTATCGTTTTGTCATGTTGTCGCTGGCCATTAGAATTTCCTACAACATTATGGAAACGTTGGCACACACTTAGCCATAGGCAATCAAGTACCAAAGGCAATCGCTGACAAAAAGCGCGTGCTTAAAAAAGTAATCATGCCACAACGATCTCATGAAAATACAATTGAAGAAAAATGCAGGATGCAGAATCAAAGGAAGAAACACAAACGATTGTCAAGGACAGCAAGGGAAAGGGAGAACAGGGAAATGCAAATTCAAGAGGAAAGAGATGC